>MDTG01370162.1_pt1 | contig 12159 bp, 7 predicted proteins | sample 811421 | NCBI WGS metagenome assembly MDTG01 (sample SAMN05326645, study PRJNA326480) | marine metagenome | isolation source: seawater | place: Pacific Ocean: South East | collected 2011
TAGTACTCGTATTAATTATTTTTTACTTGTTGTTAGCCTAAGATGACGTGTGTGTGTGCGTCCTGTGTTAGTTTGATTTTCATTTTTTCGCAGCGGGAGGCGTTTCGGCGCCGCGTTTCTTTTGGTACTTCTCCAACTCTGCCGCCGCTTTCGCCGCCCTCTCCTCATCTTTACTACGATACTCCTTGACTTGTTCTTTGAGCATTTCAGACGCAGATTCTAACGTTTGTTTTCTCTCAACTAAGTCGAAACACTCGATGATGTCGCCTTCCATGAAATCGGGCCACTCCGGGTCGGCCCCGATACCGCACTCCTCGCCCGAGTCGACTTTTTTCACCGGATCTTTAAATCTACGCAAAGAACCAACTTTACCATTGAAGACCTCTTTTCTTTTTCGAACAACGCGCATGAAAGTTCCTTTTTTAATACTACCTTCAAGAACTAACGAACCTGCAACTTTGGCGGATCCGCCACCAAAAACTGCTTTCACTTCCGCCTTGCCAACCGGAACTTCATCCTTTACTTCGGACAATTTACCTTCCATGGCGTCTCGTATTTCGTCAATCAATCCGTAAATGACATTGTACGATCTTATTTCGACGCCTGCGCGTTTAGCAACATCCTCGACGCGATCGGAGGCTGGTGTATTGAACGCCAGAATGATGCCATCAGATGCGGCAGCTAAATCAACGTCAGACTCGGACACTTCGCCCACAGAGGACATGAGAAATCTCAATTGCACGCGATCTTGAGGTAATTGCAACAACGCGGCTTTAATCGCTTCGGTTGAGCCAGAAACATCCGTTTTAAGTATCAAGTTAATCGTTTGCAAAGACTCTTCCGTCATACCGGAAATGTTCGTCAAACTTGCAACGTTACCGGAGACGGCACCAAGACGAGATGATCTCGCTTCCTCCGTAGCTTTTTCAGCCCTTTCTCTCGCTTTTTGCTCGGATTCGCAGACTGTAAACTCGTCTCCAGCTACAGGGACGCCATTCAAGCCGAGAACACTGACTGGCATCGACGGTCCAGCGACTTCAATCTTCTCTCCAGTGGCGGACTCCATGGCGCGAATCTTCCCATACACTTCTCCGACGGATACCGGATCACCGACTTTCAAAGTACCAGCTTGGACTAACAAAGTTGAAATCGAACCTCTCTGTTTATCCAACTGCGCCTCGATGACGGAACCTAACGCTAATTTATTCGGATTGGAGGAGAGTTCACTAATTTCGGATTGCAAGGCGATAGTTTCCAGCAAATCATCGATGCCTTCACCAGTCTTCGCGGAAATAGGAATCATCGCCGTTTCTCCGCCCCATTCTTCGCAGGTTAAACCAACCTTAGCCATTTCTCCGCGCACGAACTCAATATCTGCAGCTGGTTTATCGATTTTGTTGATGGCGACAATAATCGGCACTTCCGCTGCTTGCGCATGTGCCACAGCTTCCTCCGTCTGCGGTCTCAACCCATCGTCCGCAGCGACGATGATGATGGCAATGTCCGTCACCCTTGCACCTCTCGCACGCATGGCTGAGAACGCCTCGTGACCTGGAGTATCCAAAAATGTAATTGTCGTTTCTTCTTCGTCTTCTCCAACTGGAGTTGTGATTTGGTAGGCACCAATGCCTTGTGTGATACCTCCGGCTTCTCCGGCAGCAACTTTTGACTTTCGAATGTAATCTAAAAGCGACGTCTTCCCGTGATCAACGTGTCCCATGATTGTCACCACTGGCGGTCTAGATTCTAAAAATTCTTCGTCTTCTTCCGTGTTAAACTTTGTGGTTTTCTTGGCTTCGTGAGTGACGCCTTTTTCATCTTCGTCGATCCACTCCACCGCCATATCCTCGGCAACAGCAACCACCGCATCTCTGTCTAACATTTGACCCATTTGCACGGCGATACCTTTCATAAATAAGATTTTAATGATATTCGCTTGCGTTGTGGCCAACTCAGACATGAGCTCCTCGATCATGAAGCCTTCCTTCGGAACGACTAAGAGCTCCACCGCGACGTCCTTCTCCTCCTCGGCTTGGAGTTTTCTCATCTGCACTCTCTGCGCTTTACTCTTTCTCCCTTTCTTCAAACGGTCAGACCCACCCATGCCGCCAAACGCTGCATTTTTCGGTCGACCGCCTCGGCGGGTACCGTCTTGCACGCGCCGGTCAAACTTATTCCCAGCACCTTTGTTGGCACCTCTCCCAGAACCTCTACCAGCGCCTCTCCCAGAACCTCTTCCTCCTCTTCCTCCTCTTCCTCCTCTTCCGCCCTCTGGCCCCGAGGGCCCTGAGGGCGCAAACCGGCCGCCTCCATCACCACCTGGTGCAGCCTTGCTCTGATATCCTCCTACCCCTCCTCTGCCGCCACCTCGGCCGCCTTCTGAGTCGCCTCGACCTCTCCCTCTGCCGCCTCGACCTCCCCGGCCTCCTCTGCCGCCATCTCCAGGTCCTCGATCGCCCCCACTCGGCGTCGTCCCGTCGCGTCTGACCAACTTCCCATCTGGGCCTCTCACGAACCTCGATTTTCTCTTCGGTTCCTCCTCCTCGTCAGTGGAGGCTTGGGATGTCGCCGTCGCTTCCGTTCGAACCAAACGTTGCCGTTGTTTGTCTTGTTTATCATCACGACCGTCGTCGTCACCCAAAGCGATGCGCGAAGCCCCCAACGCAGAAGCAGTCGGCGGCAGTAGAACGATAGAAGAACTCGAACGACGCGCTAAAGGTTGACTGCGCATCGCGGAAGCGTTTATTTTCGCCTCGCGCGTGGTACCGGTGGATAGCATCGTCGTCGCCGAGCGCATCATCATCGCCGAAGAAGACGTCATTTTTATCTGTTCTCTTACGCGCCGGCTGTGCTTCGCGTGCAGATATGTTCGTGGTATTCAGTCCGACGACTCGCTCTCGCTCGCTCGCTCTCACTCTCTCTCTCTCTTCCTCGCTCTCTCTCTCTCTCTTAAATCGACACGAGCGCGCCGAGTTCCCGTTCGTTCAAACGTGCGCGTGGTTCGAGCCGCGAGGGGTGTGTACTCGTGAGCGCGCGCGCAGATGATAGATAATGCGTGACGCGAAGCGAGCGTTTTCCGACAGAAAAAACCTATGAAAAACGATGGACGTATAATACCCTAAACATATACCATGGAGTCCCCTTTGAAAAAATATTCGTAGCTTTTTTTGTTGTCGCAAGGAAGGACTGGTCCTCACTCTTTAAATCGTCGTCGTTGCGGTCGCGGAAGAAGAAGAAGAAGAAGAAGAAGAAGAGACGCGCGTGGCGCTTTTTCTTGCGCGCGAGCTCGAGCGAGAGAAAGAGAGAGAGAGAGAGAGAGAGCATAATGCGATATGTGACGATCAAGGTGCCGAAGACGCCGAAGGACTTTTATTTTCCTTCCTCGTCTTTTTTGAAAGAAGAAGGAAAAGAAGAAGACAACGACGGAGAAGAAAGAGTGTACGAGGAGATTCCCCCGGACAAGTTGGAGGAAGCGCGAATTGGGTTGTACGTTCCGGAGAAGAAGGAAGAACCGATGGAGTATGTATCGAGAGCGGCGAAGGAAAAGTGCGCGATCATCGAGAGGCAAGGCTTCGCGAAGGAGTATTTTGAAAGAGGAGGAGGAGGGAAAGAAGAACAAAAAGTAGACGAAAAGTCGATGCTCCTCGGGAAGACAGAGTTGAAGATGAAGGCGATGACAAGTGGCAGCGAGATGTTCCCAGGTGAAAACGTTCTGGTTGAGAAGACGACGAGAGCTATGGAGAGAAGGCGTAAAGAGGTGTTCAGAGAATTGGAACTGCCGTGTATTACCCGGATGCAAAATACAGTACAAAACATCTTCGAGGAAGAAACCAGACGGTTTGAACGAGATTTGAAAAGAGATGAGAACGGAGAGAACGAAGAGGACGACGACGATGAAGACCATGATGGGGAGATTGGAAGTAGGGCGTTGAGAAGACAGACGCACTTCTTCTCGCGCGCGGAGCGCGAACAGCTCTATGAACTTCCCGCGGGGTCGTTAGCTAAGCTCGACTGCGTCGAAAATTTATTGCAAACGATCCACGTGCATCCGCTGGCTCAGAGAGAGTTTGACTGCTTCGCGGGCGGAGCAGGGATGCGAGAGAAAGCAAAAAACAGAGCGTTTTTAGAGTTACCAGTTCTCGTTGATGAACCTAGACGTACGTTTTTGGAATGCATATGGCCAATATGCGATGAAGAGAGGAAGGCGATCAAAGTTTCCGATGTTTCCGAAGAAAGCAAGTTTTGTTTGCTTAACGAGGACGAGAAGACGCGTGCGCCCCTCTTTAAAACTTCTAAGATTGAAGATATCGATGCGTACGTTGAAAATCGAAAGATGGTCGTAAAGACGAGCACTTTGCCTTCGTTCATGTTGCCAGTCGAGGAGAACTATCCGATACGACACAATAATGCAGTCACCAAAGACATTAATCCGAACCCAGCGCCTCTCTCTCGTTCTCCTGAGCGCCCGCTACTCCCAGGCACAGTAACTACTGAAGGTGATTTTCAGTCGCCTATTCGCGCGGCTCAGCAACAGCATCAAAAGCAAATTATTATCTCTCCGAGATTCCTCGCTGTAAACTTTCAAGAAGGTGAAGAGATGGTTCAAGATTCCGTCGATTTCTACAAATCGAATATGAATGAGGAAAAGACGAAGAAAACAACGACAACCACGGACGTTCCGCTAGATGGTAGCGGCAGTAAGAACATTGCCAGCGCTTCGCGCCCAAAAACTCCCGGAACTTTCGCAAAGCACCATCTTCAGACAAAGCTGAACTTTGCTTCTCCACGAACGGCGATGCAAAAGAGAGAGAACGAAAAGCAGCCAGAGATAGAATTTTTCGCCTTTCGTCTTCCCGAACATCCACACGGCTTTGCGATGGAAACAATTGCACACGAATACTATACCGTTCGTGAAAGAATACCAGTCTATTTCGATAGCGCCGTCCCGACATTTGACGCGAGAATCGATTACGATTTATACGTGTCGAGGATGGAAAAGGCTGAAGAACGCGAGCGCCAAGCAGGCCATATCGATACCGCCGCGAATTGGAGGCGGTTGAAGGATTTGCTATCTGTGGCATATTTTTTAGAGTCTTATGGCGTTACTGTTGCGAATTTACAGCTAAGATACACGAACAACCAAACGCACACGTCTTCAGGCACGAATAATACCATATTCATCCGAACGAAGTGCAAGGCCGAGGAAGCTTTAGAAGCTGCCGTTTCCAGCGTTCAACGAGGTGAGTCGCTCGATAACCCGAAACTTGGTGGATTACAACCACTTGTGAGAGAATGTAGGTCAGATGGTTCCGGTCGCACAAAGATGCTCGTCGTTGTCCCTGAACTTAAAGCAATCGGACCGATTGTGAAATACATCCACTCCATTGGCGGTCGAGTGAATTGCCTCCCGTCGAAAAAGTTCCTCCATGACGGACAATCGGAACAAGAAGAAAGATTATTCGTAGCGGAGGTGCGTAGAATTGTATCCAAGCACAATCTAGATGCTTTGATTGTCTTGGAGCAGCATTTCATACGAGCGAGTTTTCCAGTCTCGGATTTTTCCATCGTCGTATTTTACGCGAGTCGAAACGCTGAGAACATTGTCGAGACTGCGATAAATGCGAAACGCTTCCGCGGAATCGAGAGAAATGGTGCAATAAAAATCTTTAAAAATGATGTGGTTATGAGTACGTGCACCAGTCAAAGAGATCAGACCTTGCGCACAAAGGACGAATTTAAGATGCCGCAGTCCAACATTGATTGGGAAGAGGACGAAAAAAACGTTGGAGAATACATAGATGATGATATCTTAGGATTTGACGATATTATCCCGGTTGACAAATCTACCGCTGATGTTTCAGAACACGCGACGCTTAATGGCGTGAAACAAACGAAACTTGTTGTCCTTCAAGGCAAACACTCTTCGAGTATGATTGATCGAATTGAAGTAAAAGTTCAACAATCAAACCTTGCTCGCGTTATACGGCGAAGACTTTTCGATCGTATCGCCGAGCCGAACGTAAAAGAGATATACGCATGAATAATCTCTTTGATCACGACAAAAGACGGAGTGAGGGCTATTTGTTTGTTCCGAATGCGCGACACCCTTGAGATTCAGAGTGGAGATTTACAGGAAGTCTTCTTCTTGGCATCTCGTTGCGCAAAAGTTCTTTCGAGATCCTTCTATTGGACGGAGTTTATTTTCGAGATTGACCCGGAATATTTAGATGCACGAGAAGCTGAGAGCTTTGTTTCAGAGTTACGTTATCAGGTAGTCAAAGATGAAATAGATATCGACGTGACTTTCTCTCCGAAACGTAATATTATCGATGCTGTTTTCAAGGCGATAACGTTTGAAGCCGCCGCCGCTACACCTTGTAACGAAGACAAGATGCAATCAAACGATGACTGTTTTCCGTATCTTGCGGAGAAAAACTTCGCCTTCTTACCCAGCGAGTCCTCTAGCGTGTGGGAAATTGCTTTAAATGACTTGTTTCCGTACGTTAATGCCATCACGATTTTAGTTTTGATCGAGCACGGTTTGGAGGTTGACAAAGTGGTAAGGGAAAGAAAGCTTACGAGAGAAGACTACGAAACCTGTCAGCGTTTGTGTGGATGCCCGATGAAAGCGTTCCAGAGCATAGAGGAAGAAGCAAACGACGAAGAAGATAAACATGAAGCGATGCCAGGTGGGTACGACAACAACTTATTCGATGAAGACGATGACGAACATCCCCTGTTGTTCAAGCGCAACGACACGCGGAAGAACAAAAGTGATATTATGACGAGTCGTTGTTGGCAGGACGCCGTGCAAGCTCGTAAGGCGTGCAGAACGGGAATTTTAGACGACGGAGACGAGTTTAAATTACGTAAGCAAACCACCGCGGTGGAGAATATGCGTTCGCCGTTGCAATCTCCGATGCACTCGAAATCTCCACACCAACAGCAAAAACAGGAACGCTTCTCGAATCAAGACATGCACTTCATGCCACAAACACGACCCCCACCTCGCTTTGACAAAACTCTTGGAATTGGAACATTCATGGGATCGCCTTCATCGCCTTCATCCATGAAAACGGGCGCGCGCGGCGGCGATGATGCTGAAGAGTTTTACATCGATCCCAGAGATGGTGCCAGCGTGCCTAAAAATACGACGTTATCGAAACACCAACAAGGTCGTGAGGCCGTCCTCCGAATGATGTCCAAGCAGAAAAAAAGAGGCGGCTCAACCAACGTGTCGAACTATTATCAGCGCTCCATCGCATCGCCGACGAAAATTACATCAGAGGCTCCACCCAAAGGCGAATTTTTTGCCTTTCACGAACACTTTCGACCAGAGGCGTATCACAGCGACACCGTTGGTTTCGGCAGGAAGAACAAGAAGAAAGAACCGAGAACGCAAGTGGCGACCGGCGCCAGAGGTGATGGTGGCTTTCCGAATTTTCATTGGAAAGAAAAAGAAGTCAAAGATATCGACGACGAGTTTCCGGTATCGCCGTACTACTACAATAGTAAGATGCGAGGGAGAGGCCAAAATTGAAAACCTCCTCGTTTTCTAAATGTAAAAGAAGAAAGAGAGACAAAAAAGACGACAAGTTAGTTACACAGACAGAGACAATTATATAAACGCATTTAAAGAAACTCTCATCACGCATGATATTCACGGCAACACCCACGATTGCGCTCGTTCCTTTTAAACGTTCCTCGAACATCATCACCATGCGTTCGGCGCATTATCGACCTCGAAATAGAGCGGTGATGATATCAACGACGACAAAAAGCGCTTTGTCCGAATCTGATGACTCGTCAGAATTAGCCAATCCAACAAGGAGAACACTTTTGGACAACGTCCGATTCGTCCTCTGTTCGCCTCAAGGCCCTCAAAACATCGGCGCCGTCGCTCGCGTGTGCCAAAATTTTGGTTTGACGAAGAATTTTGCCATCGTTAATCCGGACCCGCAAGCGTTAGATACGTGCGATACGCACGACATGGGGGGTGAAAAGAAGCACGATATTGGTATTGAGTGCGTGTTGAAAGAAGAGGCGAAGAAATTCGCAGTTCACGCGAGTTGGATGGTTGAAGAGGCGGAGAAGAATATCACACACATGCCGCACGGATTAGAAGACGCTTTGAAAAATTGCACATATGTGGTTGCGACGACGGCGAGGAGTCGTGAAAATATACCTTTCTTGACGCCAAAAGAACTGAAAGAGGTTGTGAGGAAAGAGGCGGAGAGAGGGAAAGTTGCAGTTTTGTTCGGGAATGAAGCGAGAGGATTGTCGAACGAAGAGTTGAAGTATGCGAACGTGTGCGTGTCTATTCCAACTGCTGGGCACCCGGAAGAGATGACAAAGAAGTATCGGTATACAGGGGGCGCTGAGCCGAGGGGGAACGCGGGGAGTAGGAAAGTTGATGCGACGCCTGTGAGTTTGAACCTTTCCCATGCAGCTGGAATTCTGGCGTACGAAATACACGATGCGTTATCGAATGTCAACGCCGACGTTGGTTTTACGTCTCATTTATTAAACGTAGAGGAACGAAAACGATTGGCGGAGGATTTGTCACTCGCTCGACGAAGCATGGATATATTTGCGCCAAGCAAAAATATATCAAACGACGAAGAAAAAGACGAAAAGGAACGTTTATTCGAAGAGCCAGAGTACTTGCTGCACGAAAAGGAGTCTAAAGCGATTCAATCGGTATTAAACGCCGGCCCAATTGCGTCGAAAAACGCCACCCCGTTATTCTTTCTCGCGCGTCGATTAAAAATTTTGGGAGACCTTCACGCGCTCGACGATATCATCAAAGATTTCTTAAACACGAAAGCACCTGCTCCGCAATTAGGGAGCGAAAAAGGTGTCAGCGATGCCATTCGAGATGGTTTGGGTATTTCTTTGACCAACGCGGAAGCGAAGAGGGTGTTCAAATACGTCTGCAGTAAAGAGTTTTTGCGCAATCACCTCGGCGCCCAGGAACTCCGCCTCTAAATTTTCATCAAAAGAGCAAATGTAACCCTAAATGCAAAGCTGTAAAATTTTGTATAAAAGCGCTTAAATTCCAAGCGAATTCCTCATCTTATAACAACTTCTTAATTCGCGGGTGAAACACACCTGCCTTTCTCTCCTTCCTTCTCTCTCTCTCTCTTTCTTTCACCTTCAAAAACATCTCCTTTTTTCAAACAGGACAAAAACAAAACGAAGAAAGAGGAGATGTGTTGAGGTATTCCATCACCAAACAAACATGCTTCGAACGCTCACCACCGCGCGACGAAACGCGATGGGTTGCCGAATAAACAACAACGGCGCGAGCACTACCTGTGTCTTCCTGTATCATCGCAAGCGATTTGGTGGCATAGCGTTGATGCAACAACACCAACAGTCAATACTAAGAGGTGAGATGGACAAAATGTTGACGAGCGCCGACGCTATGAGACGAATGTCTACGAGCACTCCTTCGACATCTTCGAAGAACGAAGATGAATCGATGGCTAAATACGGCGAAAATATATACACCGGAGCGTTCTCTGCAACCGTAAAACGAGTAAAGATGCTCTCGTTAGGCTCCTTAGGCGCGACCGTTTTCGGTTGTCCCTTACTCATAGAACTGTCCTCCGGAGCGAGTTTAGATATGCCCTCAAAAATTGTATTAGCTGGAAGCATGAGCAGTATCGGTGCGTTTACCACAATAATGTTGCATTGGTTCGTGAGCCCTTACATCCGACGGTTATGGGTCGACTCTGAGACGAAAACAAAAGTGACCGCGGAGAAGACGAGTTTGTTGTTGCAAACGTATTACTCCAACTTTGACGTGAAAGATATGAAAGTGTGCGACTCGAGCCATCCACTGGTCACGTGGGAGGCAAATGGGGAGAAGTATTACGTGGAACCAGCATCGACCTCGGAAGAAACCTATACGTTGTTGCAATTACAGCGGTTTGAACCAGACACGTCGAAAGATGCGCCTATGGGATACGATGATGAAGATGAAGATGAAGATGAAGACAAAAAGGAGAATTAAGAACGTGGATTAAGTAGGGGTATTGTGTGTAAAACAATTACCATGGTACCACTGGTACCAAGTGGTACAATAGTAGCAGACGACAAATAACAATAACAATCAATACATTATATTTCTATGCCTTGCTTATAAATTCTCTTCAACTCCCGCATTGCGTCTCTTCGTTGCCTCTCTAACGTCGCTTGCACGACTCCTAACTCGCTTCTAAGTGCCACTGCGTCGGTACTCGGCGACGTTCGCAACTCGCCTAAAACTTCCTCCACTCCCGCTAACGACTTCTCCGCTCCTTTCTCCACTTTTCTCAAAGAACTCCCCAACGCTTTTAATTTTGCTACTCCTGAATTCATCTCTGTAATCGCGAGTTTGGTCTCTTCGGAAAATCCCCTCAACGCTCCGTCCGTCGACGTCGCTCCGTCTTTCAACATCTGCGCTCTTCTCATCAATTTTGCGAACGCTTGCTCCTCGGACTCAAATCTCCCAATCGTGCTTCTCCACAAAAGTCTCCTCGTCGGTGGTAACGCGAGTAAAACTATGGATCCACTCGCGACTGCGCTCGCCGTCGGATATTGCTCGATGACTTCTTTAATCTGTTGCGTGAAGGATTTAAAAAACAAATCTTCTTTCTTCTTCATCTCCGCGGCTATCTCTTCCGCTTTCAATTCCGCCTCGGCTTTCATGTCGTTCGAACTCTCTCGACAAGCATCTATGGTTTTCCCGATTCGAAACGAAATCGAGCCCAAAATATCGTCCAAAGATTTTGAGACTCGACTGGAACTCCGTTCCATTTTCTCTTTCGTTTCAGAGAGAGCGTCGAGGACGTTTTTCATAAAGTCCGGGATTGGAAGAGACGCTTTCTCCGACATGTCTCGCGAGGGAAAGAAACCAACAACACGTTACAGCGTTTTTGTTTCGTGACGCGTAAACGACGACGACGACGACGAGTCGGTTTTTGAGGTCGTTTTGAGGAAGGCGAGAGAGGAAGGATGATGATGATGATGGTGATTCTTATTTTTTCCTCCATTCGTATGGAAGCAAAGAACGAAGAACCCCGTTCGTACGAACAAAAAAAAACAAAAAAAGGAGGACTCGATGACTTTTCCCCAAATTCTTTCCTTCTTTCTTTTTTTCTTCCCACTACGTATTGTTTTTGGTGGTACATACCCGACGAGTACGCGACACACAATTACCAAACGCGACGACCGACGGCGCAACGAACCGAATCCTCTACAAAACGCGAGAAGAGAGAGACAAAGGGAGACAAAGCGTTCGACCACGGCAGAAGGAGAAAAGGGCAAACGATGGCGGACGACGACGAACAGATGCCTCCGAGAGGACGTCAATTTAGAAACGACACAATGAACGACGGCGGAAAAAATGTTGGAAAGAAATATAAGGATGCCGACGACGACGACCGAAACGGCTGGAAAAAAAAGAAGAAACACAGAGGAGGGAAAAACACGTCGTTGTCTCTGGAAGCGTTCGCGAGAGCCGGGAAATCCACCTACGATAAAAGAGAAGTTTTGAAAAAACGAAGAGCGGAGATGGCGGCAAAAATAAACAAATTTCGTAAAGTGTTGAAAAAAGCAGGCGAGTTCGTGGAGCCGACGAAAGGGTTCGATCCGGAAGAGTACGCGAAGAAATTGACGAAAATGGAAGACCCGATTGGGAATATTGCGTTCGTCGAGAGGGAGAAGATGGAAGAGTACGTTGGAAAGAAAGTTTTACGAGATGACGACAACGACGACGACGACAGAAAAAAGAACAAAAAACAAGAAGAGGGAGAAGAAGACGACGAGGACGACACGCCTCCGGAAGAACACCGAGGCGTCTCGGGAAAAAAGAAAAACAAACAAAAAGAACGCCCTCGAACTGCGCACGAGTGGAAAATGCTCAAAGCGCAACCCGAACGAGACCGCATTAAAAAGGAGCGAGAGGAAAGGGAAAAAAAGTTCCAAGAGGTGCAAAAGATACGCGACGCCAAACGAAAGGAAAGAGGAAAGTTGAGACACTCCATGATGAAGGTGAATAGAAAAGGTCAGCCGTTGATGAAGAATAGAATCGATGCCATCTTAGCCAAGTTAGAAAAGAAGTAGTAGTGTGGTATAATGAACGTTGAAATTAGGGTAGTTAATATGTGAATA
>MDTG01430530.1_pt1 | contig 12159 bp, 6 predicted proteins | sample 811421 | NCBI WGS metagenome assembly MDTG01 (sample SAMN05326645, study PRJNA326480) | marine metagenome | isolation source: seawater | place: Pacific Ocean: South East | collected 2011
GGAACAAAAGGTACATTTATGCGTACTCGCTTAAAGCTACCGGTAGATAAATCAATTAACAAAGCTGAACTGTTTGCTATTAATTCAGAAACAGTTTATTCAAGTCAATAATATGAAATTTAAAATTAATCAAATTAAAGAAGAAGATTGGAGTTTTTTACCGCAGTGGTGGATTAATTACAAGCAAGATCCACCACCTAGAGAATTTTTGCCAGAAAATGGTTTAAGCGGATTTATAATTAAAAAAAATGAGCCAATAGCCGCAATGTGGCTGTATCAAACAAATAGTAAAACAGCAATACCTGCTATTGTTGTAAGTAATAAAAATTATAAAGAAAAGGACAGAAGCGACGCTTTACAACTTTTATTAAGTTTTACAACTAACGCGGCAGAAGAGTTAGGATTTAAATACTCTTTTGCATGGGCTAAATCAGGAGTTATGTTGGAAAAATATGAAAAATTGGGCTTTACTAAAGATGAAAAGCCTTCTTACGAATTAATACTAAAACACTAATGGGATCAATAATAGGTGGAGTTGCCTCTTTATTTGGCGGTAGAGGAAGAAGACGTGAGCAAAGGGCTGCGAACGAAGAATTTAGCCAAGCAAAAGACGCAATAAAAAATTTTCAATTTTCAGATATTGCAGGAGGGTTAGAAGCTAGAACATACGATGCTGTAACCGGCCAAGCTCCCGAAATAACGAATTTTGGTAGACAGGGAGAGTTAAGCAGTTTAGGTGACGCCAAAGGGTATGATGCTCAAGGATATGATGCAAAAGGTTATACTTCTCAGGGGTATAATGCTGCTCAAACAGGTGTAGCCGGATTAAACAGAGGAGCTGATGCCGGGCTTAGTAATACTATGAATAATTTACAGGTTTCTACAGGCCTTACGGACATGGCAATAGACCAAGCAGATCAAACGTTTGGGAACACGCTTGATTTAGCTGCGCAAACGGGCTCAGGCGCAGGTGGTGTTACGGCAATAGCCGCGGCCGCTGCAAAATCAAAAGCTGGTATTTCAGCAGATATTGATAAGCAAGTTAAAGCCAATGAAATGCTAAGAGCTAAAGCGGAAGGTGAGCTTCAAAGAAACATGCTCGCCCAAGATAATACAGCATCTAGCTTTGACTTAAATCAATCACAATTTAATGTTGGGCAAGACAATCAATCAAGGCAATTTACGGCTGCTGCTGCTAATCAAGCCGCTCAATTTGGTGCTAATGCGCAAAATCAAGCCGCTCAATTTGGTGCTACAGCAGCTAACAGGGCAGCTGAGTTTGGTGCAGGAGCAGGCAACCAATTTGGTTTAGCAGGATTTGACGCGGGTAATAAAATGAGTATGTTTAATACAGGAAACGAACAAAATATGCTAAGAGATCAGTATAGAACGCAAGGCCAATTTGGTTTACAAAATTTAGCGGCGCAAAATAGAGCTGCTGAATTTGGAGCATCAGCAGATATGAAAATGCAACTTGCGGCAGCAAATTATAAAAGTCAACAAGAACAATTACAATACGGCCAAAACCAAGATGTGTTTGGTATAGCTAGTGGCAGAAAAGCAGACGCTGATAAAGCGAGAAGAGATGCTAAAGGTGCGTTACTAGGCGGTATTGGTGCTGCAATAAGCCCTGTAGCAGGATTATTTGGATAATATGGGAAGTCCTTTAACAAGACCGGGCAGTTTAGCTAGGCTAGCTGTCCAACAAGATAGTAGAGACGTAGATTATGGAGCGGTTGCTAGATCTATAGATGCAGACAAACTTGCTTATGAAAATAGACAACGTAAATTTAAAGAAGAAAGACGGCAAGAGGCTATAGCTAAGCAAAGGGACTATAGATTTGCAATGTTAAAAGCTCAAAATCAGAAGGGTTTGATGATAAATTCAAACTCAGGATATGAATCTGTTGATGACTATTTTAATACTGCAGGAAGAAAATTAGCGGATGAAGGTTCAAATTTAGTAGATTTATTTAGCAAAGGTGAAATTGACAGCAATCAATTTGCTGCGAGTTACGCAAAATTGTCTAATCAAGTAGATCAATTAACTCCTTTTGCTTCTGGAATACAAACCATGATGCAAACATACCAAACGGATTTAGCGCAAGGAAATTTGAGTGCCGCAAATAAAGCCTCATATGAAGGCTTATATCAAGCTATTTCTGAGAATAAAGGAAAATTAAGTATGGATGACAACGGGGTATTGGTGTATGCGGGAAAAACTGCTCCTGATGGTGATGGTAACACCGAACCGTTTAGTATTCCTATAAATCAATTCCAAAAAATACCTCAACCAATTAAAAAAGTTGACAATTGGGATGCTGCAGTAAGAGATGCAACTACATTACTTAGCACGCCCAAAGAAAGTTTTAATCCTGCAACAGGGCGTACTACTGTTCAATCTCCTGAACCAAATTTAAATAATGCAGATTATAACTCAGGAATAAGAGGTGCTTTTGATAATTTTTTAAATGCCAATGGAGATAACAACGCCTTAAGGTCTTTGGCTGTAGATCATTCTGGTATTCCCCTAGAAGAAGCAGAAGCTATGATTGAAAGTGGGCCTTATGAACCAACACAAAATGACTTTTCTCCTGATGAAATAGCATTAGGATTTGACAAATTGATTGGAGAACGTTTTTCTAGCAAATTAGAATTTGAAATGGAAAGACAATTTATAAAAAAAGGCATGGAGCAGTCGCAAGTTAAATACTTGCAAAGTAAAATGCAAAATGATATAGACTATAGAAATAAACTTTTAGAGGCAAACAGAGAAAAAGCTATATTAGCAGCTGAAAGTCAACGGATAAAAGCATCAATGGGCTCAACTGATCGAGAGCGCGCTTTATTTAATACTAGACAAATAACTAAAAACAGAATGGTAGATTTAGGTGGCAACCTAGACTTTTCTAATCCACAAACGTTACAAAAAGTTAATGCGGGGACAACATCGGGAGGCGTTGAATTCAAATTTGATGATGGAGAACTTATTGCTTTTGGAGGAGGGTTTGATGGTAAAGATAAAGAAATAAAAAATATGCTTGATTTTTATGATGCATTTGCAGCAGGTAATAATATGACTCTTAATGATCTTGGAATAACCGCCAAACAGGAAAGTGAATTATTTTTACAACCAATAAACTTTAATAAAAAATAAATTAGTATGGATGCAACCACAGAATGGTTAAATTCTTTAAGAACCTCTTTAGAAACGTCTAATGAGCCAGACCCTGAAGAACAAAATGTTTTTGATATGCTTGGTTATGGTGACAAAAAAATTTTTAAAGAAGATTTCTTGGTTAGTGAAGGTCTATTTGGTCTAACAAATAATGCGGAAGAGGATATAAACTCTGAGGGTAAAAAATTTACTTACGATCTAGTAAGAACGGGCGAAGGTAGTAATGACTTTTTAGGGGATTTTGAGGCTCTTGGTAAAACTAAAAGTACTAATTATGTTTGGAATAATTCTACAGACGAAGACATATTAAATCAGTCTTGGAGAGATATTCTAATGCATCACCCTGACTTTGCGGGCAAGCCTATGCTAGCCGCTTTAAATGAGTTGAGAGCTAGAAGAAATGAAATTAAAGAAAATAAAAAAAATAGCACTATATTTCAAAATGAACTTGAAAACCCTGCTATTGCCAATGAAAACAACATTCTTAATTTTGCTAGAGAAAACGGTATAAATGATCTTGATCTTGCAAAAGAAATGTTTCATAAGCAAGTTATTGGTAACATTGAAGAGGAGCCTATATTAGTTGACTATAAAGGCGAAATGGAAGAGTCTAAAACAAAGTTTACTCAAGAAGATTATGACCAGGCCGCTTTATTAGAAGCACAATTAACTGTAGATCAGTCTGTAGATAACTCTAATGCTAATGCTGCAAGAAGGCTAGAACAGCTCTTGCCGCAAGCTGGGATGGCTATGACTGGGCTTTTAACTAAATATGCTGGCAAAAATACAATACCAAAATCTATAATTACAGATTTAGCAGTTTGGAATCATGAGCTAGAAAAAGAAATGTTACTTAGCCCTACTTTTGGATTAAAAGAAACTCTTATAGAAGGTAAAAAAGATGCAGAAGGTAAATCTGCAAAATTGCCCGCTATATACGGTGCGGCGCTTAATGTTGCTACTACCGTAGGCCCTACACTTGCGGCAAAATTACTAAGACTTCCTTCGCCTTTAGGAATTCAAATAGGGCTGCCTATGGTTGCGGAATACAACAAACAGCAAGCAGAGGCCAAAGGCATGTCTATAGAAAATTATTTAGAAGAAGGTAATATTAATTTAACCACACCTGTTGCTATAGCTTATCCTGCATATGCTTTAGAAAAGATAGGATATAAAGGAATGACAAACGCTATGCTACAGGCTGCGGGAAAAAGTGCGGCTAGCAAGAAAGCAATTGGTGTATTGACCTCAATGGGTACAGAAGCCTGGACTGAGTGGTTACAAACTGGGCTTGAAACATTCAACAGCGCAAAAGGTGCTAACGCAACAGATTTAGAGTCTTCTAAAATAGCCGCTGATGCTATGTTTTCAGATGAAGGTATAGAGGCAGCAATGCAGGGAGCTGTGGGTTCTGGAGTAGTTGTGGGTGCTGGTGGTGTTGGAAGACGAGTTTTAAAAGCCTTATCAGGTTTAAGAGCTGGTGTAGATGTAGACGGCATAGAATCAGACATTCAAGAAATAGAAGATTTAAGAATAGAAAAATTAAATTCTTCTGATACAACAGTTCAAGAGGGTATTGAATTACAAATACAAAACGTAAAAAATAGATTAGAAAATAGAATAACAAAATCAAACGGTTTGGTTGCTTCAATGAGCACCGAGCAAATTGATGAAGTTAATAGCATGGTTGATCTTGGGGCTTTACAACAAAAAAGAGTTTTAGATCTTAAAAAGAAGCTTGATTCAAATGAAATTACTGAAGAACAATTTAATGGAGCTTACGAGGGTTTTAAAGCTTCATATATAGAAGCTAGAAATAGAATAAAAGGAATAACAGCAGAAGCTGAGTCTAATCAAAAACCAGTTGAAGGAGTTTCCGAAAACACGGTGGCTAACGCTAATGCAATAAATGAGGCTTATGAAAATAATCCTGGTTCTGTAGATGTGTTTAATAATGTAGTTTTACCAAATACTGAAGCTCTTGTAAACAAAGTAGCTAATTCACTATTTAGAGAGTACGGTGAATTTAAAGAGGGTGCTAATACTAGAGAAGATTTTATTACTAATCTTAAATTTGGAAGTCCCAAAAATCCTGCGTCTTCTTTAAAAGGGTTATACGAATCGTTTAGACCTGAAGAAGGACAATATCTTTCTACTTATTTAGAAAACAATCTTAGAAATCGAGGTAAAAGAGTCTTAGACGAAATGGTTAATCAACAAGTAACTGAGGGTGCAGCTAGTATTGAAGCCCCGCAGGTGCAAGAGTTAACTTCCGACGAAAGAGCTGATTTATCAACTGCTGATTCACAAATAGAGGTTGGTAAAAAAATAGGTGTAAAACTAGATAATGAAAAAGTAAAAGACCTTATAGTTAAGCATTATAATCCTGACTCTAAAGGGTTTAAAAGAGAAATTAGCAATGATTTTAAATTAGCGTTTAAAGATCCTATTGATAATTTTTTTGGTAAGGATACAAAAACAAAAAATCCATTTACTCAGGTTATAACTAAAAACGCTAAAGCGCTATATGATGTGCTAACTCCAGAAGGAATGCGAATGGCTAGAGGTGTAGATGGTGTAAATCCATTTATACAAGCAGGCATGCTTGTGGAAAAAGATGGTAAGTTTGAAAAAGCTGCTTTTGAAAATACAAAATTAGATACGCTTCTTAATTATTTAAAAGAATTGCCTGGAATAACCGAGCAGAGTACAAAAGCTGAAATTGAAAAAGCTACAAGAACAAGATCTAATAGACAGGCTAGATTTAAAGAAGCAGTGGCTGTATCTATAGCATCTTCGCAAGCTATAAGTTTATTAAATAATGATGCTAATTTAAGACAACGTTATTTAGATTTAAACAAGCTAGGAGAAGAAATAGCTAATAATTTAGGAAAACCAAGCAAGGAACAAGAAGCTTATTTGGAAATAGCTAGCCCTAAAATAAATTCTGGTAATATACATAAATTATTAGGGTTTGACCAAATAACTATTGATTCAAAAACAGATTTAAAGGCCAAGCGAAAGCAAATGCTTGATTTTATAAAAAATTATAAAATACCGTCTTGGTTATTAGAGCTTTCTCAGCTTCAAAACTTTGGGGCTCTTAGAACTGCAACGAAAAAAGATAGCCCAGAAAGCAAAAAATTAAAAGCATATTTAGAAAAAAATAATATAAAATACAAACCTGAGGATTATTATTATGCTTTAGAAGATGGCACATGGGTGCCGGCTATAAAACAATTAAGTAAAAAAGAAGAGGTTGTTTATAGGCTGCCAATAGAATTTGTTGATCAAATATTACCTAAAAAAGGCGGGTTATATAATGGTAAACAATCTACTGCTTGGCTAGATGCTCTTGCGGTAGCAAAAGAAAACGATAAATTTTACACTACCCCAAATGTAAAAAGGGTTAAAATACCTAAAAAAGTTGAAGGCAATCAAGAAGCAACTAAAAAATATTTAAAAGAAAACCAAGAACAATTCCAAATTAATCAAAAAGCAAGCGATTTAATAGTAAATATATTAGATAATGCTGTCAATAAAGAAGGCGCTCCTATAGAATTAGCGGCCTTATATATTACAAGTGCGCTGCAGGCTACTTCAGGTTGGATTAAAATATCTGCACCAATAACTCATATAGTAGACAAGTTTGAGTACGGTACTGTCGGCCAATTTGCTAAAGGGATTAAAACTGTAGAAGAGCATACACCCCCAGCTAATGTGGCTGGTTTGACTTTAATTGCTATGATTCATTTTAATCAAGTAAAGCAATCAAAACCTGAGTGGAATAAAAACTTTTTTCAAGTATTACAATCTAAAAAAAACGATCAGTCTTTAGCCCAAAATAAATTAACTAAGTCTTTACCCGAAGGCGTTAGCATGCTTGATAGTGCTGCTGGGATAAAAAGAATGGCAGCGGCTAATTTAGATTTAAATAAAATTAGTAATGTTACAACTAATAAAACGGTAGCCCAGGAAATGGAGGTAGAAGGCCCGTCAACTCCCGATGCGGTAAAAGCTGCTAATGAATCTATAACAGAAGATAAAGTTGAGTTTTTAATAGATAGACTTATAGCAAAGCTTAATGAATTAACAGGTTCTACAGGACTTGCTATTGATCCTTTTTTATTATTAGCTGTAAAAGATGTTAGTATTAACGTTCTTATAGGTGGGTTAAGGGCAGTTAAAGCAACCTACAAGGCCAGTAAAAATATAGCTAAAGCTATTGATGCGGGATATGAGAATGTAAAAAGATACATGTCTAAGGCCGAATGGTTAGAATTTGCTAAAACCGCTACTAAACAAACCGAAGACATAACTACACCGGGTAAAGCAAAGTTTTTTGTATACAGCGATACAGCGGTAGCAAAAGCTCAAGAAAAAGTAAGACTGTCTAGTAAAAAATTACTAGAAGATTTAGGCATTGAAACTTCTAACTTAGATACGTTTAGTATTAATGAAAAATTAAATATATTACGTAAAGCTAGGAATGACGCATTAGATAAAAAAGCTCCTGTAAAAAAAGCAAGAGTATTCGACTTTGACGATACATTAGCTAAAACCAATTCTAACGTGCTTTATACTCTCCCGGATGGCACTGAAGGTAGTTTAACAGCTACTGAATTTGCGGATCAAGCAGAGAGCTTAGAAGCTCAAGGAGCAACATTTGATTTTTCAGAATTTAGTAAAGTTAAAGATGGGTCAGAAGGACCTTTGGCAGTTCTTGCTAAAAAAATGGCTGAAGCAAAAGGCGATAGAGATATATTTATTCTTACGGCTAGGCCTTCGTCAGCTGCTAAGGCTATACAAAGTTTTTTAAGATCAGTTCTTGGTATAGGTATACCTATAGAAAACATAACCGGATTGGGCAACGGAACTCCCGGAGCAAAAGCTTTTTGGGTAGCTGAAAAAGTTTCTAAAGGCTATAATGATATATTCTTTGCTGATGATGCTCCTCAAAATGTTAATGCTGTAGATAAAATGCTTAAAATGCTTGGCGTTAAAGGCAAAACTCAACAAGCAAAAGAATCCGAAAGCAAATCACTTGAGGACGAAACAGATAGCATATTAAGGTCTAAAAAGCCAACTGCAGGATCAATATTTAGAAAATTTAATATATATGTACCGCCTGGAGCTGATGATTTTGTAGGATTGCTATACACATTTTTAGGCAAAGGCAAGATAGGAGAAGCTCAAATGAAGTTTTTTAAAGAAAATATAATGACCCCTTTTGCTAAAGGTGTAGCCGCTTACGAGGCAGCTAAAGTTGCTTTAGGAAGAGATTATAGAGCCTTAAAGAAAAACTTTAAAAACAAAAACGTTTTAAAAGAAAAAGTTGTTGATGGAATTTATACTAAAGAGCAAGCTGTTAGAGCATATCTTTATAATAAGGCAGGATACGATTTAGGCTTAAATAAAGCAGATGCTGCTGAATTAATTGCAGTAGTAGAGGGTGACGGGTCACTTAAGGCTTTTGCAGATCAGCTGGCAATAATTACCAAAATACCAGAAGGTTATCCTGAAATAACACCTGATTGGTTGGGCGGAAATATTGAAACAGATTTAGCAAATGTTTCTAATAAGTCTCAAAGAAAAATGTTTTTAGAAGAATTTATTAAAAATAAAAACCAAGTTTTTTCAGAGCAAAATTTAAAACTTATAAAACAGTTGCACGGTAATGATTTTACCGACGCATTGCTAAATGTTTTAGAGCGTATGGAAACAGGCGTAAACCGTAAAAAAGGTAAAGATAAAGAATTTAATATTGCTATGGACTGGATCAATGCATCTGTAGCAAATGTTATGTCTTTAAATATAAGATCCGCGGTTTTGCAGCAATTGTCTATTGTTAATTTCATGAATTGGTCATTTAATAACCCTTTAAAAATGGGTAAGGCAATGCTCGATATACCTCAATTTAAAAAAGATTTTTTATATCTTATAAATTCATCTTTTTTAGTGGAAAGAAGAGGGGGCATGAAAATAGAAATAAATACAGCGGATTTAGCAAATTCAAATCCTGGTAATTTTTTCTTAAGAACTCATAAAAAAATGTTAGAGCTAGGCTTTAAACCTACACAATGGGCTGATAGTTTTGCAATAGCGTTTGGAGGTGCGAGCTGGTATAGAAATAGAGTAGAACAATTAAAAAGCGAAGGGGTATCTGATAAGGAGGCCCAAGCTAAAGCTATGCTTGAATTCCAAGAAATAGCTGAGGAATCTCAACAGTCGTCAAGACCCGATAAGGTTTCAAGACAACAAGCTTCAGAAATTGGAAGATTTATATTAGCTTTTGCTAACACACCTTTGCAGTATGCTAGGCTTACAAAAAAAGCAACTCTTGATTTAATAAACGGTAGAGGTGACTGGAGAACTAACGCTTCAAAAATACTTTATTATGGTGCTGCTCAAAATATAATATTTTCTGCAATACAAAGTGGTTTGTTTGCACTATTGCTGTCTGACGACGAAGATGATGAAAAAGAAGAAAAGAAAATTGGTTATTTTGCTAATGGCATATTAGATGGATTTTTAAGAGGAATGGGATACTCTGGTGCGGCTATTGCAGCACTTAAAAATTTAAGTATGGAATGGTATCGCCAAAATCAAGCTAGAGAAGAAGGCAAAAGAGTTTATAATGCTTCTACAAAAATGATACAAGCAGGCTTAAGTATTTCGCCGCCTCTTAGTAAAAAAATAGGTGATATAATAGAAGCAGACAAATTTCAAACATGGAGACAATATAAAGATGATCCGTTTTACCAAGGCTTTGCTGCTGCAAACTATGTTTCTGCATTAACAAATGTGCCTTTAGATAGAGCATTTAAAAAGATTGAAAATTTAAAAGCTATTAACCTAGATAGGAATGAAGCATGGCAAAATGTATTCTTAAGCTTAGGTTGGAGTCCTTATCAATTAGATGTTGAAACAAAAAGCAATCGCGGAAGCCAAAGAAAAAAAAGAAAGATGCTTTCCATACCTTTAAAAAAAATTGAAAGCGCTCACCTGCCTCATGGGGCTTTAGGCAGAGCTAATAAAGATGGTAGTATTGAAATATCCCCTAAGGTAAAGGGTGAAAAAAGAAAAGAAGTTATTCGTCATGAGAAACAACACCAATCAGATCTTAAAAGTGGTATGTTAAATTATAACGATGATTTTGTATACTTTAAAAAGAAAAAGTTTCCTAGAGTAGGAAGTTATATTAATTTTAATGGTAAATTTTTACCCGAGGGTCACCCAAAATTGCCATGGGAAGCTCGTGCTAACCAAGCAGAAAAAGCTTAAAATAATTTTAAATAAATAATTATGCTAAAAGATTACTTAAAAGAATCTAAATCAGGAAAAGCCTATAGAGATTTTTTAACCAATGCGGCTACAGGCATTAATACAAACATTAGCAACCCTAATAATTTAATTGTTGGGGACAAAGGAGACGTTAAAAGATCACTTGAAAAAAGAGGCTCTGTAAGGAGTAATATTCCGGGAGCTGGTCAAAGTTTTAAACAAGGCGATGAAACGGTTCGTTATGAATTAGATCCGGCTTCAACGGTCAGTGAAGGTAATAAACGTCTTTATGATAGAAAAAGAAGAAGGCTAGAAAAAAGAGATAAAAGAAGAGACGACAGGGCGGAAAGAGTAGCTATTAGGAAGGGCATGAGCAAAGATCAGGCTAAAGACTTCATGAGTAATAGAAGAGCGAGGTTCAATCAGATGACTAAAGAATATTTTAAGGGTCTTATTGGTGCTGAGCAAAATGCAGATAATATTGAAGACAGATATTATAGAAAAGACGGTTCAGGTACTATCCAAAACACCAAAGCGGCTGATGGCACAACTTATGATGCTACTGCTCCTTTTCAAGGAGAGGGACCTAATTATGAAGGCAGGGGACAAAACAGAAAGCTTATTAAAGATAATTATGGAAAGTTTTTTGACCGAAAAATTGATAAGCTTCCAACAATAGATAAGCGTAATAAGTTTACTTACAAACCTATATCGGGCAATAATCCAACAAGAGAGAAAGTTGATGAAAAAATTAAAGACAAAAAAGATACTATTAAGCTTACTTTAACAGACACGCCCACTAATAATTTTATGAAATTTCTAGAACCAGGAACTATGATTTCTGATGTGCGCAACAATCAAACAACTCCTGGTTATAATGAGCCTAATCAAGCTCTCCAGTTTAAAGGGCCCTTAAATCCATTTTCTTTTGATCCTTATGGCCCAAGTTTTATGACTCCAGAGTCACAGAAAGAAAGAGACGAGCGAAATAAGCAGTTTAATTAATTAAAAAAGGGGATGACGCCGTAACTGGTATCATCCCCTATAATTATTTAAAATAGTAATCCAATAGCTAATCCAAGAAGTGGTCCAACTATTAACCATATTTCAAGAAACTTAATTTTTTTAAGCTCTTTTTGCGTGAACACATTATCCTGTGTGTTAAGAATTAAATTAGCAGCTTTCTTTTTTGCTTCTAATAATTCGTTTTCTAATTTGTTTACTTTTTGTTTTAAAGTCATAATATAAAATTTAAATTATCCATCGCAGCTTAAACAATCAGGATCCATAGCAGCTGCAGCTATATCTCCTCTTAATACAGATTCTGTGCGCATATAATATAATGTTTTAATACCGCGTTTCCACGCTTCAATATGCACTTGATTTAACCATCTTGGTGGTGCTTCGGCTGGAAATGCTAAATTTAAACTTACAGATTGATCTATGTAGTCTTGCCTTATGCCTGCCTGCCTAACCAATTCTAATTGATTAATTTCTTTAAACGTTTTGAAAACGTCCTTTACCGCTTCCCCGTCATCTTCTTGGGTAAGTCGTCCTCGGTGATCGTAATTCCATCCGTCAAGTTGTTTAATTCCTTGAACTGATCCACCATCTTTAAGCACTTTATCCCAAATGTCTTTAGTGTCAATACCAACTTTCCTAAATACTTTTTTAAGCTCATTATTTTTTCTTATAAA
>MDTG01006890.1_pt1 | contig 12158 bp, 11 predicted proteins | sample 811421 | NCBI WGS metagenome assembly MDTG01 (sample SAMN05326645, study PRJNA326480) | marine metagenome | isolation source: seawater | place: Pacific Ocean: South East | collected 2011
AGCGCAAGGTTATTTGCTGTGGTATCTGATGCAACTCCGGCACCATATTCACCATCCGTAGTGTCAGAAGTGACTTTGAATGCTCCTAATGCACTTAATCGCATAGAAGAAATAGATAAAGTTGCAAACTCTCTTTCATGAACACCTATTTGGAATCTTCTATCGGCAAAAGATCCGTCTAAAACGGCAATTTCATTAAATGTAGTATCCCTTGTGACTCTATCATGCTCTGCCAACAATTGTTGAACTTCAACATTTAAATAACTTCTTTCTTCTGCATTATATGAGTCTGTTGCAGATTGAATTGCTAACATTCGAATTCTTTGTAAAATATCAGAAGTTTCATCTAAAGCGCCTTCTGTTACCTGAGCCATTGATATAACGTCTGCAGCATTTCTTGCTGATTGCTCTAGCCCTTTAATTTGAGATGTCATTCTATCGGTAATGGCTGCACCAGCTGCATCGTCTCCAGCATGATTAATTCTTTTACCCGAAGATAATCTTTCCATTGCTGAAGTCAAATCACGATCAGTCTTATTTAAATTGTTTAAAGCATACTTAGCAGCTATATTTGAATTAACCGTAGTCATAAAAAACTCCTTAATTGAGGCAATCACTGCAATCATTGTGCCAAAAATAGAGGAAAATAAATTTTAAATGATAAATTGAGTTACTATATGAATAAATCTATCTTTTTTTGCATTTTATAGAGTTTTTGGTTAATTTCACTGACCATTTGATAGCGAGTTGCTTTTTCGTTATGTCGGAAATTTGACGAAAATGAAGCTTTTGCTTTTAAAAAACTTTCTGTTGTTGATCCATTCGAGGGAGCCAAGTATGAGGAATAAACTTGCTTCATATAATTAGGTGACAAGTTATTGCTCTGTCTGTACACATTTGTTGGCTCTCCAACAAAATTATTAGTAATTGGCATACCATTTGCAGTTTGATTGTTTGATACTTTATTTACATCATATAATGGAATTTGATTATATGAATTAGAAAAGGATATGTTTGCTGGATGAACCATAAACAATTAATAGATAATTTAAACTTATTTGTAAAACAAAAAAATGAAAAATAAACATAGAATAGATTTGTACAAAAAATCACAACAATCGATTAACTCAACTAGATCACCACATGACATTGTTAGGTTTTTAATGGAAAACCTGTTAAATTCGATGAGAAATGTTTTAGTTTACTCAGAAAATATAGAAAGTGATGATTTGAAAGACTTTTCTAAAAAAGAATTAGCTATAGTAAAGTCAAAAAATGCATCTAAGGCCTTAACTATAATATATAGTCTTCAAATTTCATTAGATTTTGATAAAACACCAGAAATAGCTAAAAACTTGTTTCAAATTTACGAATTTTGTAGAGTTCAAATTATAGAGGCACTATTAAAAAAAACAATCTCTGGCCTAAACAAAGCAATTTTTGCATTAGAAGACATTTTAAATGGATGGAAAGAAATTAAGCCGGAGAGTTTATAAAATGTCTGAAAGCTTTCTTGATGAATTAATTAAATTAGAAAATTTATCTGAGCAAATATCTACGTCAGTTCATAATAATGAGTTTGAAAAAATTTTAGAACTTGATAAACAAAGACAAATTATTATTAAGACTATAAAAAATTATAATTCAAAAGAATTTAAAAATAGACTAGAAAATATTTATAAAGATAATTTGAAAAATATTAAAAATACTGAGAGTAAATTGCAAAAATTCACAAATAATAAGAATAAATCCTTAAGAATATTTTCTGCATATTCAAATAATTAGAGTTTTTTTAAAAAAAAATTAAACAATTTTGATTTCTTGTCGTAGCTACAGTTGTAACTTCTAAATTACTTTTGTGGGGGCAAAAATGATTAAAGTAGGACATAACGCTACAACTACGTCTTTAATTCAAAGAAACATTATTAACAATATTAAAAAAACTGTTGAGGCTAGCGAAAGGCTAGCTTCTGGTAAGAGAATTAATAGGGCTTCAGATGATCCTGGTCAAACGGGTACTCTCGCTAGATTAAATGCTAGCATTGGAAGTATGGCTGAAGCCATAACAGCTGGAGGACAAGCAAAGACATTAACACAAACTGCTGATTCAGGTTTAAATGAAATAAATAATTTATTAAGTAGAGTAAGAGAGATAGCTGTGCAAGGTAGTTCAACAACATTAACAACAGGAGACAGGACAACTCTTCAAACTGAAGTTGATGCTTATCTAACAGAGATTGATAACATTACAAAGGCTATAAAGTATAATAATATAAAGTTATTGGATGGCTCTACGACCAAAGTTACCTTTTTGATAGGCGAAGATAAAGACAGTACTATTGATATCAATTTAGTTGATTCTGATAGCTCTGCTTTAAACCTTTCTGCTATATCAGGTGTTAAAGAGTTTACAAGTGGAAGAGTTGCAAGCGTAAATTATAGTAGTTCAAATTTAGCAGCAACTGAAATTAAGATAAATGGTCAAAATGCATTAGCCGCAACTTTATCATCTAATTTATCGTCTGGAAACAATACAGCTGCAGCGTTAGCCACGGCAATAAATGCAAATTCAAATACGCATGGAGCTGAGGCTACAGCTTTTAACAAAGTCACATCTGCGGCAAAAACCACCTTAACTATGTCAAATACGTTTACAATCAATAGTAATACAATCTCTGTGCAGACAAGTATGGCTAATTTGGTTACAGAAATTAATCAGGAAGCTTCAGGAGTGACGGCAGTTTTAAATTCAGACCAGTCTATTACATTATCTAATACTACGGGAAATGATATCGTAATTGCCGGAAATGCTCCAACAGATGCAGGTTTTACCGCAAGCACTTATTTAGGTTATTTAAAATTAAAAAATGTAGATGGTACTTATGTGAAAATTGAGCCAATGACTAAAAATAATAGTTATGCATCCAATACTGGAAATATTTCGGATTTAGCAAATTTTGGTTTTAATGAGATTGATTCAACTACGGTAGTTACGTCAGGGTTAGTTAGTGCAAATGCCATTACTGGATCACATGATATAAAAATCAATGATGTTTCAGTTGGAACTTCTACTAGTTCTTCAGCTGCTGCAAAAGCGGTATCAATTAATGCTATTTCTTCTTCTACAAATGTAACAGCTTCTGGTTCAAATTTAGTCACGGTTACGTTAAGTTTTGATAATTTGCCTAGTGCATCACAAGTGCAAATTAATGGAAACACAGTCGATTTTTCAAGTGTTACAAATGCAACTGATGTTATTAATGCAATTAATAATGCATCCATTGGGGATATCAGAGCAGCAGCAAACTCAGCCGGTGATTTGGAAATCACGAGTGCAAGTGGTGCAGACATAGTAATTGCCCATTCAGGAACAGCTACACATTTGTTTGCATCGCATACTGATGCTAGTGATGCAACAATCTCAAGAGGTTCCTCTGTTACTTTTAAAGGACGAATTTCATTGACACATACTGCTGGAGATATAGTTAAAATCTCTGGAACAAATGTCTCTGAAATAGGTCTAACCGAACAAGCTCCAACTAGTTCACCTTCCGCAGGATCGACAATTTCAATGTCTTCAAGCGCCAATGCAACAACTGCTATAACATCAATTGACACAGCAATTGATACAATTGCAAATACTCGCGCAAAAATTGCATCTAGTGAAAATAGAATAGATCATAGGTTAGATTACCTAACGGATATTAAAGCAATTTCAAAAACAAGATTGTCGCAAATTCAAGATGCTGATTTTGCAATGGAAACTGCAAAATTGACTAAATCTCAGATTATAACCCAAGCAGCGACATCAATTCTTGCTCAAGCTAACACGAATAGTAAGGTTTTTCTAAAATTACTTAGTTAATAATTTTTGGCTGTTTTACATATATATATATTATGTAATTCAGTCTTAAATCTAATGGTTATTATTGTTTTTTGAAAATTAGATTGTGGCTTAAAAATTACTGTTATATTTTAATTCTTATATTCATATTATTTACATATGTAACTAATTTGATTAAAAGGATTTATAATAATTTTTAAAGGTTAATCTAAAGGTTATAAAATGAAAGTTGCTTTAATTACTGGTATATCAGGACAAACTGGAAGTTATCTGGCTGAATATTTACTAAAACTTAATTATCAAGTCCATGGTATTGTTAGAAGAAGTAGTTTAATTAAAACAGACAGAATTGATCAAATTTATAATCAAATTAACCTTTATTATGGTGACATGACTGATGGAATGAATTTAATGTCATTGATTCAAAATATCCAACCAGATGAAATTTACAACTTAGCAGCACAAAGTCATGTCAAGGTTAGTTTTGAGACTCCTGAATATACAGCAAATGCAGATGCTTTAGGTACATTAAGATTATTAGAAATTATAAGAAATTCTGGTAAAAAAATAAAATTTTATCAAGCTAGTACCAGTGAAATGTTTGGATCATCTCCTCCACCTCAAAATGAAAAAACGATGTTGCAACCTCAATCCCCATACGGTGTTGCTAAACTTTATTCCTATTGGTTAACAAAAAATTATAGGGATGCATATAATATTTTTGCTATTAATGGAATTTTATTTAATCATGAAGGTCCAAGAAGAGGGGAGACTTTCATAACTCGTAAGGTTACAAGATATGTTGCTGAACGATCGATTGGTATTAAAGCGAAACCTCTTCAAATTGGTAATGTTCATGCAATTAGAGATTGGACCGATGCAAGGGATATGGTGCGGGGTATATATCTTATGATGCAAAAAAGAGATCCAGACGATTTTGTTTTAGGTTCTGGAGAAGGAAGAACTGTCCTAGATTTGATAAAAGTTGCATTTAAAAAAATTAATATAGAGTTAGACTGGAATGAAAATGAGGGAATTGGAATAAATAAAGATACAAATGAAATAATGGTTGAAGTTAACGAAAAATATAAGAGACCTTTAGAAGTAAATTCTTTGATTGCGGATCCAAGAAAAGCTAATAATGAATTAAATTGGAAGCCAACTATTGGTTTTGATACAATGATAAGTGAAATGATAGAAAATGATATTTCACTAATGTCAAATGCTAATTAAAAATATTTTAAATTTATTTCAAGAAATCTAAGACGTATTTTGTAATGGTAAAAATTGTATTTTAAAAAGTTTTAAGCAGACCAAGTAGATGCTTTTTTATTATAATCTAATTATTGGGCATTGATTTATCTGCATTTATTGAGTACTTTTTCATTTTTTCAATCAAGGTGGTTCTTCTTAATTTAAGCAAATCTGCAGCGTTAGCAATTGTCCAATTCGCTTTTTCTAGCGCAGATTCAATTAAAATTATCTCAATGTCTTGCAGATGTCTTCTTAGATCAATTTCATCATAAAATGTAAACCAATCTTTGTAATTTTTTGGATGAGGTAATTGTTCCATATCATTTTCTACATTGTCTTCTATCCCAGACAAATTTGAAGTCATATCCCAGATTGCATTTTGTTCTTCAATTAAAGATGGCGCTTTTAGTCTTAAAAGGTTTTCAAAAACATTTGTGTTGGTAACTTCTTTGCCGGGAAAGAGAATACAGGCTCTTTCAATAAGGTTTTTTAATTCTCTCACATTACCAGGCCAATTATGCTTAGTTAATGCTGTAATAGCTTCTGGATTAAATTTTGGCAAATCTTCTTTAGAAATATCTAATTTGTTCAGCAAGTCAAAAACCAATTCTGGTATATCATCTCTTCTTTCAGCAAGTGAGGGGACTATAATTGGTAACACGTTAATTCTAAAAAATAAATCTGCTCTAAAATCGCCGTCTTCAATTTTTTTTTCCAAATCTCTATGTGTAGCGCAGATTAGTCTAAGATCAATTTTAATATCATCCGATCCGCCAACTCTTTGGATTGTTTTGTTTTCTATAGCTCTTAAAAGCTTTGCTTGAAGTGGAAGAGGCATGTCACCTATTTCATCTAAAAACATTGACCCACCACTAGACTGTTCGAATTTACCTTTTCTTATACGATCTGCGCCTGTAAAGGCTCCTTTTTCATGTCCAAATAGTTCAGATTCCAACAATTCTGATGGTATAGCTGCACAATTTACGGTTACCAAAGAACCTTTTCTTTTAGAGCATAAGTGAATTGCTTGCGCTATAACATCTTTACCAGTTCCAGTTTCACCTAGAATTAAAGCTGTACTCTTAGTTTTTGAAACCATTTGAATCAATTTTCTCAATGATTGAGAAATTTTGCTTTTGCCTGTAATCATATTATTAATGTCTACAGGTTTATCATTTAAATGTTTATGTTCTGAGATTTGACTTATGGAAGCCATATTACCTGTCAAAATATTGAATATATTTTATATAATTTTGCACATAGTGTCATAAAAATGACTAATTAAAAAGGTTTTTATTTATATATCCAATTTTTTTATAAAAATAACAAAGAAAAATAAATATTTTCACTTAATTTTATGTTTGGCAAATTTCTTGCTTCTCTATCTTTGAAAATTAGGAGACAAGTATGAACCAACTGATTGTAGTTGAGAGTGATTTACCAATATCTACGGATTTGTGCAATTTATTTGAAAAAAGAAATATTACTGTTGTGAAAACAGGTAAAAACAATTCAATGACAGATTTGTCAAATATAAATTTAGTAGGTCTTAATATAGAAACATTATTATGCTCATCTGTTTTTGAAAAAAAAATAGGGGGCAAAGAAAAATTAATTAATTTTGCAAGAAATGTTAAAATAACTAGTATAATTGTCATTAATGAAAGTGATTCAGTTAATCATTATAAAATTGAATCTGAACTTGGAGGAGCATTAAAAAGACTATCTTTTTCAGATATTTATGATCGTTTTTCTCAAGAGATAATTTTTCATACATGTTTTTCAGATAATTTATTTGCTGCTGGCGACGACCAAACTTATGAGCTTTTAGCTTTATCTAGAAGAGTTGCAATTACAGATGTTACGGTTTTTATTAATGGCCCAACTGGATCTGGGAAGGAAGTTCTTGCTAATTATTTGCATGAACATTCACCTAGAAAAAATGAACCATTTGTTGCTGTAAATTGTGCAGCGATACCAGAAAATATGTTAGAAGCTATACTTTTTGGTCATGAAAAAGGAGCTTTCACTGGAGCTTCATATGCTAACAAAGGTATTTTTAGAGCTGCAGACAAAGGCACTTTATTATTAGATGAAATATCTGAAATGCCTCTTTCTCTTCAGGCTAAGTTACTAAGAGTGCTTCAAGAAAAACAAGTTACACCTGTAGGAGGCCAAAGGGATATAAATGTAGATGTAAGGGTTTTAGCTACCTCTAATAGAGATATGGTTTCAGAAGTCAAACAATCTAGATTTAGAGAAGATTTATATTATCGACTTAATGTTTTTCCTTTGCAAACCAAAAATCTTTCTGAAAGAAAAAATGACATCTTGCCAATTTCACTAAAAATTTTAAATAAACATTGTAAAAATGACGTTACCCCAATTATCTCAACTGAGGCAAGGGAAGTAATTTTAAATCACAATTGGCCTGGAAATGTAAGAGAATTAGAAAACACTCTTCAGAGAGCTTTAGTCCTGTGTAATTCAGATGTTATTGATAGAAATTCAATTATGATAGACAAATCATTAGATAAAATGACTTCTGAAGATCAAGTAAAAACATTTGCAGATCAATTATCATTTGCAAGATCAAGTCTTTAGGTAAGGAAGTAAAAAATGAATAAAATTAGTGGTAGCCAAATACAGAATAATATCACTCAAAATATTTTGGAAAAAGCCAATAGTGTTTTAGAGGGAAAAGAAAAATCTAATTTGTTTGCATCTAAAGTTAATGATGCTTTGAAGGAAGTGGCTAATACTCAAGTCAAAGCAGAAGAGATAACAAAAAATTATGAATTAGGCAAAGAAACTGATTTAACTAAGGTTATTATGCAACAACAGGTAGCTAGTATTGCGTTTCAAATGACACTCAATATTCGAAATAAGGTTTTAAGTTCATATAAAGATATTATGAATATGCCTGTATAATTAAATAATAAAAGGAAAGAAAATGGCAGAAGTTACAACAGGAACTAATTTAGCAAATACAAACACAGGAGTGTTATCTAGGATTTCGTCTGCGTATGCAAATGTTAGGAAATTAAGTTCAGATCCAGCAGTTCAAAAGTCTATTCCACTAGCATTTGGTGTAATTGTAACTGTTATAGGTATATTTGTTTTTTTTATGATGCAAAAATCTGAAATGACTACTCTATTTTCAAAGCTATCTGAAAATGAAAAATCGGCTGTTTTCCAATCTCTAAAAAATAATGGTATAGATGTTTCTTTAAATCAGGCAACTGGAGAAGTTATTGTACCAGTAGATGACTATCATAATGCAAAAATGTTGTTGGCCTCTCAAGGTCTTCCATCAGCTGTCCCTGATGGTTATACTAGTTTAAACGATATGCCTATGGGAACGAGTAGGTCAGTTGAGGCAGTAAAAATCAAACAAACACTTGAAGCTGAGTTATCAAGGTCATTAAATTTTATTTCTGGTATAACTTCTGCTAGGGTACATTTAGCTATTCCTGAAAAAACTGTATTTGCTAGAGAAAGTGCTTTACCATCTGCATCTGTTTTTGTTCGCATGGCATCTGGACGGACTTTAGGAAGACAACAGGTTAAATCTATAGTTCACTTAGTTGCCTCTTCAGTACCTAATCTACCTTCAGAAAACGTAACTGTAATTGATCAGTTTGGTGAGTTATTATCCAAACCTAAAACTGATTCAAATACTTCTGAATCAGAAGAGCAAATTATTCAACAAATGAAATTAGGAGAGATATATAGAGCAAGGGTTATATCGCTACTTACTCCATTAATGGGTGCAGGTAATGTAAAAGCTGAAATTAATGTTGATATGAATTTTACTAAAAAGGAAGTCACAGAAGAGTTAGTTGATCCGGAAGGAAATGCTCTCAGAAGTGAGCAAAACTCATTAGATCAAACAGGTGATGCTGAAGCAAAAGGTATCCCTGGAGCATTGTCAAATCAACCCCCATTAAAACCAGATTTGAAACAGAAGGCTCCAGCTGCTGCAGGAGCAGGAGGGAATATTAAATCACTTAGTCAATCTTCTGTTAAAAATTATGAGGTTAGTAAAAAAGTAGAAACTACAGTTGCTCAAGTAGGACAAATTACCAGAATTAAGGCCGCTATAGTTATTAGAGAGAAAGAGGTGGTGGCTGAAGATGGTTCAATATCATTTAATAAATATGACAAAGAAAAAATTGAAGAGATTAAATCTTTGGTAAGAGAAACTATAGGTTTTGATGAGAATAGAGGAGACAGTATTACAGTGACTAGCAGTCCATTTATTGATACAATGGAACCAGTAACTATACCTTGGTATGAAAGTGGTACCATCAAAGAATTGTCAAAACAGTTAGGTGTAATTTTGATTTTTGCAATTGTAACTTTTGGAGCATTATTGCCTTTATTAAGAAGGGTAATTGTTCCTGCTTCCATGGGGACTGGAGCTCCGTTAATTGGTGATGACGATATTGAAGAAGATTTAGATAAGGTTGAGGTGCAAGAAGGAGATACTTTAGAGGATATTAAAGCTAAATTAAAACCTAAAAAAGCAGCGATTTCCGCAGAAATGTTAGATACAGCGAATACATATGATGACAAGGTTGCAGTAATAAGAATGATAGTGGGAGATCAAGCAGGTCGTGTTTCAAATGTATTTAAAAATATGATGCAAGAACAACCAGTTGATGATTAATAAATTAAGGAAGTAATATCATGGCAGAAATATCAGCAATAAATGATGAAATAAATGAACTTTATGAGTCTTTAACAGGTACACAGAAATGTGCAATTTTAATGATGCTTTTAGGTGAAGAAGAAGCTGCAGAAATCATGAAGAACCTAAATCCAAAAGAAGTTCAAACTTTGGGGACAGCAATGTATTCTGTTCAAGGGTTACCTCAGGAAACTGTAAATATGGTATTAGATGAGTTTCTAGCTATTATTAAAGCTCAAACAAGCCTAGGTATTGCCGGTGATAGTTATATCAAAAATGTTCTCACAAAAGCATTAGGAGAAGATAAAGCTGAGAGTGTTTTAGGAAGAATTACGCCAAGAGATAGTGTTCAAGCAATTGAAATATTAGAATGGCTTGATGCAAGGTCTATTACTGACTTAATTATTGAAGAACATCCCCAAATTATAGCTTTAGTAATTTCTTATTTAGAGCCTGGTGTAGCAGCAGATGTTTTAAATCTTCTACCAGAAAAAAATCAGTCTGATATAGTAAAAAGAATAGCTACATTACAAACAATTCAGCCTGAAGCAGTTAATGAATTGAATAGAGTAATGCAAAAAGTTTTTTCTTCAAATGCCAGCCTTAGAGCAAGCAAGGTTGGAGGAGTTCAAGCTGCTGCAAAAATTATGAATTTTTGTAAGCAAGATATGGAAGGAAGAATAATGAAAGATATTTTAAAAGAAGATAAAGTTTTAATGCAGGGTATTCAGGACAATATGTTTGTATTTGAAACATTATTGTTATCTGATGATAAATCTCTTCAAACTTTACTTAGGGCTGTTGATGATGAGTTAATTGTATTGGCTTTGAAAGGTGCTGATGAAGAGTTAAGGTCAAAATTATTTGGTTGTATGTCTCAAAGGGCTGCGGCAAATATTCAAGATGAAATGGAAGCTTTAGGCCCTGTAAGACTTACAGAGGTTCAAGAAGCTCAAAAGCAAATTATAGCAATTGCTAGACGTATGTCTGATGAGGGTTCTATAGTCTTGGCTGGCCGTGGAGGAGATGATTACGTTTAAAGTTGTCAGAAGAAATGCAAAACATAAATGAAAAAAATAATCTAGATAAAAAATCTGTTCCAACTCCATTAGGGTTGGAGGAGATGAATTCTGTTATAAAATCTTTTCAAGATTCGTCTTTTAATATGGAAGAACTATACAAGAAAAATGAAAAAGGTTTTGTTAAAAAAACATTATATGATTTAGCAATTGAATCTGAAAAAAAACCTTCAAATCAAAGTTCAGCCAATGAAGACAAAGAAATAATATCTGAAAATCTTACAAAAAATGCTGATAACCAAACAATAAATAAAGATTTAGATGATCAAAAAATATCATCAGAACTTCAACCTGAAATAAAAGAAGAAAAAGATTTCTCTGAATTTAATCAGAAGGAAACTAATAACGAGGAAAAAATCGTTCAGGATGAAAATAATGAGGACTTAAATAGAAGTTTAACTGAAAAAAAGGATACAAATCACTTAAATGAATCTGAGGAATTATCCAAAAACAATACATCTGAAAACAAAGAAACTCAGACAGTTTTAGAAGATAGTGATGATAATTCACAATCAAAAGATAAGAAAACTGATGACAAAAACTTTGAGGATAATACATTAGAAGCACTTGATTCAGTGAGAGATGCGGTTTCAAAATCTCTTGATAAAAATAATGAAGAAAATCAAGAAAAAACCCCTGAAGAATTAGATTCAAAAACAGAAAATCTTGAGGATCAAAGTAAAATTATAGAAAAAATAAAAGATGATTATAGTGAAATTGAAAATTTATTTAATAAAATTAAGAATGAAACTATAAATGAAATAGAAAACTTAATTAAAGAAAAAGTCATAAGAATTTCTTCTGAGGTTGCTGGATATCAAATAGAAAAGCTTCCGCAAAAATTTTTAGATAAAATCAAATCAGAATTAGTTGAACTAATATCTTCGAAGGAGGATGTAATTATTTATCTAAATAAAGAAGATTTAAACTCAGTTAATAAAATTAAGGAAAAAACTGATTTCGAAAAAAAAATAAAGTTCCAAGAAAATGAAAAATTAAATAGAGGTGACTTTTTGATAAAAGCTGGTGGATTAGATCATCTGATTACTTATACCTCAGATCAAAATTAATTGAAGTTAGTTATGAATTTAGAAGAAATATTAAAACAAAAAATTAGTAATATTAAACTTGAAAGAATTTTAAAAAGTTCAGGCAAGGTAAAAAAATTTGATGGAAATATAATATACTGTGATCCATTTCCTGCACCAATAGGAAGCTTATGTGTTATAAAAGATCAGACGAATAAAGATATCCTGTCTGAAATAATAGGGTTTGATGAAGAGCATAA
>MDTG01096467.1_pt1 | contig 12158 bp, 10 predicted proteins | sample 811421 | NCBI WGS metagenome assembly MDTG01 (sample SAMN05326645, study PRJNA326480) | marine metagenome | isolation source: seawater | place: Pacific Ocean: South East | collected 2011
CCCGGGTACGGGATGGTCGACGTCGATCCCGTGACCGGCGCACTCGTGCTGGAGGCCTGGCCGCGATGGTCGGATCCCGAGGACGATGCGGCCCAGTACCCGGGGTTTCCGTTCCGCATCTCCGCGAAGGAATGAGCCTCGAGGTCGACCCGATTCACCGGCGTGAAGGTCCCCGGATCACGTGGTCGACGCCGACGTCTTCGAACGCTCTCCGCGCAACTCCCGGTAGGCGTCGAAGCAGTAGAGCGAGACGGCGATCCAGATCAGCCCGAAGGCCGCGAATTTCATCGGACTCACCTGTTCGCCGAAGAACGTGATCGCGAGGATGAACTGGCAGGTCGGTGCGACGTATTGGAGGATTCCGATCGTCGCCAGTCGGAGCCGGCGGGCGGCGGCGGCGAAGGCGATCAGCGGGAGCACGGTGACGAAGCCGCCGGCGAGCAGAAGCACGTCGGTGCTCCAGTCCGTGGTGGTGAAGCTGGATACCCCGCGTCCGGCCAGCACGATCTGGAGCGCGAGCATCACCGGAAAGAGCAGGAGCATCTCGATGGTCAGGCCGGTGACCGAATCGGCCTGCATCCGCTTCCGGAGGAGGCCGTAGCACCCGAACGACACGGGGAGCACCAGGGAGATCCACGGGAGTTCCGCGAGGTTGGAAAGGGCGGGCCCGCCGTCGCTGTTCATGGAGGTGGTCGATATCGCGGACCATCCGAAGAGCACCACGCCGACCACCGCGATCCAGATCGCCTTTCGTTGCAGCGGGTGCAGTCGCTCGCCGAGCACGATGCGACCGAGCAGCACCGAGACGAGGGGATTGATGTAGTAGCCGAGGCTCGCCTCGACGAGCCGCTCGCTGACCACCGCGTAGATGAACGTGAACCAGTTCACGGCGATCAGCACCGTGGAGAGGACCATGATCCGGAGCGCCTTCGGTGACGTGAGGGCCGCTCGGATCCGCCCGATCCCCGGTGGCAGGGCGACGAGCACCAGCATCACGGGAAGGCCCGCGAGCACCCGCCACGCCAGCAGCTCGAAGGCATCGACATGCGCGAGGAGCTTGAAGTAGACCCCGGTCCCGAACCCCCAGAAGAGGTAGGCGATCATCGCTTCGGTGACGCCGATGCGCTGGCTTCTGGAGATGTCGGACGAAATCGGGTGCGGCGTCATTGGTGGATCGCGGATCGATTCGGGATTCAGCCGCCCATGGTGATGTCGAGGAGGGTTCGGTCGAGGGCCTTGCGAAGTGCGGGCGTCATCGCATCTCCCGAGTGCGCGCGTTCGATCCCGCGGGCGATCGACACCAGCGCTTCGATCTGGGAGGCCGGTGATTTCAGCCGGGTCGTGGCGTCGAACAAGGCGGTCCAGTCGTCCATGGGACGATCCGCCATCGCCATCGCGTCGCTCAGCATGCCGATTCGATCTTCATACCACCCGTCACCGCCTCTTCGAGTCGTCAATCCATTCGGCGCGAGGATCTCGAGGGCGAGCGGTCCGCGGCCGTCCTCGAACATCGCGGCGAGAATCCGGACGATCCGTTCCCGAATCGTCGGATCCCGCTCGACCATCGCGGCCCACTGCATGGGGCGGACGATGCGGAGATTGCGTGCCTCGGCGAGCGGCGGCGTGGGGTCGAGCGGATCGGCGACGGCCGGATCCTCCAGCACGAGGGCGGCCATCAGTCTCGAGTCGCCCCGGCCGATCCGTTCGCTGATCCGGCGAGCGCGGTCGCGGTCGCCGCTCAGGAGGGCCGCGTGCGCCATGGCCGCTCGGATCTCCCCGCTCGATGCGGCGGGGAATCGGTCGAGCAGTTCCGGCCCACCGACGAGGTCCAGCGTGTCGTCGATTCGTCCGGCCCGGGCGAGTCCCGCGGCCGCCGCGGCTCGAATCCCGGTCCTGGCCAGGACCATCGGATGTCGTTCGATCAGTGCGAGCAGGGCGTCGGCCGCATTCCGATCCGCGAGTTCGACGAGGAGTGCGGTGCGGTAGGCGTCGGTCGCGGGTGCCGGATCCGCCGGGGGATCCGGCGTTCCGAAATCGAGGATTCGTGCGTCGACGTCCGGGCAGCGACCGCTCGCGAGCACGGCGGCACCGATCATCGGTCGATCCGCGAGGTCCGCGGCGTCGAAGATCGCCCCGAGATCCCGGCAGTCCTCGACGCTCGCGATCAGATCGATGATCGGGGGGTGCGTGGGGCCGAGCCGAAAATCGCAGTCGAGGCCTCGGGCCGCGGGCAGATCGGCAGGTGGTTCGAGGAGAAGCCCGGCGAGGGACCATCGGAGTTCATCGCGGCCGACGAGTTCCGGAGGAATCGCCTGCATCGCCTCGAGAACTCGTGGTTCGAGCATGCCGCCCCGGAGGCGTTCGGCTTCGAACCGGGCGTCGAGGTAGGCGGCGATGGGTTCCCGTGATTGCAACGACTCGAATCTCGTCGCGAATCCGGGCGCCGTCCGGATCGAGTCGAGCCAGCCGGTGGCGGCGGCCCGCATCCGTGGGCTGGCGGTGGAGGTCGCCAGGAGTTCCCGGCCGGTCCGGGCGAGGACTTCGATCGCGGGGGGTCTGGTGGCTTCGGGCGCCGTGGTCAGGGTGACCGGGGGCGGGGCGTCCTGCTGCGGCGCCTCGACACCACCGGCGAAAATGACGGTCAGAACGAGAGAAGCGGTGATCGGGACATGCATGTCTGGAGAGTGTATTCAACCACTTTGGCCGTGGCGGTCGCCGAATCAGTTGTTCGTTGCGGGAAAACCCTCGAATTGTTCGGTCAGTGTTCGGGATTCGATCCGTCCTCCTGCTGATCGTGACCGACTTCCCGTCACGCCTCCGAAATCGCCGATCACCTGGAGTTCAGCATGGTCCTCGCCGCACGACATCAGCACTTTCCGACCGCCGCCTCCCCGATGTCGGTTCTCGATTCGCGACTCGATCACGGTCTCGATTCCGTCCTTGATCGGACGTTCGGCGGAGAACTCGACGCGTCCATGACGAACGACGGCGATCTCGCGGTCCGGATCCGTCCCGCGACCCATCAGGTGGCGGAGGTCTCCGATCGGGGGCTCGTGCTGATCGAGGCGCTCGCGTCGCTGGACGCAAGGCTCCGAGCGCTCCACGGTCGGATCGTCTCCGCGGTGGTTCGTGGCGGTCCGCTGCCGGTCGCCTGCGAGACGCTGCCGGAAATCGATCATCTCGTGGCTCGGATCGAAGTCGAATGGAACGAGACGATGCGGGCCGGCAGTCGTCGTGATCCCGATCTGGAACAGTGGTCGCGTTGCCTGCTGGCGGCGACCGAGGGGTGCTTCACCAACTGGTGTTTCGCCTGTCTGTGCGAACTCTCCGGCGGTGGCCTGATCCGGATCGATGCCGATCGCGGAGATTTCGGTGAGGCATGGGTCGCCGACGAGCCCACCCTGCTCGCCGCGGATCTCGCCACCGCGCTCGACGGCGATCGAATCGATCTGGCCGTCGATCCACTTCGCCGCCCCGAGACCACCGCCTTTCAGCGGTCGCTGGTCCGGCAGGCGTCCTGAGGCCGCTGGTTCGGGGGCCGGGCCCGGTCGACCGTTCGGGTCGATCTTCGAGTCGATTTTCGTCACCACCCGGACTCCACCCCCCCTCGAAATCGAGCGAGGAGCTGCGATCCGGGCGGTGGCATGTTCATAAACCGCCGGTCTTCCTGGAGATCGGTGTTCGCGTCGACTCATTTCGTACACTCGTCGTCACGTCCAGACCCACCCCTGACCGGAGGCCAGCATGCGACAGCGACGACCTGACACCGTCAAATCGGACCGACGAACGATTGGAGCCGGCTGGGCGGGAAGTTTGATGGTGGCGCTGAGCCTCGGCATCTCCGCCGCGGCGATGGGGCAGGTCGAGGCCGAACTCCCCGAACTCCCCGAACTCCCCGAACTTCCAGCACTTCCCGGGCTCGAGGCGATGGAAGGGCTCGATCGCTTCGTCGGCGAGTGGGAGATGGAAGGCATCACCGACGAGGGGCGTGCCTCGATGCCGGGTGGCGTCGAGTTCACCGCGGAGCAGTCCGTGTGGTGGGTCGAGCCGGGCCGTTCGCTCGCGGTGGAATGGGATGTCACGCTGAAGGACGGCACGAAGGTTTCGAGCGGTCGCGGGCGCATCACCTACGACGAGGCCGCCGGTGCCGTGCTCAACATCTATTCCGGACGCGACCGTGGCCGACCCTTCACCGGGAGCGCGACGCTCATCGGTTTCGATGGAGCGGCCCTCGACTGGCGAGGACACGAGACGTCGGGAACCGGTGCCTCGGTCAACTACGAGGTCACCTACCAGTCGGCCGACCGCGACGCGTGGGTGGTCGACTTCATCCCGACCTGCATCGATGGCAGTGGCGGACCTCAGCCGGGTCGGTTCGTGTGGAATCGCACGAATCCGTTCATCGAGCGACTGGAGATCGCCCCTGGAATGATCGGCGTCTGGGATGGCGCCTGGCAGGATGCGATGGGCCGGACCGTGCTGGCGAGTCTCGAGATCACCGCCGGTCCCGGCGAGCGATCGCTTCGACTTCGGTCGACGGATGAAGTCGATGGCGTGGTCCGCGTGGTCGGTGACGAGATCGTCTGGTTCGATGCCGCCTCCGAGCAGATCCGCAGTCGGTTTCTCGGGGGGGACGGCCTGGTGGTCGGTGGTGTGATCACCCTCGAGAAGTCCCTCGAAGGCAGCCCCTATCTGCGATCCGCCTGGTCCGGCACCGACGAATCAGGCCGACCTCGCAGTGGGATCATGAAGATCGATCTTCTCGATGACCGCCTCACGATCGGCTACGAAGCCCTCGAAATCGATGGCCGTACGCTCGACATGACCGAACGCGCAGCGTTCCGCCGCGAGTTCGATCGCCGCGTTCGGTAGGCTTCGCGAGATCGTTCGCCCCGGTGGGGTGGTGCGTGAAATCGATCCGATCCGATTCCCAGTGAGCGGATACAGGAGGCGGCATGTCTGAAGACGCGGCAGTGAACTGGTGGTATCGGTCGCCGGCTGGTGAGGTGTACGGTCCCTACGACCGAGCCGAGGTCGATCGGTATGTTCGAGATGGTCGCATCGAGGCCACGGGTTTCCTGCGGGAGGGGCCGGAATCCGAGCCTTGGAACGCCGCAGCATCGTTGGTCGACGGACTTCACGCGTCGGAGTCCAAGGTGCCGCCACCGCCGCACGACGTGGAGGGCGATACGGGTTTCGACCCGTCGGTCCCGCCGTTGACACCCCCGTCCCCTTCGGCGAGCGGCGTTTCCCCGACGAGTCGGGTGGCCTATATCCTGCTCGGGATTCTCCTTGGCGTGCTGGTTTCGGTCTTCGGTGTGCACAATCTCGTCGCCGGGTACACCGCCCGTGGTGCGACGCAGCTGACCTTGAGTCTGGTGTTCATCTGGGGCATGGCCTGCGTCGGCGCCGTGCTCGGTTTCACGATCTGCATCTCCTTGCTGGTGTACATCGGATTGTTGATCTGGACGATCGTCGAAGTCTGTACCGTTGAGGTCGATGGTGAGGGCCGGCGTTTCAGGGCCTGATGATCGCGGTGCGTTCGAGCATCTTCAATTCGTGGAGTGAACGATGGCGTTGTTTCCGCCCTTGAATGTGATGATGGCCATGGCGTGTCTCTCGGTGTCTCCGCCGCCGGAGGCCGTGGTTCCGCCGGCGCCGGATCTCGTCGAGATTTCCGGTGGTGAGTTCACCATGGGGGGGATCGGTCCCGAAGCACGGCCGGACGAGTTTCCGCGTCACCGGGTCCGGGTCGATTCCTTCGGGCTCGGTCGTCGGGAGGTCACCAACGCCGAATATGCGGCCTTCGTCGCCGCGACCGGGTACCGGACCGTCGCGGAACGACCGGTCGACTGGGAAGACCTGAAGAAGCAGGTTCCGCCGGGCACGCCGCAACCGCCCGACGAGCTGCTCCAACCGGGGTCGCTGGTCTTCACCGGTACCGATCGCCCGGTGTCGATGGACGACTTCTCGCAGTGGTGGTCGTGGACCCGGGGCGCCGACTGGCGTCATCCGGAGGGCCCCGATTCCTCGATCGAGGATCGAATGGACCACCCTGTGGTCCATGTCGCATTCGAGGACGCGGTCGCCTACTGCGACTGGATCGGCGGCCGACTTCCCACCGAATCGGAGTGGGAGTTCGCCGCTCGTGGTGGCCTGGCCGATCAGCCGTTCATCTGGGGCGAGGCCCAGATCGACGAGACGCGGGCCAACACCTGGAACGGTCGATTTCCCGATCGGAACACCGCGGCCGACGGCTACGTGCGCACGGCGCCGGTGGGACGGTACCCCGCGAATGGCTACGGGCTGCTCGACATGGGCGGCAACGTCTGGGAGTGGTGCGGGGACCGCTATCGCGCCGATGAGTATCGGCGTCGCGTCGAGGAAGTGGGGCCGGACGGCGTGGTGGTGAATCCCGCCGGGCCGGCGGATACTCGTGACCCGCGAAATCCGTTTTCGCCGGTCAGTCGCGTCCAGCGAGGCGGATCGTTCCTCTGCAATCCGAGCTACTGCTCGAGCTACCGTCCGAGCGCCCGCATGGCGACGACGCCCGACTCGGGCGCCAGTCACGTCGGGTTCCGCGTCGCGATGACGATGGAGCAGTGGAAGGCGGCTCGCGACCGGGTCGCGAAATCCGCCGAAGCCACCGGTGCCTCGACCGAGGAGGCCGGTGCGGATCCGGCCACGGTGAAGGACGCCGAGACCTCGGAATCCGCCGTCGATCGGGAATGACCCTCGGGCTCAGCCGTTGCGGGTCGCGAAGTCCTTCATGAACGCCGCCAGAATCTCCGCACCGCGGACCGGGAAGGCGTTGTACATCGACGCCCGCATGCCGCCGACGCCGGCGAGTCCGGCGAGGTTCTCGAGCCCGGCGGCCTTCGCTTCGGTCAGGAACCGAGCATCCAGATCGGCCGACGCGGTCTGGAACGTGACGTTCAATCCGCTTCGCGCCGGGCGGGACGCCCGACTCCGATAGAAGCCTTCGTGCTCGTCGACGACCTTCCAGATCATCGAGGACTTCAGCGTGTTTCGCGCGGCGATCGCTTCGGGGCCGCCCTGGGCTTCGGTCCATTCCGCCATCAATCCGATCACCCGGACCGCGAAGGTCGGCGGCGTGTTGAGGATCGACTTGGCGCGTTCGTGGTCGGCGAATCGAAGAATCGGTCCGATCGACTTCGATCCGCGGTCGATGAAGTCCCGCTTCGCCACGATCACCGAGCAACCCGCGGCACCGAGGTTCTTCTGACCGGCGGCGATGGTCATCGCGTGGTCGGCGAAGGGCCAGGGCCGCGAGAAGATGTCGCTGGTGAGGTCGCCGATCAACGGGAGGCCGCTTCGCGGGGGTTCGGTGAACCAAGTTCCCTCGCCGGTGTTGTTCGCGCAGTAGAAGAGGTACGCCGCGTCGGCCGGCGCGTCGATGTCGGCGCCGGCCTTCGTCGGATCAGGGCAGGAGAATTCATCACCGCCGCGGCCGTTGAATCCGACGTGGACCTTTCCCACGGGCTTCGCTTCCTCGATGGCCTTCTGGGCCCAGACGCTGGTGTCGAGGTAGACCCCGGTACCGCCTTCCGAGAGGAAGTTCAGGGCGAGGAACGCGAAGTTCACGGTGGCGCCGCCGGGCATGAAGATCACCGCGTGTTCGTCGCCGACCCCGGTGAGTCGCCGGATGACCGCTTCCGCCTCGGCGGAGGCGTCCGTGTAGGCCGGGCCGCGATGGGAATGTTCGATGAGACCGATGCCGGTCTCGCCGAGATCGAGCAGCTCCTCGCGGATCTGGTCGATCACCTCGATCGGCATGTGGGAGGGGCCCGCCGAGAAGTTGTAGACCCCGAGTCGGGGCGTGGCGGGCGGCGTGGTGAAGGCGGCAGTGATCGGTGAGCTGGACATGCGGGAAGGGTACGCGGGATTCCGGGGACGCGGTCGACCGAAAAGGGGGGATCCGGCACGGGATGCCCGGGTCGTGAAACGGGTCGGCGGCGGGTACCTTCCTCACGGCGCCTTTGAACGCGGGTTCAGGCCCCCGTGACCCACGAAGTCCTCTCCGGAGCATGCCCATGAAGGTGATTCGCTTCCTGATCGCACCCGTGGCCGGCATCGTGGCCTTCATGTTCGGCGTCATGGCCCTCGAGGCGGTCGGCCACGCGATCTACCCCCCGCCGGCGGAGATCGAGGCGCTCTCGAGAGCGATGGGCGATGCGATGGCCGCGGGAGACACCGACCGATATCGGCAGGTTCAGGAGGAGATGACACCGGTGCTTTCGGCCTGGCTTGCGGACGCCCCGGTCGGCGCGTTGCTCGCCGTGGTCCTCGCGTGGATCGGTGGCGGGCTCATCGGAGCGCTCGTCGCCGCCGTGATCGCCCCGGCCGGCAAGCTCTGGTTCGCCCTGCTGGTCGGCGCCTTCGACGTGGTCGGGATCGTCATGGTGACGGATCAGTTTTCGCATCCGATCTGGATGACCGTGCTCGGAATCGGTGGCACGGTCGCGGCGACGGCTGGCGTCGGCTTCCTGCTGACGCTGGGACGGCCGCGACCTCGACCCGACCCTGCATGAGAAACGACCCCTCGGACGCGTGCCGCTTCCGAGGGGTCGAAGTCCGTCGATGGCCCGGCGATGCTCAGGCGCTGCTCGTCGGGGGCGACCATTCGGCGTCGCCGAAGCCGAGGATGCAGACGAAGATCGGCGTGAGGAAGATCAGCCCGAGGACGGTGCCGATGCCTCGGCCGAATCGTTCCGCGATGCTCAGGGACACGAGGATCATGTAGAGGAGCTGACCGACGATCGGAATGAAGAGCATGAAGGCCCACCACCACGGCTTGCCCCCGACGATCGGAAGCACGAAGAGGTTCACGATCGGAATCAAGCCGAGGATCCCCGGCATGCCCGCCTTCGCGACCATCTTCCAGCAACCGATGCAGAAGACGATGAGGATCACGAGGTACAAGAGGAGCGCCACCGTGCCGGCGGCGGCAACCGCTTCGGTCCCCATCGGCGGCATCTCGGACATCGGGGTCGCTGGATCGGTCTGCATATCTGGTGCTCCGGTGGGGTGAAGAAAAGGTGAACAGGTCCTTGAGACATCGACCGTGAGCTGGATTTCACTCGATTCCTGTGAAAATGACTCGTCCAAAACCACGATCTCTGTCATCTTGGAAGGGGTCCGGTCTCCGCGTCACGTCGTGACTCGATTGGAAGAACCACGGGTTCCTCCGCTCGTAAACGGCTGATCCGACACTCGCAACCTTCACGCGGGTCGGGATCGGAACGATTTCCAAACGGGCGCTCCAAACCCAAGGGACGACACGCGATGTCACACTCGGAAAAACAAGGCTTCATCTCAGGTCGGCGTCAGGCATCCTCGATCACCGAGCGAATCGCCGCGTTGGCGTTGTTTGCCGCGCTCGGTGCGACCGTGCAGACCGTGCATGGCGACTGTCCGGCTGATCTCGATGGTTCCGGCGGGGTGGGCGGAAGCGACATCGGACTCCTCCTCGCGCAGTGGGGGAAGGGGAGCGGATCCGCGGACCTGAACGGTGATGGACGCGTCGATGGTGCGGACATCGGCGCGATGCTCGGCGCGTGGGGTTGGTGCCCGTGCGAGGAGGACCTGGTCTTCGATCCGATTCACGACGGCTCGGAGCCGCTCGAGCCGGAGATCGTCGAATACACGGCCGACGCGATGATCACCCGGATCGCGGATCGCGCTCGGGACCGGCACGCGCGCGAGGACATCGTGAACGGCATCCCCTATCGCACCTACGACCACTGGCTCCCCTTCTACTGGGAGCAGCGGATCGCCGAGATCGAGATCGTCGACCGAGCCGCGATGGGCGGTGACGGTCTCACCTTCAACTTCACGACCCTCGATCGCCTGAACCCCGCGGAATTCCGAACGTTCTACGCATCCGGATTCGCGGGCTATCACAACAACATGTCGGACTTCCTGAATGCCGGCGTCACGCTCGTCTCCACCGAGCCGTCGACGCGGTATCCCGGTGAGACGGAGTACAGCTACACCGCGGAGATCGAGAACAAGTGGCCGGAGCAGACGCCGCTCGCGATCGGCGATCGGATGGAGATCGAGCTCAGCCAGTTCCTCGCCGCACCTCGGAACGGGCGGTTGAACTACTACGGTACGGCGCTGCTCTACGTCGTCGGCGAGGGCATCGTCCCCTGGTACGCGAAGGCGAAGGAGGAGGCGAGCACCCCCGAGGAACGGGCGGCGGCATCCTTCGATTCCTTCCCGCTCCCCGAGCACGCCTGGCTCGGCGGCCGGACCACGCTTCCGTACCAGTATTCGAACGAGCCCGACGACCGCTTCAAGCAGATGGTCGGGAACATCTCGCACGCGAGCGGTCATGCGTTCACGATCGGACGCCGCCTGCATCACACGGACTTCGACACCGGCGTCCATTCCGAGGACGGTAATCCGATCTTCGCCGAACACATCGGCAAGGTCGGGCCGCGGTTCGTCAACACCAGTTGCGTGGCATGCCACATCGGAAACGGTCGCGCCCTTCCGCCCGCGGTGGGCGGGGCCTACAACGAAGCCGTCATCCAGGTGGGAATCGACGCGGACGGGACCCCGCATCCGCTTCTGGGGCAGGTGCTCCAGCCGAGCACCGGTTCGACGCCGGGTGGCGGTGGTGGTGATGGCGGCGGTGGCGACGGCACGACGATCATTCGAGTCGAGGCCGAGGACTACTCCGTGATGAGCGGCGTCCAGACCGAGACCTGCACCGACGAGGGCGGCGGTCTGAACGTCGGTTACATCGACGCCGGTGACTGGATGGCCTACGTCGATCATCCGGTGATGATTCCGACGACCGGCACGTACCTGATCGATTTCCGGGTGGCGAGCGTGCCCGGCGGTGGAACGCTCCGCTTCGAGGAGGTCGGTGGTTCGCCGCTCCACGGGACCATCGACATCCCGGCGACCGGTGGCTGGCAGTCCTGGATCACCGTGACGCTCAGCGTGCAGCTGACCGCGGGCGAGCACCGGTTCGGCATCAGCGCCGCGTCCGGCGGTTGGAACCTCAACTGGTTCGAGGTGCTGGAGCCGGACGGATTCCAGGGCGGCGGTGACGCCGACGATTCCGAGGGTTCGATGCTCCTCGCCGGGTGGGACGAGATCCCCGGGACCTACGGCGATGGTTCGGCGTACACGCTTCGCCGTCCCGTCTACGAATTCACCGGCCCGGTGCCGGAGTTCTACTCGGTTCGTCTCGCACCGCAGCTCGTGGGCGTGGGACTGCTCGAGGCCATCGACGAAGCGACGCTGCTCGAACTGGCGGACGAGTGCGATCTCGACGAGGACGGGATCTCCGGTCGCCTCCGAACGGTCGAGAACCCCGCCGATCCGAATCGGAATCGCATCGGGCGATTCGGCGCTCGCGGTTCGACCGCGTCGGTGCGTGAACAGATCGCCTCGGCGTTGAACCGCGACATGGGCGTGTCGAGCGAGGTCTTCCCGGTGCTGGACGGCGACGTCAAGCCGTCGCCGATCGAGATCGCGAACGAGGATCTCGATCTGATGGATCGCTACACGTCGTTGCTGGGCATCGCGGCTCGTCGGGCCCTGCTCGATCCGATCGCCCTCGAAGGGGAAGCCCTCTTCTCGGCCGCGAACTGCACGGCCTGTCACGTCCCCACGATGGTGACGGGCACTACGCATCCCTATGCGGAACTCCGCGATCAGACGATCCACCCGTATACCGACATGCTGCTGCACGACATGGGGCCCGGTCTCGCCGACAACCTCGGCGATCGCGGGGTCAGTGGAGCGGAATGGCGAACGCCTGCGTTGTGGAACATCGGGCTGACCGAAGGCGTCAGTGGTGGAGAGGCCTACCTCCACGACGGTCGCGCTGGCAGCCTCGAAGAGGCGATTCTCTGGCACGGCGGCGAAGCCGAGGCCTCCAAGGAGGCGTTCCGCGCGATGTCGTCCGAGGAACGAGCGGCGATCGTGGCATTCCTGAAGTCACTCTGAGCGAGACCGGTGACCTTCGCCGATTCATTGCTCGGGGACGTCGGTGCGGCTCGGCCGGTTCCACGAGCTGTTCCACGGAAACGTGGCGAGTGGCACCAGACTCCGGTCCACGATTTCGAAGAAATGACTCCCCTCCACGTCCCCGACGATGCAGGGGATCATCACGACCC
>MDTG01111500.1_pt1 | contig 12158 bp, 11 predicted proteins | sample 811421 | NCBI WGS metagenome assembly MDTG01 (sample SAMN05326645, study PRJNA326480) | marine metagenome | isolation source: seawater | place: Pacific Ocean: South East | collected 2011
AACCATCAAGGAGACAACAACTGCACGATCAGGATAATCCTTCTTCACAGACTTAATTTCTTGTAGGTTCTGTTGCAGCGGTCGATCCGTTATTAACTCGATATTATTAAGCCCCAACAACCGCCGATCTGATCCAAAAATCGCACCGTAGCGCGGTCCGTTTACGTTCACAACGGGTGGGCCATCTTCACCAAGCGTCTTCCAAACAACGCCACCCCAACCTGCCTCAAAAGCACGTCGCACGTTGTATTCCTTATCCGTCGGAGGCGCCGAGGCCAGCCAAAACGGGTTTGGGGATTTAATACCTAAGAATTCAGTTCTAAGATCAGCCATTTTTATGCTCCTTGCCCATCAAAGTTGCATGAATATCCATCGCAGCGTCGCGGCCCTCGGCTACGGCAGTCACTGTCAAATCGTCACCACCAAGCGCACAATCACCACCAGCCCAAATACCCTCAATCGATGTCTTCCCATCAACCGAAACAACAATTTTACCACGCTCAAGATCCAGCCCAGCTTCTGTAGTCAACGTCTGACCGATTGCTTTGAACACATTATCAGCTTCAATCAAAAACGTTTCACCCGTCAGTCTCAAATCACCATCCAAGTTGCTCGTTCGCTCAAACTCCACACCAGTCGCTGAGCCATTCCCATGCACCTTCACAGGTTGCGCATTAAACACAATTCGCACGCCTTTACTGGTCGCAAGATCTTGTTCAAACTCAGATGCACCCATCGCTGATTTGTCACGCCGATAAGCCACTGTCACATCCTGCGCACCAAGCAACTTCGACTGCACTGCCGCATCGATAGCAGTCATACCACCTCCAATCACAACAACTCGCCGTCCAATATGCAGCTCCGCCAAATCATCCGCTTGACGAAGTTCAGAAATGAAATCAACTGCGTCACACACGCCTTCTTTATCTTCACCCTCGGCGGACAGTGCATTTACTCCGCCTAGACCAACACCAAGGAAGACTGCGTCATGCATAGCCCTCAAACTCTCCAATGACATCTCATCACCAAGCGCCTTACTATATTGCATCTCAATACCACCAATTTGCAGCAGCCAGTCCACTTCGGCCTGTGCAAAGCCATCAACAGATTTATAAGCCGCAATACCAAACTCGTTGAGCCCTCCACCCTTTGGTCGCGCGTCGTAGACCGTAACAGAATGCCCCTGCATAGCCAACCGATGCGCTGCCGCCAGTCCCGCTGGCCCAGCACCCACAACAGCCACTGACTTCCCAGTTTCCACTCCGCGCGTAAATGGATGCACGCGTGCATCCATCACCTTATCCGTTGCATACCGCTGCAATTGTCCAATGATTACTGGCTTGCCTTCGGCCACCTCGCGCACGCAAACTTCTTCGCAGAGAGTTTCAGTCGGGCACACACGTGCGCACATACCCCCTAAAATATTTTGATCAAAAATCGTCTTGCCAGCCGCCTCTGCTGTTCCCGTTGCGATCTGCCGGATGAAGAGTGGGATATCAATCGATGTCGGACAGGCTGTCATACAAGGTGCATCATGACAAAAATAGCATCGATCCGCTGCAACCAGCGCTTCATGATCGTCCAGTGGTGGATGCAAATCCGAAAAGTTATCCGCTAAAACGTCTGCATCTAAACGCCCGGCTACTACACCCTCGGTATTAATTGAATTCGCCATGCCTAGTTCCTAATAAAACATCGGTAGACTTTTACATTTGCATAGGTTTATTTGTTTATCAAATGGTAAATTTTTAACTCAAGCAGAAATTAGACGCGAGCAACAGCCAAAAACTTTTATCTCGTCTGCAGGATCCATAATCATTACGCACCACTTGTCATTTATTCGCCGTCCATATCCCAACCAAGATGCTCAGCGACAGTAAAGATATCTTTGTCCCCACGCCCACACATGTTCATAACCATGATGTGGTCCTTTGGTAGGGTTGGCGCCAATTTGCGCACATGCGCCAGCGCGTGCGATGGTTCTAGCGCAGGAATAATCCCTTCCGTGCGACATGAATACTGGAACGCCTCCAGCGCCTCCGTATCCGTCACACTCACGTATTCCGCGCGACCTGTGTCATGCAACCACGAATGCTCTGGCCCGATACCCGGATAATCCAAACCCGCAGAAATGGAATATCCCTCCAAAATCTGCCCTACTTCATCTTGCAATAAATACGTTCGGTTACCATGCAGAACACCAGGCTTACCGCCAGTCAAAGAAGCGCAATGTTCCATCTTGTCGTTTACGCCTTTACCACCAGCCTCAACACCAACAATCCGAACTTGTTTGTCATCCAAAAAAGGATAAAATAATCCCATCGCATTGGACCCGCCACCGATACATGCCACTATAGAATCAGGTAATCTTCCCTCAGCCTTAAGCATCTGTTCCCGCACTTCCTTGCCAATAATGCTCTGGAAATCCCGGACCATAGCAGGGTACGGATGCGGCCCAGCTACAGTACCAATGCAATAAAACGTTTCATCCACATAGGTCACCCAGTCACGCAGCGCATCGTTCATCGCATCTTTCAAAGTCCCACGCCCGCTTGTCACAGGCACAACTTCCGCGCCCAAAAGTTTCATCCGAAACACGTTTGGCGCTTGACGTTCAACATCATGCGCTCCCATGTAGACTATGCACTTCAAACCAAACTTTGCACAAACAGTCGCTGTTGCCACACCGTGTTGGCCCGCACCGGTTTCCGCAATAATCCGCGTCTTGCCCATACGCCGTGCCAGCAGGATCTGCCCCAGCACATTGTTGATCTTATGCGCACCGGTGTGATTCAATTCATCACGCTTGTAATAAACCTTTGCACCACCCAACTCCTCAGTCACACGGCTTGCAAAATATAGTGGGCTTGGACGACCCACATAGTGTTCCCACAAATGATCCATCTCAGCCCAAAAATCGGGATCCAATTTTGCCTTTCCATACTCCGCTTCCAGATCGAGGATCAGCGGCATCAGCGTTTCAGAAACAAAGCGTCCACCAAAGTCGCCAAACCGGCCGTTTTCATCAGGTCCAGTCATAAAAGAGTTCAGCATATCGTTCATTACAAGGCCTCCAACACGATATCATTGATCTAGCGTGGGTGCATGATCGGGTAAAGCCCTGAAACTGGATAATAATGGTGTTACAGCATTGTTGTGAACGAATCCACAGCTCTGGACGCGTGTTGTGAATGGTCCCAAACAGTGTCCCAATGGCTCCATCACGGCCATTAAGTAATAATAGTGAGTGTGTCATTCCAACAGGGCGAACATGCTTATCGCCCTCCAAGGCCAAGCAAAACGTTGCCCTTACATATGAACGTAAATTCAATAGATTTAACTAAGAAGGCTTAGTAATACTGAATATTTATGTTCACCATGACGATCTTTAGTTAACTCGTCAAATGTCTCAAGTGTCAGCACCAAATTGCGACAAAGACCATCAAATAACTCCTAGGAAACAGCTGCCAAAAACGCCGCGATCTTCGCCTCGTCTTTTACGCCCGGTGCACTTTCTACACTACTCGACACATCCAACTGCCGCGCACCTGTAACCTTCACCGCCTCGGCCACATTCTCAAGGGTCAAACCGCCCGCTAACATCCAGGGAACCGCCCAACGCTGTCCAGCTATAAGCTGCCAATCAAACGATAACCCATTACCCCCTGGCAGAACCGTATTCTTGGGTGGCTTGGCGTCCACCAAAATCTGATCCACCACGCGGACATAATCATCTAGTTTGCGCAAATCATCTACATTAGCCACGCCAACCGCCTTCATCACCGGCAAACCATACCGCGCTTTAACCTCAATTACTCTCTCTGGACTCTCATTCCCGTGCAACTGCAGCATATCTATCGGAACTTCTGCTAAAATTGCATCTAGTTCTGCATCAGACGGATTCACCACTAGTGCCACTTTACACACACCAACGGACACACGCAGCGCGAGTGCACGCGCCTGCTTAGTGGTCACATTACGAGGTGATTTCTCAAAGAAAACGAATCCTACATAAGCAGCGCCAGCCTTTACAGCTGCTTCTACTTGGGCATCGGTGGTTAGGCCGCAGATCTTGGTGCGCATTATTCAGTCCAGTAGCGCAAGAACGTCGTCTTGGCCCTCGCCACTTTTAGCTCTAAGGACCTTTACTTCATTTTCTAGACGATGCACTTCTTTACCTTTCTTATTCAGGAGACCGCGAATTTTAAATTCCCGGATCCATTCCCAAATAAAACCAATCCACAAGCCTGCAAAAACTCCCAAAAAAATCACAAGGAATAACGGTACCGTCACGCTCCCAGTTAACCCAAAAGGAGCAGCCAACACATCAGGCGCCATCTTGAGCGTCACTAGGCTACGGTTGCCCAGAGCAATGACTATCAAGGTCAGCCCGATAACTGTTAAAAACAAATATCGAATGTAACGCATCATCAGCTCTTTCTTGTATTTCTTGCACCTTACTTCAATCAGGTCAGCCGCAAGACGCTACAATTCAGCCTCCGTTCAGCCGATCTCGCAGCAGCTTACCTGTCTTAAAAAACGGTACGTGCTTTTCTTCCACTTGCACAGCTTCGCCCGTCCGAGGATTTCTGCCAACCCTAGCATCCCGCTTTTTCACCGAAAATGCGCCAAATCCTCTCAATTCGACACGATCACCATCGGCTAGCGCTTCTATGATTTCATTAAATACTGTGGAGACGATACGCTCCACATCACGCTGATACAAATCTGGATTTGCTTCTGCGATTTTCTCCACTAATTCTGAACGGATCATTGACTAAAGTTCTCCCAAAGTGCGGCCTTTTATTGGCGCTGCTATCCGAGGAGTGTACAGAATTTACTTTGCGATGGAATAGAGCCGTGGACCAGATTGGCCTGAAATTCGCTCTAAGCCGCCGTTTCTGAGAATAAATTCCCCAATTGAACCTAAAAACCCGCCTTTTTCATATTCCAAAGCGTAAGTATCAACAGGAAGCTTGGTATCGATCGAATCGATCGAATCGAGGTATTCGGTTGCATCGTCAAAGCCGCCAATTGCATCAACAAGCCCCAGCGCCAGTGCCAAACGACCAGTGAAAACGCGCCCATCCGCAACTTCATCCAGCTTTAAACCGGTCAATCCACGGCGGTCCTCAACCAGTCCACGGAACCAATCATGGCTCTCATCAATCAACACTTTTTGCGCCGCACGCGCTTCTGATGTCAACCTACGAAATGGCGATGGTCCACCTTTTATATCAGACGATCGGACCGTCTGCATTGTGATGCCAAGCTTAGTCAGCATAGCCGTGACGTCGGGGTATTCCATTATCACACCAATAGAGCCTGTGATCGTATTACCCCGCGCAATTATATAGTCCGCTCCTATCGCTGCAATATATCCACCAGATGCAGCCACTTCACCAAGTACAGAAACTACAGGTTTCTTTTTTGCAATCTCCCGTAAACGCTCGAAGAGCGCTTCAGATCCAACCGTAGAACCACCAGGACTGCTAATGGTCAGGATCAAAGCCTTCGCATTATCGTTTTCCTCTACTTCCTTTAAGGTCGCGTCAAGCACAGGATCATCATAAATTACACCCTCTAGATCGACACGCGCAATATGGTCTCCAAAACGTGGTCCACCACCAAGAATTGTGCCAAGTAAGCCTAACAAAAGTAATGTACTCAGCGAGACCAATACACCGCGCCAAAAAGCTGAGCGGCGCCATTTCTGGCGCCGCTCTTCATAAAAATCACGCGTCAGATCGTCCATAGTTCAATCCTCTCCGCAGATTAGCGTTTAGTCGTCTTGACCTTTCAGGGCAGCGCCAAGGATGTCACCTAAAGACGCACCAGAGTCGGAGGAGCCGTACTGCTGCACTGCTTCTTTCTCTTCTGCTATCTCACGTGCTTTAATTGACAAACCAAGACGACGTGTGGACTTATCGATGCTTGTTACGCGTGCATCAATGCTGTCACCAACGCTGAAGCGCTCTGGTCGTTGCTCCGCACGGTCACGGGACAAATCAGAACGACGGATAAAGGCTTTCATGCCATCGTACTGAACTTCGATGCCACCATCTTCGATAGATGTCACAGCCACAGTCACAACTGCACCACGTTTGACGCCAGAAGTTGCATCTGCAAACGGGTCACCTTCAAGAGCCTTCACGGACAAAGAGATACGTTCTTTTTCTGCATCTATGTCTGTAACGATGGCTTTTACCATGTCGCCTTTATTGTAATCGGTCATAGCCTCTTCGCCAGAACGATCCCAGTCAAGATCAGATAAGTGAACCATACCATCGATGTCACCATCCAAGCCAACAAACAAGCCAAATTCGGTAATGTTCTTAACTTCACCTTCCACCTCAGTGCCGATTGGGAATGCTGTTTCAAAGTTCTCCCATGGATTACCCTGAGTTTGTTTCAGCCCAAGAGACACACGGCGTTTGACGCTGTCTATTTCCAGGACCATCACTTCTACTTCTTGTGAAGTGGAAACAATCTTGCCTGGGTGTACATTTTTCTTAGTCCAAGACATTTCAGACACGTGAACCAGGCCTTCGACGCCCGCTTCAAGTTCTACAAAGGCACCGTAATCGGTGATGTTTGTGACACGACCCATGTGCACAGATTCAAGTGGGTAGCGCACTCCCACGTCACCCCACGGATCGTCTTGCAACTGTTTCATACCAAGACTGATGCGGTGTGTTTCTTTATTAATCTTGATCACCTGGACTTTTATTGTTTCACCAATTGTCAGGATTTCGGATGGGTGGTTCACACGACGCCATGCCATGTCAGTGACGTGCAACAGGCCGTCTACACCACCCAAGTCAACGAACGCGCCGTATTCCGTGATGTTCTTAACAACACCATCAACTGTTTCACCTTCCGCCAACTTACCAACAATTTCGGCACGCTGTTCTGCACGCGATTCTTCAAGAATGGCACGGCGAGAGACCACAATGTTGCCGCGACGCCGATCCATTTTTAATACTTGAAACGGCTGGGCCATATTCATCAACGGGCCAGCATCGCGCACTGGACGCACATCAACTTGAGAACCGGGCAAGAATGCAACCGCGCCGCCAAGATCTACTGTGAAGCCACCCTTAACGCGACCAAAGATTGCACCTTCTACACGCTCTTCTGCTTCATAAGCTTTTTCAAGACGATCCCAAGCTTCTTCTCGACGCGCTTTATCACGAGAGATAACCGCTTCACCCCGAGCGTTTTCGACGCGTTCGAGATAAACTTCTACGCTATCACCGACTTCGATTTCAGGGGGTTGACCTGGGGCCGCAAATTCTTTCAGCTCAACACGGCCTTCCATTTTGTAGCCGATGTCGATGATGGCCTGTCCTGCTTCAATCGCGAGGACTGTGCCTTTTACAACCGAACCTTCGTCCGGTGTGTCAATTTCAAAACTCTCTTGAAGTAGAGCTTCAAACTCTTCCATAGATGCCATTATAGCGTTTTCCTTCATAATGTTTTTCTGGCCGCGCGGTTGATCCCACGGGTCTTTGGGTTTCGTTTTCCCGCAATAAACTAGAGCTTCGCTTAAACACACAAAGGGCCGGAAATTCCAGCCCTGCTCAACTCATCGACGGTTATCCGTCACCGCTTACCACAATTGATCGCGCGTATATGGCAGAATCGGGATGGTGGCAAGGGGGTGGAGGATTTGAAACCAGTCTCCCCAGCAACATTCCGCCCCACGCCCACACTCAAAAAACAACGCTTCCCTTCGCTCAAACCTCTGCTACGATTCCTCCATTAAAGGCCACAAGAAAGCCCACCCATTGTTTACGCGCGCACTTACGCTCATACTCAGCATAACCGCCTTGCTGCATACCCCCACCTACGCCAACACAGACATCCCCGCGTGGCTGCAACGCCACGTCGGCACGGGCACCAACCAGATTGCGCCTATCGTCCTACAACGGGCGCGTGCGCTCTATCACGAAAACCTGCGCAAACGGAAAACCCGCAACAGCTGCTATTTTGCCATGGATGCTACCCGCCCCAGCACAGCCAGCAACGGGCAGGCCTTGCCACGTTTTTACACCATCTGCGAAAAAACTGGCATCTTCCGCGCGACTTCTTCTGGCTATGGCAACGGGCGCCAAATACCCCGTGCGAATTTCAAAAACGAGCGGCAATGTGCTAAGAACTTTAGCAATGCAGAAGGCTCAAACCTGACAATGGGTGGCGCGTACCTCACGGCAGAATCCCGCACCTCGTTCAAAGGCTACTACTCCCAAGGCGGACATTTGAAACCTTTCCTGCGCACTTTCCTTTTTTTTGACGGCTTAGGCGAAACCAAAAATGCCCGCGAACGAGCTATCGGCGGACACCAAGCGGCTTTCCTGAAATGGTCCTGCCGCAAGAAAATGCCCGCAAGCCCCTATGCCGACGACGAAGGCTACGTTCCCGTTGGACGGCTTGTGGATTACACCAGCGGGCGCAGCAACGGCTGCACTACATGGAACGCCTCCGCCACATCTGAAATCCTGTCGCAAGTGGATCGCAACCCAATCACGCTGTATATCTACCCCGAAGGCGACGATATCAAAGCCGTCGCGAAGGCCGCCAAAAAGGGACAATTCCTCAGCGCAGTGGGCCTCTACTGGAATGCATCCTGCCTCAAGGCGATCGGCACACCAACCTTTTGGCCCAAACGAAAGCTGCAACCCATCATCAACGCATGGCGCAAATCCCTGCCAAAAACAGATGCACGACCCCTGCCAATCTGTAACTAATCGTCTCGGCTTGGCTCGCTCAGATCATCCGAATACAGCGCGATTTTATTGCCCTGCGGATCCCGCAGATAGTCCACAAAGAAATGCAAGCCATAGCCTGCCCAAAACCTGGGCGCACCCTCATCGGATCCCCCCGCGGTCAACCCCACCGCATGCAGATCACGCACCTGCGCACCACCAGAATAAGCCTGTCCATAGGTCCGCGCTAAATTCACGGTTTGCACCAGCACCGAAATCAATTGATCTTGCTCCAACGGCGAAAGCGGATGGATAAACGCCCCACACAAGCGCCCCTGCGCCACCGCATACCGCGCATCTAGCGCACTGTCGAAATTGGCTTGCATCACCCGCATCCGATCCACCACTGGATCTGCGATCACAATGACAGGAATAACCTCAATCGAAAACTTCACCGCAGTGCCAGTCGCCTTCGCTTCAGGACCCAATGCCAGCATAATTTGCCCCAACCGCACCATGGTCCTTGGCGGTCCTGCCTCTTGTGCGAACACGGGCAAACCCGCCAAGCAAACAGCACGTTTCACCAATAGATTTCGCATCAAGGGACCTCTTTTAACAAAGTTGGGAACACCACCCTACCCCAAGAAATCTCACTCTGTGTGCAAGTTTTAGTGATCAAACAGAAACACAGTCCTCAACCGTGTTTGCTGTCCACCGCCGCAATCGCCGCTGCAATGGCATCCTTGATCGACATGCCGGACGTATCAATGGAAATGGCATCATCAGCTGGAACCAAAGGGGCCACAGCCCGCTCACTGTCCCGCGCATCCCGCGCTTTGACGTCTTCTAGAACGGTATCGAAATCGGTGTTCTCACCGCGATCCGCCAACTCTTGATATCGACGTTGCCCGCGCACCTCCGAACTCGCTGTCACAAACAATTTCACATCCGCATCTGGACAAATCACCGTGCCAATATCGCGCCCATCCAGAACCGCACCACCCGCGCGCGCGGCAAACTTGCGCTGGAAATCGACCAAAGCGCTGCGCACCTCGGGGATCACAGCAACCTTACTCGCCGCCTGCGCCACTGCAGCGGTGCGCAGATCGTCACGCTCCAAATCCGCTTCGCTCACTTCTGTCGAAAGAGCGATGACCGCATCTTCATCCAACGAAGGACCAATCTTTTCCAATGCCACGCGACCGACGACACGGTACAACAAACCTGTGTCCAAATGCGCAAATCCAAAATGCGCGGCAACAGCTTTTGAAACGGTTCCCTTGCCCGCGGCGGCGGGACCATCAATCGCTACAATAAAACTCATCGACTTAACTTCCGTTTAACAGTTGTCTTCTAAGACACCTCATAATCACTTGTGCAGGGAATAAAAAACCAAAACTTATTACGAGTTGTCCCGCGAAATGTGGGCACCCAAATTGCCCATCAGATCATTGAAAATTGGAAAGCTTGTTACAATCGCACCACCATCATCCACTAGCACAGGCTTTTGCGTGGCCATTCCCATGCACAAGAAAGACATGGCGATGCGGTGATCCAAATGGGTTTTGGCAGTGCCACCTCCCATCACATCGCCGTCGCGTCCATGCACGATCATATAGTCAGGGCCATCTTCCACCTCAACGCCCATAGCGCGCAGCCCCACCACCATCGCATCAATGCGATCACATTCCTTGACCCGCAACTCAGCTACGCCACGCATCACGGTTTTGCCTTTGGCAAATGACGCTACAACTGCCAGGATCGGATACTCATCAATCATGCTCGGCGCACGGCTTGGCGGCACCTCAATCCCCGTCAAGGAACTCGCCTTCACGCGCAAATCCGCCACAGGCTCGCCACCTTCTTCACGACGGTTTTCAAACGCAATATCCGCACCCATCTCCACCAGCGTATCAAACAAACCTGCCCGCGTTGGATTCAATCCAATGTTGGGCAACACTACCTCGGACCCTTCCACGATCAACGCCGCACAGACGGGAAACGCAGCCGAGCTTGGGTCGCGTGGCACCGCAATCTTTTGCGCCTTCAACTCAGGCTGACCCTGCAAAGTAATCTCATACCCCGCAGTCGTCTTTACCGTTTCAACATCCGCGCCAAACCCGCGCAACATCCGCTCCGAATGATCCCGCGTCGCCTCTGGCTCGATCAGTAACGTTTCACCGGGCGCATTCAAACCTGCCAACAAAACCGCCGATTTAATCTGCGCCGACGCATGTGGGCTGGTGTATCGGACAGGCACAGGGTTCGCCGCCCCGATCATCGTCAAAGGCAACCGCCCCTTGGCCCGCCCAACAGACGTCGCTCCAAACAGCGCGAGCGGCTCTGTGATCCGCCCCATCGGACGTGACCGCAAACTCGCATCCCCAGTGAACGTTGCGGTAATCGGCGAGGTCGCCATCGCCCCCATAATAAGGCGCACACCGGTGCCGGCATTGCCGCAATCAATCACGTCCTCGGGCTCGGCAAACCCGCCAACACCGACACCCTTAACAGACCAGGCCTGCTCTCCCGTGCGCGTCACCTCAGCCCCAAACGCGACCATAGCTTTACCCGTGTCGAGAACATCCTGCCCTTCCAGCAAGCCCGTAATCTTCGTCTCTCCCACAGACAAAGCCCCAAGGATAAAAGACCGATGCGACACAGACTTATCACCCGGAATAATAGCCGTCCCTTTCAAGGGCCCACCCTTGCGGGATGTCATTGGAATTGGATCACCGTGACCAGACATAAAACTAACCTTCTTCTTGCTCACCCACAGCTATAGCCAACCCATCAAAGGACCGCCACACCCTGCTTCATTGTTCTTCTAATTCCTAAAAACTCGCATCAAACACGCCGAAACGTCATGTAATGAGCCGTGCGCCCCTCTCGAAACGCCTTCTGCTCATAACGTGTGGACAGCCAATCCCCCCAAGGCTCGCGCCAATGAGACGGCCGCTCGGCCAACCACTCAAAGCCGAACTGCGGCACTTGTTCCATCGTCTGGCGCACGTAATCTGGGATATCCGTCGCTACCCGAAACTCCGCCCCCACTTTCAGGCACTTTGCCAAAGGCACCAAATGCTCTTCAGTCACAAAACGGCGGCGATGATGGCGCGATTTTGGCCAAGGATCGGGATAAAGCAAAAACGCTTTATCAACTGAACCCTCATGCAGAACATCCATCATGTCCCTCGCATCCCCTGGATGCACAGCCAAATTCGTCACACCCGCCTTGCGGATCTTCCCCAGCAGCGTCGCAACCCCGTTGATATAAGGCTCACACCCAATGATCCCCACATCTGGGTTCTGCGCGGCCTGATGCACAATATGCTCACCACTGCCAAACCCGACTTCGAGCCACACGGGCTTACCGCCGAACAGCGCGCCCAAATCCAACGAGTAAACTTTTGCGTCTAATAACTTATCTGGCACATCGCCATCCACGAT
>MDTG01346207.1_pt1 | contig 12158 bp, 13 predicted proteins | sample 811421 | NCBI WGS metagenome assembly MDTG01 (sample SAMN05326645, study PRJNA326480) | marine metagenome | isolation source: seawater | place: Pacific Ocean: South East | collected 2011
AACGTGACGCACTATTTCTTATGAGAAATATGTCCCAGCATTTTTCAACTTCAAAATTAACTCATACAAAAATTTTTTATAATGAACATAATAATTGGTGTAATTTAATTGACAAAAATAATACTGATTTAATTTATTTGATTAGTCGTGATGATATTTCAATTGGTTATATTAGATATCATTATATAAAACATATAAACAGAAAAGAAAATGTTTTAGAAATTTCTATTTTTATACAAGATAATTTTAATAATAAAAATCTTGGTTCATATACACTACAATTTTTTAATTTATTATTTAATGATCAGCTAATAGTAGCTGAGATTTCAAAAAATAATTTTAGTTCTTTAAAATTTTTTCAGAAAAATAATTTTATTTTAGGGAAAAGTAAAAAAAAAATTAAGTTATTTTAGTTTTTTTTGTGAAAAAATTTAATATATCCAAAATAGCTTAATATAATTTTAGATATTTTTTTTGAAAAGTCTTTTGCTAAATAGTCACTAGGCGTTTCGCTTTGATTTTTGTTTGTCTTTAATAATTTTATACATTTATAAAGATTATTCTTATCAAGACCTGAAACCAATAAAGTTCCTGTATCCATACCCTCAGGTCTTTCATGAGAATTTCTTATCATTATAGACTTTGTTTTAAGTATAGCCGTTTCTTCCATTAAAGTCCCACTGTCGGATATTACAAAATCACTATTCATTTGGAGAGATATATAGTCGGTAAAACAAAGGGGTTTTAATGAATCTACAATCTTATTAAAATTACTTAATTTTTTGTATTTTTTTAATCTTGTTAAAAGTCCCGGATGTGTGCTAACAATAATTTTTCCTTTATAATTTTTAGAAATCATTTCAATACATTCAAAAACATTAAAAAAATTATTTTTAATATCTAAGTTTTCATTTCGATGAATACTCATGATTATATATTTATTCTTTTTCAGATGATATTTTTTAAGTACTTTGGAAGCATTTATTTTTTTTTTATAATAATTTAATACCTCATACATTGGTGATCCTGTTTTAATAATTGTTTGCGGATGGATACCTTCTCGAATCAAATTTTGTCTGGCATGTTCAGTATAAACTAAATTTATTTCACTAGTATGATCAATTATTCTTCTATTAATTTCCTCAGGTACATTTTCATCAAAACAACGATTTCCTGCCTCTAAATGAAAAATTGGAACTCCAATTTTTTTTGCAGCCAAAGCTGAGTAACAACTATTAGTGTCACCAAGTATGACTAAACATTCTGGCTTTTCTTTTTCAATAATTTTCCCACACTCTTTTATAGTTTTTGATATAGTTTCATAGTGGCTACTTGATTGAACTTCTATTTGATAATCTGGTTTTCTAATATTTAAATCTTTAAAAAAAATTTTGCTTAATTCATAAGAAAAATTTTGATTTGTATTAACAAGAATATTTTTAAAATTTTTGTCTAATTCTCTAATTGTTACAGACATTTTTATTATCTCAGGTCTTGTTCCTACTATAGTAACTATTTTCATTATTTTCTTACAGTAAATAAATTTTTTATAGGTTTATATTTTAATAACTTTTCTTTATTGTTAATTTTTTTATCTATTAAAATAATTACTTCCTTATAAACTTTAATTATATTTTTGATATGCTTTTTTTTATGCGAAAAATTAATATTATTAGTGCCAAATGTAAAAACTCCTCTTTTAATCACTTCTTGTATAAAAAAAGTTTTAATTTCTTCCTTTTTATAATTTTTAAAATCCTTATAAATAAAAAAGGTCCAAGTAGGATTTCCAACTAAATCAACAAATCCAATTTTTTTATTTTTTAGAAAATTTGTAATTTCATTTTTTAAGTACCCTCCCATTTTATAAAAATGGTTAATAACCTTTTTTTTTTCAAAAAAATTAATTACAGAAATTGCAGCTGAAAGAGATAATGTTTCTCCACCAAATGTAGATGAGAAAAAAATATCTTCACATTTATTCATATATTTTTTTTTACCTGCTAAAACTGACAATGGAAAACCATTTGCAATTCCTTTACCTAAAGTTGTTAAATCTGGAGTTACATTAAAAATTTTTTGAGCACCACCCATAGAAAATCTAAATCCAGTACATATTTCGTCGAAAATTAATATTATTTTATTTTTAGTGCAAAAAGCTCTTAACTGTTTGAGAAATTTTTTTTCAGGTTCTATAATATTCATTGGTTCAATAATCACTGCAGCAACTTTTTTATTTGCCTTTTTGTATTGTTTTAAAAATGAATTAAAGTTGTTAAATTCAAAATTAAATGACTGTTTTCTTATTTCATTTGGCACTCCATTATTCATTGATGTTGATCCTATATACCAGTCATGCCATCCGTGATAACCAGAGAACATTATATTTGTGTGTTTTGTGATATTTCTTGCTAACCTTATTGCTGCCGTTGTTACATCTGAACCATTTTTTGCATATCTTACCATTTCTGCACAGGGCACGTGTTTATTAATTTTTTTTGCTAGTTGATACTCAAGTTTTGTTGCTAAAGAGAATGAAATACCTTTATTTATTTGTTTTCTTATTTCTAAATTAATCTCTTTAACATTATATCCGATTGTTACACTGAGTAGTCCGCTGACCATATCAATAAATTTATTATCATCTACGTCCCAAAAATAGCAGCCATTTCCTTTTTTGATAAATAGAGGACTATTGTCTTTTGGAAGAAATCTATAACTTTTACTAAAAGTTTGAGAACCTAAAGGAATCAATTTTTTGACATCGTTAAATAAAATATTACTTTGATTAAATCTCATTTTAATAAGTTGGCCTTATTTGAAAATATTTTTTTTTTTCACTAAGTATTGTTTTAGATATTAATTTAAAATCTGGTTTATAGATTGATTTATACTTATTAAATATTTTTTTTATTTTTAAAAAATCCTCTAAAGTATCTAATGTAAGTCTATATTTAGATAAATTAATTTTATTTTTTAGGTTATATTTTTTTACACTATGATTTTTTATCATATCTAGTGTTACATGTTCTTTACTTTTATTAGATTTTGAATTTATTAATGTTTTTTTTAATAAATCAAAAGAAAATATCTCTACATCAAAACCATCAGGAAAAGTTGGATTAATTATATTAGAAGCATATTCAACTTTTTTTTTTTTATATATTTTACATAATTTTGTAATAATTTTTGGGTCTACAAATGGACAATCTGATGTAATCCTTACTATATTGTCTAAAGAATTTTTTTTTGAGCAATCGTAGTATCGTTTTAATACATTATTTAAACTTCCTCTAAAAAATGGAATTTTTTTTTTTTTACATATTTGCTCAATTATATCATCACTTTTAGAAGTGCTTGTAAGAATTATTGCATTTTTAATTAATTTTGATTTCAATGTTCTTTTATAGACAATCAAAAAAATCTCTCGATTTAAAATTTTTAGCAATACTTTAGATTTTAATCTTTTTGATGACGTTCTAGTTTGAATTAGAGCAGTATACAAGTTTAATCCTCACATTGGAATATAATTTGAAATGCCTCAGCATATTCCGCATTAATTGTAGATCCTCTATATGACATAAGTGAAGTTATTTTTTTTATTGATCTAGGTTGATCTCCATCGTCAACTTCTTTTCCATAAAATTTAATTGCATTTATTTTTTTTTTAAAATTATTCTTTGATATACGAACATAATAATTAGGATTAAATGAGTTTGATGGATAAACCCCTGAAGAGGATGGAACTTCAAATGTCATTATTTTTTTTATATATGATTTTCTGTAAGGTCTTATTGCTACACTAGAACAATCAAAACAAATTCTATGATCCTGATTTAGATCATTTCCAAAATGAGTATAAACCACACTAGGTTTGATTTTTTTTATTATTTCTTCTAATTTTTGAATAATATCAAGTGAACTTATAGAGTCTAATCTTTGATCTATGAAATTGAGATAAAAATTTTTTTTTACACCTAATAATTTAGTTGCTTTTTCAGCTCTATTATATCTCGCTTTAACAATTTTTCTATTATATTGACCAATTCTATACCTTCCTCTCTCTCCATCAGATAAAAAAACTACATAAAAATCCTCTTTTTTTGAATTTTTTATGATTGTTCCAGCCATACCAAAACTTTCATCATCAGGATGAGCACATATAATTAAGTTTTTATGTTTCATAGATTGCGTAAAAAATAAATTAATTTAAGTAGATATATTACTTATTAATAATAAATACATTAAAAATTAATTAATAAACTCTTAAAAAATATATATTATTGAAACATATTTCAAATTTTTATATTGCTTCGATGTTTTGTATTAAATTTATTATACTTGCAATAAAATGCCAAATTTATTAAGACCAAATCATGCAATTAGATAAACCCAATTTAACAACTGAAGATGCTGAAAAATTAACAATTGAGGAAATACAGGATCTTTATAACAAATATATAAATCCTTATCAAACCACAATTTTTAAAAATTTTCCATTTGGAAAGGATATTTTTGTTAGAGCTGAAGGCATGTATATGTACACATCTAATCAAAAAAAAATTCTTGATTTCACTGGTGGAGTAGGGGTTTTAAATCATGGTCATAATCATAAAAAAATAATAGAAGCAAGAAAAAAATATTTGAACCAAAATGGAATGGAAGTTCATAAGCTTGTTTTTTCGAGATATCTTGCTGCTCTTTCTTTTAACATTTCTAATATTTTGGGTGGCAAACTAAACAAAACATTTATATGTAATTCTGGAGCTGAAGCAGTTGAAGGTGCTTTAAAAATTGCATATAGGGTATCAAATAATAAGAAATATGTTTTAAGTAGCAACAAATCATATCATGGAAAGTTGATAGGTACTGGCACTATCTCAGGTTCTTATTCTAAGAAAAATAACTTTCCAAAGATGGATGGCAATGATTTTTTTAATTTTAATGATCCAAATTCCTTAAAAGAAAAAATTGAAGAATGTGAGAAAAAAGGGGGAGTTTATGCAGTTATTATTGAGCCTTTCAGCGCAACATTACTACAATCTTGCTCAGAAGAATTTATTCAAGAGCTAGTTTCGTTAAAAAAGAAACATAATTTTAGTATAATTTGTGATGAGGTTTACTGCGCTTGGTATAAGTGTGGAGAAATATTTTATTTTAAACATTTTAAAAATTTTGAACCTGATATTATTACTTTGTCTAAAGCAATGGGTGGTGGTAAATCATCAATTTCAGCATATGTAACAAATAATGATTATTATAATAAGGTTTATGGGTCTATTGACAAAGCTTTATTACACACAACTACATATAATGGCTTTGCAGAGGAGTGTATTACCGCAATAGAAGCAATAAATATTTTAATTGATGAAAGATTTGATTTGAAAGTTAAGGATTTGGAGAGAAATATTCAGATAAAACTAAATAAATTAAAAGAAAAAAATCCTAATAAAATAAAATCTTTTACAGGGAAAGGATCATTATTTGGAATAGAATTTTTTTCTTTTTTAGATTATATAAATGTTTTGATTGATAAAATCCCTTTTAAATCAATTCAAGATAAAAAAAAATTAGTATCAAAACTTACTGTAGCTACCATCTCATCAGAGCTTTATTCTAAATATAATATTTTATGTAATGTATCCGAATCAGATAATTCTGATTACTTGTATGTTACACCTTCTATAATTGTTAAAAATGATGAATTAGAATATTTTTTTGCCTCTTTAGAAAAAGTTCTTAATAGCAAAATTGATTTAAAAATTTTACAATACATATTTTCATCATTTATCAATTTAATAAAATAAAAAAAATTAATGAATGAAATTAAAAACTTCACAATTATAATTCCTTGTATCAAGATAACAGATGTCGAGAATTGTCTTACAAACATCAGAAAATACTATAAAACTGTAAAAATAAACGTTTGTCTAAACGAAAAGGTAGAAAAAAGTAAGTATGATAAAAATATTAAATTTATTTATACTAAAAGTGAATCAATTGGTCAGAAAAGAAATTTGGCAGTTAAAGCTGCTAAAACAAAATATTTGGCCTTCATAGATTCAGATGCATTTCCCAAGAAAAATTGGATAGAATCTTCAACTAAATTCTTTAAATTAAAAAATGTTGGAATAATAGCTGGACCTAATATTAATCCAAAAAAACAAAATTATTTTGAAAATTTAATTGGAATTATTAAAAGTAGTTTTTTAATAACAATGAAACCTGGTTTTCAGAGAGGTTATATAAAGAAAGCACAATTTGTAAAATTCTTACCTAGTGTTAATTGGATATTAAAAAAAAAAATATTTAACATAAATGGTAATATGAATTCAAAGATGCTTCGTAATGAGGACTGGGATTTTGTCTACAAACTAAGAAAAAAAAAGCTTAAAGTTTTTTATTCCCCAACCACTATTGTCTTCCATAAAAGTGGAACAATTAGACATTTTATTTCTAAAAGATTTAAATATGGATATTATATGTGGAATATTTTAAATAAGCCAAATTCAGAAAATTATTATTTTTATTTTCCAATGATATTTTGCGCTTTTTTAATTAGCTTCCCTTTAATATTTTTTTTCAAACTTTATAATATATTATATCTTTCAGTATGTGTTTTATTTCTATTAATTGTATTGATTGAAGCTTTGAGAATTATGGATAAAGTAAAGAATTTGTTTTATATATTTGTATTGTTAATAGTCTGTACCTTGTCCCCAGGATTTGGTATCTTATCTGGTTTAATTTTTAATTTTAAAAAAACTTGATGTTAACAAGAAAAGCCTCATTTCCACATGTAATAAATAACTTGTTATTTAAAAAAAATGAACCAATAAGTTTGGTGCATTTTGTGACTAATAGATGCAATGCAAGATGCTCATTTTGTTTTATAGACTTTGATAACCCTGAAACTTTTAAAGGAGAACTATCAATTAATGAAATTGAAGAATTAACAAAAAATCTTGGTAAATCTTTGTTGAACGTTAATCTTACTGGGGGAGAACCATTTGCCAGAAAAGATATAGTAGAAATTGCAAAATTATATTTGCAGAATTCAACTATACAATCTATTTATGTCACTACTAATGCTAGCTTACCTGATCGAATTAAAATTTTTGTGGAAGAAGTATCTAAATTTTCACCAAAGACAGAATTAGGATTTCAAATTTCAATTGATGATCTTCCTAGTTCACACAACCGAGTTCGAAAAATTAAAAACTTATTTGATGCTTGTATGGATACTTATAAATTCCTTGAAAAAATGAGTGACAATATTAATCCTGTTGTAAACATTACAGTTTCAGAGGAAAACTGCGATAATATAAAGGAAATTTATAATTATTTTAAAGATAAATGTAAAATAAATTCCATAAAGGCGTGCATTGTAAGAGATGAGGGTGTTTACAAAACACCTTTGGATAAAAAAAAAAAATATTTGCAGCTTATAATTGGCTTACAGAACAAATAGCTAAAGATTTAGCTGATAAAAAAGTAAAAAATTATAACAGCAATTCACTTCAAGGAAAATTACATGAAAAAAAAGATATACTTTCATGGGAAATGGTTAAAAAAACATATTTGGAGCCAAAGTTTTTAAGCCCATGCCATGCCGGTGGTTTATTTGGAATCATTACTTCTAATGGAAAAATCTACCCTTGTGAGATCTTAGAGGATAAATTATTAGGAGATCTTAGAGAGAATAATATGGATTTTATGAGAATTTGGAGCAATAAAATTACTACTGATGTTAAAAAAAATATTATTAAAGATAAATGTAATTGTACTTACGAGTGTGCACTTACCTATAATATTCTTGGCAATTGGAGGTATCAAGCAAGTTTGTTATCTTCTTTCTTTTAAATTTATTTAGATGAAATTTAAAAGAATATCTTTCTACAACTGGAATTTGACACACAAAAAAGAAATAAACTTATATGAGCCCAAAAATTTAAATGAGCTTAAATTTTTTTTTAAAAATATTGTTAAACAAGATAAATTTTTCATAAGAACTGGAGAATGTAGTTATGGTGATAAATCAATATCATCAAAAACTAAAAATTGTTTATCTCTAAAATGGTTTAACAAAATTTTAAGCTTTAATAAACGATTATCAATAGTTAAAGTAGAGGCTGGAATTAACCTATATTATTTAAGCGAATATTTATTTCAAAAAGGTTATTACATATATAATATTCCAGGAGGCAAATCTGTTACATTAGGAGGAGCTATATCTGGTAATGTTCATGGAAGAATTTCAAACAATAAATTTTCAACTTTTGGAGACAATATAGTTTCGATAACTGTATTAGATGAAAATTTAAATTTAAAGAAAATAAATAAAACCCACAAATTATTTTATAACATTATTGGCAGTATGGGCATTTTCCAAACAATCATATCTGCTGAAATTAAGGTTCAAAAGTTTAAAAATGAATGCTTTTCTCAAAAAAAAAATTTTATCAATGGTTATAAGGAATTTCAAAATTATTTTATGAAAACACAAAAATTCTATGGATTTTTAAATTTATTTAATAATAATTTTGAAGGAATATTTTATCGTGAAAAATTAATTAAAAAAAATTTAAAAAAAAATAATTTTGGAAATCCCATAAATATCAACAGACTAGAAAAATTAAATTTTCTATCTTTTTTTGTGAATATATTTTCATTAAAGATGATTTATAAAATATTTTTTTTTATTAAAAGAAATAAATCAATTAAAGAAAATATTGTAAAATTTGGTGAAATTCTTTATCCCTCGAGTTTAATTAACATTTTACCAATTTTTTTTAGAAATGGAATGATGGAGTTACAATTATCAATTGATCCAAAGAACTTTACTTCTTTTCACAAAAATTTAATTAAATTAAACAAAGAATATAAGTTTTATTTTTATTATATTTTAATCAAAAAAATGCACAAAGCGGGAAAAAAATTTTTTACCAATTTTCCTAATTATAATTTAACTTTAACCTTATCGTTTTCAAAAAATCAATTTATGAGTAATCCAATTTATTTCAAAAAATTTCAAAAAATTTTAAAAAAATATAAATGTGATATTTATGTAACTAAAGATGAAATAATGTTGGAATATTATAAAAGAAAAATTTTAAAAAAATTTAAAAGCTATCAATCCTTAAAAAATTCAAAATTTACAAATATTTTTAAAGAAAAATTACTAAAAGTTTAGAATGTTAAAACAAAATATCTTTTCAGAAAATTTTATTTACAAAATTTATGCCAAAGGAACTATAAATTTTTTAAAAAAAAAACTATTTAAAAAAAAAATTAAAAGTAAAAATCTTGTTGTTTTTGATTATGGATGTGGACCATGCACTATTCATAAATATATAAAATTTAAGAAAATATATTTATACGATATTTTTCCAATCAAAATTAAAGATAAAAATAGAAAATTTAAAATAATTAAAAAATTCAATGAGATCAAAAATATAAATCAAAAATTGGATTTAATTATTATAAATGGTGTAATTCAGTATATGAATGAAAGAGAAATAAAAAATTTAATTTCTACTTTTGTTCCAAAGTTGAAGTACAAAGGGATAATTTTCTTTGGAGATATACCCCAACATATTAGAGTGATAGAATTATTTTTTCTTATATTTAGTCCAAAAATATTTTTATACATATCTAGATATTTTTTTAAAAGATTGGATTATTTAAATTTTAAATATTATGTTCATTCAAAAATTAGATTAAAAAGTATAATAAACAAAAATTTTAAAAAAATAATTTCATTACAGTTTGATAAATCTAGTAGCGTTATATTTAAGCACAGATATAGTTGTTTTCTTGAAAAATTGTAAGATTTTATTTTCTTCCTGTTATGTACCACCAAGACTGAAATATAGGAAGTTGATTTGATTCTGTTATAAATACCCTTAAATCTTTGAAACGATAAAACAAACTCTTAAGCTCATTTTCAGTCTTTGGTTGATATAAAGTAGCTCCTCTAATTCTTATACTTGGATGATCATTCGACCATTTTACAATATTTTTTTTTTTATCAACTTCATCAGTATATTTGTTGTATTCATGTTTGTTCGAAAAAAAAGAAAACAAAAATTGTCCATTAGGTTCTAATCGGTCATAAATATTTTCAATAAGATTAGATAATTTCAAATTGTAATAAATACATTGAAGTCCAAAAATTAATTTAAATTTTTTATTTTGAAAAGGAATTTTTGTATCAGGTTTCCATAATTTACAGTTTATATTTTTTATTTCTTTTTGTTGTATATATGTTGTTGCTTGACTTATTGAAGTTTTGGATACTTCTAAACCAAAACAATCATAACCCTTATCTTGAAGCATTAATAAATTTGCTAAACCACCAAATCCAAACTCTAAAACATTTCCATTAAAATTTGTTTTCAATGAAAAATCATTTTTTATATCTTCAAAATATCTAATTTTGTCATAAGGATTTTTTCTTTGATTAGAAACAAATTTAATTAATTCTTCGTTTGGATATTGATTTCCGAGCCATTTGTCGTGAAATTCTGACCTCTTATAATACCCTTCCCATATTTTAGTAGAATTTATTTGAAAACTTTTTTTCATGTTATTAACTTCTTTTTTTTATACATTTTAATCATTCTTGATTTTAAAGCAGTTTCTTTCTTTATTAGAACTTTGCTTTTTCCATTATTTATTAAATTAAAATAATTTAACGGTGAAACACCGTAACCAGGCCTAATAATTTTAATATTTTTTTTTGTAAATTTTGTTCCTTTTGGTATTTCTTTTATAGCATAAATCGATCTTCTAAAAATTTTGTTATTCATTTCTTCTTTAGTTCTAAAAAAATATTTTTTACCAAGTAATGAATCAAAATATTTTAATTTATTTTTATAAGTTTTAAGATCATGCCCTCTAGTAGAAAACTCTATATCAAAACCTTTTTTTTGTTTTTCTAAAGCATAATGTTTTTCAAACACTTCGGCGCCTACAGCCAATGCACATTTCGCAATTTCAATATTGTTTGAATGATCAGAAAAACCCACTTTACAATCAAAGGTGTTCTTTAGTATTTTTATATTATTTAAATTAAAATCTTTATCTCTTGATGGATAATTGCTAACACAATACAATATTATAATATCTTTAGCTCCGTTTTTTTTTAAATAATTAAATGAGATTTTAATTTCATCTAAATTTGACATCCCTGTTGACATAATTATAGTTTTTTTTGTTTTGGCAATCTTCTTAAGCAAAGGTAAGTGCGTCATTTCAAAGGATGCAATTTTATAAAATGGACATTTTAAATTCTCTAAAATATCAACCGCATCAACATCAAAAGGTGTACTAAATAGGTTAATATTTTTTTCTTTTGAGAAATTAAATAATTCTTCGTGCCATTCAAATGGTGTTTGAGCTTTTTTGTATAAGTCCCAAAGTTTTTGATTTTTCCATAGTCCTTTTCTAATTATAAAATCATTTTTTTTAGAGTTAATAGTCATAGAGGAAGGTATGTAACTTTGAATCTTTACAGCATCTGCGCCATTTTTTTTTGCAGATAAAATAAGTTTTTTTGCTAATTTTAAACTTCCATTATGATTTGCAGATATTTCAGCAATTATAAAAGGTTTTTTTTTAAATAATTTATGCATGTTTTTTTTTAAATATTTTTAATATGTATTTTTGATTCTTATATAAAAAAAATAAAGGCCAACCATCATTGTTGGCTATTCTAAATTTGTTAAATTGACTTTTAATAGTTTTATTAATGTTTATCTCACTATCTTTTGGAAGTCTGCGTCTGAAAAATGTCTCTTTTCCTCTTTGTTTATTATGTTTTATTTTAGGATAATTTTTTAAAAACTTATTTATTAATTTTATTGAAGTCATTGCTTGTTTTTGTCTTATTTCATCATATAGTTCTGATCCATTAAGAGAAATAGTGTCTTTAAACAAAATATCCCCAGAGTCAAAAGAAATTGTAGCAATAAATAAACATACTGTAATTTTATTTTTATTTTTTAAAATTTGCCATTGTAGAGGGGAAAATCCTTTTCCTTTAGGCAAAGCACTTTCATGAACAACTAAAACATACTTATTATTTTTTAGTTGTTCATGAAAGTGCTTTGCCTAAAGGAAAAGCACTTTCATGAACAACTAAAAAATAATAAGTA
>MDTG01360378.1_pt1 | contig 12158 bp, 8 predicted proteins | sample 811421 | NCBI WGS metagenome assembly MDTG01 (sample SAMN05326645, study PRJNA326480) | marine metagenome | isolation source: seawater | place: Pacific Ocean: South East | collected 2011
TGCTAAAATATAGTAAATTCCACTGCAAACAATGCCAATCAATACCGAATTATGAATTGTTTTTGAACTCAAACGTTCGAGAAACAATTTCCCTGCCTGAACACCTAAAAGTGCAGAAATCGTCAGTGGGAATAATAGATTCAAGTTATCGAAAAATTCTCCGTTATTGAAGTAGATATAGACAGGGATTCTACTTATATCAACACACAATGCTAGAATACTGGCAGTTGCGGCGTATGCCATTTTATCGCTTAATCGCGATTTAAGGAACATTGCTCTAAGGGCCCCTTGATGGCCTGAAAGTCCTCCCATGAAACCCGATCCAAAACCTCCAATTCTGTCATGTGCTTCTGGAATTCTATATCCGGTCCATGATTCACTTATTGTTAAGATCGGAAGTAAGACGAGAAAAATACCGATAATGAGTAGCAAAGGGTCTTGAGGAACCATACTCTGTAGTAACGCACCTATTATGGCTCCAAAAACTAACCAAATTCCATATTTTTTTATTGCATCAATATCCAAATGTTGTTTCAATATTATTAATTTCCAAGAATTATGTGCTCCATGAATTACAGCGACAATTGCTACAGCCTCATGAGGACCGACTAAAAGAAGTACCAACGGAGTAATCATCGTTGAAAGGCCAAAACCCGCTGGGACTGTTAATGCGGCTGCAATGAATGTAGCCAATGTAACGAACATTACAATGGAAATTTCCATATTTATTCCTCTTCAACATGTAACCATTCAAAATCATGTTCAGTAATTCTGTGACTGCATATTTTATGATTAACTACTGGTTTATCTCGATGAATTTCTATCAGTGAACTCCTGCCTAATCCGTCAATTGCTGTGCAAGTTCGTTCCTCAACTGGTGCTATTTCTTCTTTGAAAACGATGTCTAAATGTGCACATATTTGTTCGAAATTATGTTGTCCATCACACAGTTCCCATACCACAGTCATGAGTGGATCCATGGGCCTACGAAGGAATTTTGATCCGCCGAGAATTTTGTGTACTAATCTTTCTAACCATCCAAAATTTTTGGGTGTGAAAAGTATGGCTACCCTACCTTCCCCAGTGGCTGGCCCACGTCTTATGTCGTACCCCCAAGAAATTTCGTTTCGTACCGGATAACAACCAACTAGATCATCAGGTGTTAACAATTAATCCACCCAATCCGAAGTCCATGTCCAAATTACTAGGACAATCATTAATGCTGATCCCAGAAAAGCCGAGAATTTAGTTAATTCTCTTCTATCCGTGAAATTTCTACCCCACCAAGTGACAACCCCAAGGATACTGCAAATTGCCAAGATGAGCCACCATAGTGGAGGGGGCATGGCCCTCACAGATAGTGATGAGAATTGAAGGAATCGGATGTGAACATAGGCGTCATTCATGAACTATGGATCGTACAGCCTATTGTGGCATGGTGGAATTCTATCGATAAATTCCTACAAAAGGTGGGTCATTTATCTGGAATGTCTGTAAAAAATACAATAGGGCGAATTGCAATTGTGGAATCTGCACTTTTGATATGTATAATTCCTGCAATGTTTTTACCAGAATCAATGAAAATATTCGCATTGTTATTCGCGATTTCATCATCAATTCTAGTTTTGTCCATTCACCGAGTTTGGTCCGCGGATGAAAAAAGACGTCGAGAAATTGCCAATCGCGTGACAGACGGTGATCCTGATATTGGAAATGATTACCGAATTGATGTATTATTTGCTAGTCTTCATCTTCTCCTAATAATTCCGTTACTATTGCAGAGAGTTGATCAGGTATTCAACATATATTCTGTGGAAAATGAAGATTTTAGTGTTTGGTTTTTATTTGGTATGGATTTATTTTCACGTAGCCTATTAGATTGGGCTGAGGTGTATGAAATCCGTTTCTCAAGAGTTGAAACCACAGGTATGGCAGGTAAGCATCTCATTTTGTTCCTCCTCATCTCTATTGATTTGTTGCTAATTCAGTCAATTATTCGATTGATCGGAATTAGAGGTACAATTCGAGAGGGTGTTAGCGCTGCGGCCAGGGATCCAGAGACAGCCGCTCGTATTGGCAAAAGAGTGAATAAAGCACTTGTAAATTCTATTTTTGAAACAGACATCGTAGAGGATAGAAGAAATAGAATAAGAGCATTAGCGATTACAGGAGGACCAAATGAAGTAGAATCAATATGGAAACTACTATCTGAAGAGTCAGTCCGTACTGAAACGTTGGCTACATTAATTAGAATTGGCAAAATTGAACAAACTTCTCGATTGATTTCATCATCAGATATTTCCCTCAGAGCAGCAGCTCTTCAATGGATGATTTTATGTTCGAATGGTCCTCACTATTCTCGAATAATTCAAATGGAATCAGATCCTTCTCCTTCTATTCGTGTCTCTGTACTAGAATCACTAGAACATGCACCATTGGCAATTGCAACTCCTTCTATTGTTCGTTTGCTAAATGACGACAATATTGATGTCAAAATTGAAGCAAGTAGGCAATTGAGGAGATTATCATCCGATATTATTCTCGATCATGCACCAGAGTTGCTAAACAGCGCATCAATATCATGTCGAATACATGGTGTTGAAGCATTAGCTACAGTCGAAGATGGCAGAGTTGTCTCCTACATCGTTAACATGTTTGATGATGAAGATGAACGGGTTAAGGTTGCTGCGCAAAAAGCAATCGAACATCTTCAAAGAATAGCAAACTTAAGCGAATCATCTCGTGTGTAGAGTTAGAAATTTGTTATCTGGATAATCCGTCAATCATTGAATCAATGGTTTCGGGATTAGCATCTTTATTTTTACCTGACACACAAGAACGTCCAATTACGTCAGCACCAATGAACGAGAATTGTTGACGCATCGCCATGATTACATGCGCTCCTCCCCCACCACTGTGAGTACCTAATCCAACGGGTTTTCCAGTACACATTGAACGGAAACCTTGCCAATCCAAAGACATCCATGCAATTGCATTATTGAGTGTAGGGGGATAGGATCCGTTATACTCTGGAGCAAGTATTACCCATGCATCAGCCTCTGTCATTTTTTGGATTAATCCAGATACATCAGGAGCTTGCTCTGGATCTTTAGACCGTGCTACAGTAAACAATGGGAGTTCCATTTGTGATAAATCTATAATTTCTACATCATGGCCTTTTTTTATTGCAGAATTCGAAAACATCTCCGCTAATTCATAGTTAGTACCCGATGTTGCAGTTATCATAAGAAAGCGTGCCATACCTTCCGCAGAGGCTATGTGTACTTCATACATTCTTCATTATCTGGTTATTTTAAGACAGTCAGGTTCAGAGAACGCTTATTGAGGAACAGAACTACGCACAATCGTTAACATGGTATCGCACGGGCATCAAAACTGTCCTCATTGTGAATCAGAACTTGATGGTGAGGAAGCACAATGTCCGTCGTGTTCTGGTGCATTATTTGGTGTTGCTAGAAAACAAAAGAATACTGAAATTGCCAAAGACACGGCTAGGGAAATAGCAAATCGAACATCAAATATCATCTCTTCAGTTTCTGAGAAAGCAGGATCAATCGGCAAATCGACAATTTCGAGGGTTAATACTGGACTTGAGAAAGCTTCTACCAAGATCGGGGACATTAGTATACCCACCTTCAGAGGCAATGATGGATCAGACCATGACTCCGGTATGATACCAATCATAGATGCAGACGAGGATGCAACATATGATACAGAAAATCACAGTGAAACAATGCCACAAGACACAGCTGATGAGACATCTAGATTGATATCAGAAGGTGAAGCATTAGCAGCAGCAGGTAAACCGAGTGCTGCTGCAGAAGTGTTCCGAAGTGCAATTTCAACAGACCCAACAAATGCTGACTGTTGGTTTAACCTTGGCGTGGTTCAGGAACAAATGGGAAATGCAGATGAGTCAATAAAATCCTTCCATGTCGCGCTAGTTCATGAATCAAATCACGGACCAGCCATGGCGAATTTGGCGGTGTTGCTTGATGCGATAGGCGATGATGGGGCATCGAATATGGCCAAAAAAGCGCTTGTACATTTCCCTAATCATCCTGTCTTAATGCAAGTTAGCAATAAAAAAACCAATAATGAAATCACAGATGAACCCATTGAGTCGATTTCCTCAACCCCCTCTGCAGGTTTGGTAATTGGGGCTAAAACATCATCTGTTGAAGACGAAACAGTTTCAAATTTAGAGCCTGATATCGACTCAGAATCAGTGGCAGAAATGGGAAATACTGGAGGAGATGAAATTTCTCAAGATGAAACAAATATCTCAGCATCCATTGAAAACGCAGACAAAATGGAAGAAGAATGGGGTTCAGAACAAGACAGTAAAATGAACGGGGCTGCTGAAATGCTCAGGAAAGGTGGTAGTTTAGAGGTTATTTCTATGATTGAAGGTGATTTTATTCAGACCTATTCATCACAAGCTCGGCCACATAAAATCTTAGGAGCAGCATATGCCCTTCAGGACCGAATAAAAGATGCAATAGCATCATTTACAACAGGCTTGAATATAGATAATAACGATGCTCCAGGGTGGTATAATCTAGGTAGATTACATATCAGAAATGGCCATAGAGACGCAGGTTTTACTTGTTTTACAGCGGCTCAAATGGTAGACCCAAATCACCTCTCTTCTGCAAGATCAATTGTTGAACATCTTCATGATACAGATGACTATTCCAAATTAGTTCCCGCGTGGATTCATTTATCCAAACTAGAGGATTTGGGAGAATCCGGAAAAGAACTCGCTAGAATTTTGGTAGAGATTGGTGAAGGCGAGAGTATTATGATTGAATCTAATCCTGATTTGCCAACAACATTACCAGAAGGCCCCGAATTGGGGAGTACCGCAGTCAGCTTATTGAAAGACAGTCAATCAGAATTAATGGTCAGAGCGTTATCTTTGTCGGGAGACCATACAGAAGCAACCAGAATCTGTAAATCAATTTTGGAAAGCAATACAGATAATCCTTCATCATGGAGGTTGATGGCCAAAGTCTTAGACGCTCAAGGAAATTCCGATAGAGCAAGTCAGTGTAGGAATAAGGCAAATAAACTGGAAGGGGAAAATGAGCCAATTATTGACGAGCCTAATGGAAATATTTCTGAATTGTTAACTGTTGAAAACAAAACTCAGTCTATTGCCACAGAAGACAAATTCGTTGGTGAGAAGGTAGTTGACCCATGGGCAGATTTAGTTGAAGATGAACCAATGGGAGATGATAATTCTGAGATGCAATCAGAAACAATTGATGAAATTAGAACAGTCATCGAATCCCCATTGTCCGAGGATAATCTAATCAATGAATTTGACGATGAGTCATTAGACATTGAAAATGAAGTTTCAGTGTCTGCAGCCGAACTCCTCACTCCCGTAGTGAAGGAAAAAGCCATTGAGGAAACATCACCTAATCCGACAGTTGACTTAGCCAAAGCGGCATTAGACGCTACATCAAAGATGAAATCTGAATCTAACATATCAGCACAAACCGAATCAGGTGCGATGTCAAACTCTTCTGTTGAATGGTACAACAAGGCATTGTTCCTCATGGAAGACAAGAAATTTAGTGAGGCATTATCATGTTTCGATAAAGCATTAGTTGGATCGGCACAAGACGAAGACTTAGCAATTCGCGTTCTCAATGGAAGAGGCCATGCATTCTACTACATGGAACAGTACCCTGAAGCAATCAAGGCGTATTTCGAGGCAATGAAAATCAATAAAGACAAGGTGACTGGCGCCACATTATACAACATGGGTACAGCATACGCATTCGTAGAGTTATATGATGATGCGATTAAATGTTTTAAACAAGCTATGCCTAGGGGATTGGAAGACAATCAAAAGAAAATGTGTAAAGAACAGATAAAACGATGCAATGAATTGCAAAAAATTCAACGCCGAAAATTAAATCGTTAACGACGTTTGATTTGAACAATCACAGATTTAGATGTTGGAGTATTACTTGATTCAGCTACTGAGTCCAAAGGGATGAGTACATTGGCCTCGGGGAAATAAGTTGCCACATTACCTCTTGGGATAGAATATGGGACAACTTTCCATTGTTCTGCACATCTTTCCTCCCCTGAAAATATACTGATTAAATCTATTTCTTCGGATGGTGAAATTCCTTCCTCAACCATGTCGTCTGGGTTCATTAGAATAATTCTCCTAGCCTTGTGTATACCCCTATATCGATCATCCATACCATATATTGTGGTGTTATATTGATCATGGGATCTAATTGTCATCATCACGTAGCCATCACTATTGTCTATGGTAGATAATTTGCTAGAAATGAACTGCGCGGTACCAGACTCGGTATTCCATGTTGGGCCATCCCTTGGTCCGTTAGGAAGGTAGAAACCCCCTTTGACTCTTACACGTTCGTTGTAATTATCGAAGCCTGGAATTACTCTTTGGATTGATTCACGAATATTGTCATAGTTCTCAACAAATGACATCCAATCAATCGGGTTTACACCGAACAATGCATTTCCAATGGAACATGTAATATCAACTTCTGATTTAAGCAAAACGGACGCTGGCATTAGATTACCTGTTGATGAGTGAACAACACCCATACTATTCTCAACAGTAACAAATTGTGGTCCGGATAGTTGCCGGTCGATTTCAGTTCTTCCTCGGCAGGGTAGTATCAGTGCACGTTTCCCCGTAATAAGATGACTTCTGTTTAATTTTGTAGAAATTTGCACAGTCAAATCGAATTTAGACATTGCTTGAGCAGTAGCATTCGTATCAGACATTGCAGAGAGTAAATTACCCCCCATGCAAAGTAAAACATCGAATTCATTATCCAATGCTCCTTGAATTAATTTTACAGTATCAACACCTGAGTGTCGCGGGGATGAAATTCCAAACTCTTCATCAATAGCAGACAGAAATGCCTCGGATGGATGATGATTAATTCCCACAGTTCTATCGCCCTGTACATTACTGTGGCCACGGACTGGACATACACCGGCTCCGGGTCTACCAAAATGTCCCCCAAGAAGTAAAATATTCACGATATCATGAATTGTGGAAACAGCATTTTTGTGTTGTGTAATCCCCATTGCCCAACAAATGATCATTCTTTTTGATTTAGAAATTATATCACCAATTTCTTTAATTCTACCTTTGCTAATACCAGAGATTTCCTCTATTTCTTTCCAATCAATATTTTCTATGTGATTGACAAAATTATCGTATCCATTTGTATTTGCATTTATGAAATCGTAATTTTGACTTTCATTCTCGAGTATTACTTTTGCAAATCCTTTGAATAATGCAGAATCACCGTTTATTCTAACTGGTAAGTGGTCGTCAGCAATTTGTGTTCCCTTTCCTAGCATCCCAAATATTTCTTGAGGATGTTTGAATCGTTTCATTGCCGCTTCTTCAAGTGGATTTATTGACAGTACTGATCCACCATTTCGCTTACAGGATGCTAGCGCAGATAACATTCGTGGATGATTAGTTCCAGGGTTCTGTCCCACAACAATCACAAGATCTGCATGATCAAAATCCTCCAAGGTAACAGTCCCTTTGCCTATGCCAATTGATCTACCTAGTGCCACACCACTACTTTCGTGACACATATTAGAGCAATCAGGTAGGTTATTGGTCCCTATCTGGCGAGCCAAAGTTCCCCAAAGGAAAGCGGCTTCGTTAGAGCATCGTCCTGATGTATAAAGTGCTACTCGATCAGGTTTCGACTGACTTATGGATTGAGATATCAATGAAAATGCATCTTCCCATTCAATAGTTTTGTAATGGTCTTCCCCATAGTCAAGCAACATTGGCTGAGTAATTCTTCCCTGTTTGTCTAACCACATATCTGATTTTTCAGATAATTCTGAAATACTATTTTCAAGGAAGAAATCTGGAGTAACCCGAGAACTGGTAGCTTCTGTTGCAAAGGCCTTGGCACCATTTTCACAAAATTCAAAACCGCTTCGATGATTGTCTGGATCTGGCCAAGCACATCCTGGGCAATCAAATCCATCATATCGATTCACGGATCTCATTGTTTTAATCGTTCTAGAAAGGCCAGATTCCTTAATTCCAATCTTAAATGAATTAGTTACAGCCTTTAACCCTGCCACATTAGATGCAGTCTTTTTCACCTTAATTTTCTCTGCCTCTATGGGTGTTGTAGCACGCACAGGGGACCTTGACATGGTGTTGAGTCATACAATGATTACTTGACGCCATCGGCGTTTACTATTCGATGAGCCCCAGTCATACAGGTAAACCGTCTATCCCGAGCGAAAACGATTAGGGTTAAATCATGGAATGATGCTAAATCTATAGCAGCGGTTGTTGCTGAACCAACTGACATCAATATCGGGACATTAGACCTGACGGCTTTTTCTACCATTTCGTAAGATATCCTACCAGATAGGGTAACTATGTTTTCTGATAAAGGCCATTCGCCCAGTAACCGTTGGTTTCCTATTAATTTATCAAAAGCATTGTGCCTACCGACATCCTCCATTATGGATAACATATCACCAGTTAGATTCCAAAGTGATGATGCATGTGTTCCCCCCGTTGATTCAAACAATTCTTGCCCGGCCCCGATTTGTGTGATAATTTTGGCAATAATATGTGAATGAACTTTGATGGATGGCAAATCTTGACAATCTGTTAATGGTTTAATCTCAACATTTTCTCTCCCACATATTCCGCAAGATGATGTGGAATCCAAAATTCGTTCAGATTTTGTAGAAGTAATCGAAACATGTATCCGATTTTTTGACTGTTTAATCATCGGAATTACATCTGTGTGGAATAAGTCTCCGGACGAAATCAGTAATCCCAAAATTAGTTCACGATCATGTCCGGGGGTTCGCATCAACGTTCCGTATAGTTTACCATCCTCTCTGTCTGATGAAGTATGCAGTGGTTGCTCCACAGCAACATTATCGATCACTGGTCGAGAATCTAGGTTTGAATACCTAACTGCAGGACGTTGATGGGTCTCGTCCATAACTTGAGGATATGGCGCTAAGTCATCAAAGCATCCATGTTTTGTTGCCGAGATTCATATATGGCCGACCATACCGGTGGTTATGGGATTAATCGATGGGGACGCATTCGCGTTACCGATGGCTATTCAAATTGAGGTTATCGAAGCTGAAATTGATGCCACTGAAAGAGCGATAAAGGCAATGAAGCAGGCAATGGGAGAGGACAGTTCCACGCATATTTTACTCATTTCTGTAGAGGCAGGGGGCTGTTCCGGGCACATGTATGACATGCAAATAATCGAAAGACCAGATGACATTTCCGCATTTCAGTCATTTACTTTTGATGGAGTAACTCTGATGGTTCACGATAAGGATAGTTCAACACTGAACGGAATAAGGGTAGACTACAAAGATACATTACTAGGCGGTGGATTTCAAATAGAGAATCCCAATGCAGATAAATCATGTGGGTGCGGCCAATCTTTCGGTTGATCAAATGTCATCATATCTCCTGCGTTCTGCGGATATTACTGTGCTAATAGGTCCTGATAGTCTTGATGTGTTACACTCTGTTACAACACAAGCTGTTTCTGAAATTCCAGATAATTCGTGTGTTTATGCTAGTATTCTATCATCAAACGGTAGGATGATAGACCGCATTTTAATTTGGAATTTAGTTGATCAAATTGCATTAATCCATCTAGATGGGTGTGCGGAACCGACTAGGAATGTTCTTAGTAAATCCGTTTCTTGGAAACAAGATGTGAAAATTATACCTTTGGATTCAGGGTTTTTATCACTGTGGGAGTACAATGTAACCCCCTCAGAAGAATTGTTTTCAGTTTATGTTGATGGTAGAATTCACTCGTGTGGTCTGAAAAATTCAATTAAAGTGCATTTGGGACCGAGGGACGATATAACAGAGTTAGTGAGTATTTTATCAAGAGATGGTGCATCCGAAATGGATGATTATGGAACTAGATTATACAATATTATGAATGGTATGATTGACGGAAATATCGTTCGTAATTTCAGCCCAATCCCATTGGAAGTATCCCTTGAGGATGACATTTCATTTACCAAAGGATGCTACACTGGTCAAGAAATAATCGCTAGGTTAGATGCCCGGGGTTCATTATCTCGTACTCTTGTTAGCTTTGAGTCGGATGGAGAACTAAATTCTGGGAGACATAAAATCATTGGCGGAGGAAAATTGGTAGTTTATGACTCAATAAATAGTGAAGAAAAATGGGTCAATCTTGGGCTAATCCATCCAGATTTATCTGAACCAGGAAATGAATTTTTACTTGATGATATTAATTGTAAAATATTTACAAATTGGTGATAACATTCAATCGCAACCCATTAGAACAAGATTTGAGAGGGTAGAATATGAAATCGAGCAGCCGCCGTTCCGCAATCATCCTAGCATTGATGATGACAATGATGGTTTTTACTCACTCTGCCGGTGCAACTGTTGTTCCTGACCCCAACATGGAAGTTATTGATTTAGAACTGCAGAATGCAATGGAAAATGAGGCAGAATTCCCTGTGATTATACAATTTTCTAATGATATAGCACCGATACATCGTGCATTCTTGATTAAACACGGAATTGCATTTGACGTTGAATCAGATTTACTAAATGGTGGTTTAGCATACATGGATTCCTCCATGGTGTCACATCTAAGCAATCATCCTGACATTCGATTTTTAGAGTTAGATAGGATGCTCGACACGTTTTTCATAGAAGAACCTATCAGAACACCCGAACCGATATTAATGCATGAAACAATCCATGTAACGAACTCCAGCACTGCATGGAGCAGGGCTATCATACAACGCGATGGATCAATCGCACTAACAGATACCGGAACATTTTCCGAATTTGATGGAGATGGTACTACTGCTGTGGATGTTGACACCGGTGTTGATGCAGAACATCCAGATTTTGATTATGCTGGACCTTGGGAAGGTGAGAAAGTTATTTACTCTGCTAAATATGATGGGACTGGATGGACAGAAACGAAAAATTCCGACACCTCATCAGGACACGGGACCCATGTTGGAGGTACTATAGCAGGCAACGGCGATGCATCTGGTGGTAGAAGATTAGGGACTGCTAAAGGAGCTCAGTTAGTTGCACTAGGAACGGGAGATGGAGTCTCAATATTTGCTGCAGAACAGGGATTAGAGTGGGTATACGAGCACAGCCGGCCCGGCAATAACCCCCACAATATTCGTGTTGTATCCAACTCATGGGGTACGGATGGCGACTACAACCCAAATGGCGCTATTGCAACAATTACTGATTTATTGACCTTCGATAATGGAGTGGCTGTAATATTCGCTGCTAGTAACAGTGGAGGTTCTGGTGCAGAAGGTGATGACGATCTTCGAACTAACGTTTATGCTAACACACCAAGTGCTATCTCAATCGCTGCTCTAACTCACGATGGTACAGCAGTTACATCTTTTAGCAGTCGTGGATGGATGAGTCAACAACATACTTGGCCTGATTTGGGTGCTCCTGGTAGAGATATCTGGGCAACTGCTCCACGGCGCACTGCTATCGATGCCTCAACCAGAACACAGGGTGACGTCTACTACATGGCAATCAGTGGGACTAGTATGGCAACCCCCCATATTGGTGGAATAGCTACTCTGTTAATTGATGCAGCACCGTCATTGGGTGTCGCTGATTATCATAGAGATGACCATGATGAGGGGATGAGTCTCGTAACGGGAACGTCACCACAAGGATTCCAATTAGAAGATTGGGATACTGCTAATCAGACCAGAGTACACGAAGTGGAATTAATAATGGAATTGACAGCACAGTACATCCCTAATTCATGTGAAACAGGAAATGATGAAGATGTATGCACTGACATACCTGTCAATGGTTCATGTTACGTTTCTAAGACCAATTTATGTCATGATTGGAGAGTAGGCCATGGATTGGTACATGTTGATGAGGCACTTGCACTTGCTCGAACATTACAATTAATGAGAGATACAGACGGTGATGGATTTGTTGATGATTACCGTCCGACTGTCTGGGATGCATATGATCAATACAAAGGCATAATGAAAAATGTCGAAATACCACTCTCTACGGATAGATTAGTACATTCATGGAA
>MDTG01436686.1_pt1 | contig 12158 bp, 11 predicted proteins | sample 811421 | NCBI WGS metagenome assembly MDTG01 (sample SAMN05326645, study PRJNA326480) | marine metagenome | isolation source: seawater | place: Pacific Ocean: South East | collected 2011
ATCAAAAATTCATGCAGCTCACTCATTAGGAGCATCTAAAAGACAAATATTAAGACATGTAATTTTCCCAAATTCTTTACCTGAAATTCTGACAGGAATTAGAGTTGCCGTTGGTATGTGTTGGGGAACACTAGTTGCAGCAGAATTTTTAGCTGGAACTACTGGTATTGGTTTTGTGGAGAATGTTGCTAAAAAGTATTTTCAATATGAAGTGATCTGGATAACAATTTTTATTATGGGAATGCTTGGATTATTATTTGATATAACACTAAGAAAAATTATTGATAGAACTATCCCGTGGCGTGGAAAAGGTTAATTATTATTTTCGATTATCTATAAACCTCTCAATATAATCAGTAAGTCTAATTTTACCAAAATATCTATAAACTTTGTTTGATAAATTCATTTTGGTTAAAGCAGAAGCATATCTTTCACCAGGTCTTTTATTTAAATATTTTATTTTATATTTAAACATTTTTGCAACTTCAATTATTGAGTAACTTTCTTTGCTTGAAATGCTGTAATGTCTAGATAAATTTTTCTTCCAAGCTAAATAACAAATCTCAATAGTGTCATTTATATGAGTAAATCTTCTAGTTTGTGTTCCTGGTTTAACTACAGGCAACGGTTTTTTATTTTTATAGGCTTCCTCAAAAATACCGATAACTGTTGACATTTTTCCACTAGTTATTTGTTTTGGTCCATAAACATTATAAAAATAAATTACTTCAAATTTAAAATTAAACCATTTTTTTAAATTCTCTAGTAATTCTAAGTTTTTTGCTTTTGTAAATGCATATGGTGAAAGGTTTTTGTCTTTTCCTTTGTTTCCTAAAGATGCAGATGTTGCGGAATAAATCAATTTAATATTATTCTTTAAGCAAAAATTAAAAATAGAATTAGTTCCTATAGTGTTAGAGTCTATACACTCATTCATACTAATAAAGCTTTGGTATATTCTTGCAAATTCACCAAAATGAAAAACAGCAAGTATATTTTTTGGTTTTTTAATCAACTTGAAGATATTTTTTGTGTCAGCTTTGATATACTTTACTCTTTTGTTCTTGAAATGATTTTTTTTATATCCAGATGAATAATTATCTATACTTGTGATTTTGTATTTTGTTTTTTTTAATAGATAGTTAATCATGTTTGAACCAACAAAACCTGCGCCACCTGTAACAATTATTATATTTTTTTTCATTTAAGCTTATAAATTAGTTCTTTTAATTTAATTTAATTAAAATCTAACCAATTACTATATTTAATTTGATTCTCTCTTATATATTTTGGCATTTTATCAATGTCTAATTGTTTTAAAGGAAACTCTTTACCAAATTTGTTTTCTTTTGAGTCTGCTAAATGATCATGATCAATTACTCTTCTTTTAATAAAATCTCTAATTTTTTCAGGATTTTTTTTTGAAGCTCGATACTCATCATGGTGCTCCGTATCTAACTCCTTTTTGTGAATTTCTTCTGGACTTATCATTCTAGTAAAGTGCCATCCTCCATTTCGAATTATTTCCAAATTCATATAACGATCTTTTTTAAAAAATGTATCAATTCTATAAAAAGGATATTTTTTTGGTTTAATTTGTCTTAACCATTCAAAATTAATCAAATCTTTTTTTTTTATTATACGAGTACCATACCACTTAATTCTATCGCATAATAAATTAAACTTATAATAGAACAAATCTTGCTCGAATATTGTTATTTTATTTTTATTATTTTTAGGATCAAACAGATCTAGATTTGGTATTTCGTCATTATCACTGTACATAATATAATCATCATAATCAGCAATTTTATTTACATACTCAAACAACTCATTTCTTTGAAATGCTATTCGTTTTACCGAATTAAACCTCCAATTTAAGTGAGATTCTTTTTTGGTATTGTCATCTTCATAAATCAAACCCTCTGGTTCATTTTCTAATACTACATATTCTATTTTATCTTTAAATTTTGAAAATTTCTTGATATCAAAATTTAATTCTTTTTTTCTTCCTGAGTGTGAAAATTTTGCTTCACAAATTACAAACTTGTCCACATACTGATTCAACATATTTAGCCTTAAATCTATGATTAATTCCTCATCATAATATGTGGTACAATCAAAAAGTTTCATTATATTTTTTTTATATTATAAAAGTTAATTATAATATAAAAAATTTAATAAAACTAAAAAATAAGTTTTTAAAATGTCTTTAGCAATAATTACAGGTTCAACTGGACTGGTGGGTTCCGAAGCGGTAAATTTTTTTCATGACAAAGGTTTTGAGATAATCGGAATTGATAATAATTTACGAAAACTTTTTTTTGGAAATAATGGCTCTACTTCTTGGATAAAATCGAGACTTATTAAAAGAAATAAAAAATTTAAAAATTACAATATAGATATTAGAAATCTAAATGCCATAACTGAAATCTTTAAAAAATATAAAAAAAAGATCTCAATTATAATTCATTGTGCAGCACAACCCTCTCATGATTACGGAAAAAAATTTCCTTTTCTAGACTTTAATGTTAACGCAACTGGAACATTAAACCTTTTAGAGTTAACAAAAAGATATTGCCCGGATGCTCCCTTTATATTTATGTCAACAAATAAAGTTTATGGTGATAATCCAAATAAATTAAAGATTTATGAAAAAAAAACTAGGTGGGAATTAAGAAAAACAGATAAATATTACAGAGGTATTAAAGAAAATTTTTCTATCGACAATGCAACACATAGTTTTTTTGGTGTTTCAAAAACATATGCTGATTTAATAGTTCAAGAATATGGAAAAAATATTGGACTAAAAACAGTATGTTTTAGAGGTGGATGTATAACAGGCCCAAATCACAGTGGCGCTACTCTTCATGGATTTTTGTCTTATTTGGTAAAAGCAAGCTTAAAGACAAAAAAATACAATTTAATTGGCTACAAGGGAAAACAGGTGAGAGATAATTTGCACAGTCATGATTTGGTTAATTGTTTTTGGGAATTTTATAAAAAACCAAGATATGGTGAAATATATAATATAGGTGGAGGAAGATACTCTAATTGCTCAATCATTGAGGCACTTAACTTAATAGAAAAAATTGCAGAAATTAGAGTTAAAAGAAAAATTTTAAAAACCCCGAGAGTTGGTGATCACATATGGTATATTTCTGATACCCTTAAATTTAAAAAACATTACCCGAAATGGAAACAAAAATATAATACAAAAAAAATTATAGAGGAATTAATTGAACATCAAAAATAAAAATTTATCTAATTTAATAAAAAAAATCTTTATCAAACATAAATTAAATTCTAAGCATGCAGAAATATCTGCTAAAGCGCTTATCAATGCTGAAATGGTTGGTGCATATGGTCATGGTTTATCAAGACTTAAAATGTATTGTGATAGAATTAGAAAAAAAGTAATAAATCCAAAACCAAAAATAAAGATTAAAAAAATATCTCAATCAATCTCTCATATAGATGCTAATAATAGCATTGGGTTTGTCGCTGCAGACATAGCAATCAAAAAAGCAATCCAAAATGCAAAAAAGACTGGAATAGGTTTAGTAGCAGTAAAAAATAGTGGGCATTATGGTTTATCAGGGTATTACGCTGAACAAGCTGTCAAAAAAAATTTAATAATTATGATCTTTACTAATGCCCCACCAGCAGTCGCTCCACATGGATCATTAAAAAGTTTATTTGGTACCAATCCTATTTGTTTTGGCTCACCGACAGGATCTAAAGTTCCTTTTATATTAGACTCATCAATTTCAATGATTAATAGAGGTAAAATCAGATTTGCTGAAAAAAATAATATAAAAATCCCTAGAGGAGTTGCTTTAGATAGATTTGGTAACCCTACCACTGACCCAAAAAAGGCATTAGCAGGTGTTCAACTGCCAATAGCTGGTTATAGAGGATCTGGCTTCGCTTGGATGATAGATATCTTAAGTGGGGTTTTAACAGGCAGTAATCATGCGGGAAAAGTAAAAGATCCTTTTGTTGATTTCTCAGGTCCACAAAATGTTGGGCACTTATTTCTAACTTTTAAATCAAATTTATTTCAAAAAAACTACATTAAGAGAATTAAAGATAATATAAGGATTGTGAAAAGACTTCCAAAACTTAAAAAAACTAAAAAAATATTATATCCAGGTGAAAATAGATATTATAGATTTAAAAAAAGTCTAAACAATAAAATTATTAAAATTAATAATAAAATTTATAAAGAAATTGAGGAACTTTTAGATTAAAATTTTTTATAGACCATCAATTTAATTTTTATTATATTCTATTCCACTCAATCATTCTCTTGAGACCGTTTTTTAATGAAATAAATGAATTGTATTTAAATTCTTTTTGATACTTTTTTGATGAAAGTTTAAGAATTGTAAATTTAGAGTGCGTGTAAGTTAAGTTTTTATTTCTGATTTCAATTTTCTTTATATTAAGGATATTTGATATATTTTTGCAGATTTCATACACAGATTTATGGTCTTTTCCAGAAACGTTATAAATAGTTGATTTCCCAAATTGAATAATATTAAGTAACATCATAGTTACATCTGCAATATATCCCCAAGTTCTAATAGTTTTCCCCTTATCGTAAATATAAATTTTTTTTTCCCTAATGGCTCTTTTCAAAATTTGAGGAATCACTCTTGGGTCATTTAGATCTTGACCTGGACCGTAGGTGTGTGCTGGTCTAGCTACATAAATAGGAAGATTATATTTTTTCTTATATATTTTACATATCTGTTCAGCTATTAATTTAGAACTAGCGTAAATTTTTTCTGTTGGAAATGTTCCAACACCCATTTCTGAGGCCTCACTAATAATTTGTGATTTATTTTTTGGTATTGCATAAACTAATGCAGAACTAAGATACAATATTCTAGACTTGTACTTTATTGAATGATCTAGAATTAATTTTAATATATTTATATTCAAATTAACTGTGTTTAACTCATTATTATCCCATTTTTTTGGTTGTCCGTAAGTTGCACAATGAAATATAAAATCAAATTTTTTGTTTAAAATTTTTTTTAATTTTTTTTCATTAGTTAAGTCAAATTTATGAAAATTGATTTTTGAGTTATAAAATATTTCTTTAAATAATCCTTTTGGCTTGTTTAGTGATATTGAGGTTATATTACAATCAATAAAGCTTAATGTTGCTTGAATATAGGATGCTATAAAACTGTTTCCACCTAAAATTAGAACTTTTGATTTATTAAATTTAGTTAATTTTGTATTCTTTAATATATATCTGCAGTCATCTTTAACTACTTCACTTACCATAAAACTATTCAAAATTTTTAAGTTCTGCTGCGATCATTTCAGTAATTAATTGATCAAAATTAATATTAGGTTTCCACTTAATTGTTCTTCTAGCCTTAGAATAATCTCCTTTTAAATCATGTACTTCATTTGGTCTAAAATATAATTTTTCTTGTTTTACAATAATTTGGTTTTTTTTAATTTGACCAATATCAATTAAAGATATCGCGTATTGAAGACCTTTTTTATCTTTTTTCCAGAAAAATTTAATGTCTAATTTCTTTAAAACTAAATTTACCAAATCTTTTACAGAGTAATTTTTTCCTGTTGCGATCACAAAATCATCGGGAATTTTATGTTGTAAAATTTTCCATTGTGCTAGAACAAATTCTTTAGCGTGACCCCAATCTCTTTTTGAATCTAAATTACCTAGAAACAAACATTTTTGTTGACCTTTTAGGACTTTAATTATTCCTATTATTGTTTTTCTGGAAATAAAATTCTCTCCCCTTCTGGGTGATTCATGATTAAATAAAATGCCATTTGAGGCAAAAATTGAGTATGCTTCACGATAATTTTTTGTAATCCAATATGAATATAATTTTGCAGTCCCATAAGGCGACACAGGCTCAAATCTACTTTTTTCATTATATGGTTTGTCTGGGCTGTTTCCAAATATCTCTGATGTTGATGCTTGATAAAATTTAATTTTTCTTTTTTTATCAATAATTCTTATAGCTTCTAAGATTCGCAGAGTACCGATAGAGTCTGTTTGAGCTGTATACTCGGCCAATTCAAATGAAACTCCAACATTGCTTTGTGCGGCCAAATTATAGATTTCATCAGGTTTAATCTCATTAATTAGATTAAAAACATTAGAGAAATCTGTAACATCCCCATATTTAAGTATTAAATTAGTTTTTAAATGTGGGTCCTTATAAATATGATCAATTCTTGTAGTATGTATTAAACTAGTTCTTCTTTTAACACCATATACAAGATAATTTTTATTTAATAACAACTCTGCTAAATATGATCCATCTTGACCTGTGATACCAAAAACTAATGCAATTTTTTTTTTCATAATATATTCTAATGTTATTTATCACGAAAAGATAGAATTGGTTTTTTTGTTGGCCAATTAAAATTAATTCTATCATCATTCCATTTAACGCTAATTTGTTTATTTACATCATTATAATTTCCTTTGAAGGAATAATCATATGAGTAAATACAATCTCCACTCAAACATAGCCAAGAATTCAAAAACATAGGAGGTATCAATATAGAATTCTTATTCTTATCATCTAAAATAAAGGATGAATATTTAAGATAATTTTTAGAACTTTTTCTATAATCTACGATAACATTTAAAACTTTGCCTTTAATACAAGAAACTAATTTCCATGATTTAGAATCACCATGAAATCCTCTTAAAACATTTTTTTTTGATGTTGTTAACTTGCTTAGATTAATTGTTTTATTTTTTAGACTTTTTTTATCCCATTTTGTCCATATTTGTCCCCTGTTATCTTTAAATATTGAAGTCTTAAAAATTTTTAATTCTTTTAATTTTTTATCTGAATTTATAAACATCAAATTAAGATTTAATCTTATCTAATAACTTACAGAGATTTATTATTTTTTTATGATCAAGATGCGGATAATTTCCAATATATAATCCATAAAAATGCATATGTTCTGTATTTCTTAATGACTTATATTTTTTTTTAAAGTTATATGATTTTAAATAAGGTTGTCTTAGTTGATTACCACCTCCTACGCTTCCTACTCTATATTCAATTGAATTCTTATTTAACACAGAAAGAACCTTGTTAAATAATTTCTTATCTCTTTTTTTAAGTATCAATTGAAAAGCATAATTACTTGATCCTTTTAAATCAAAGTCAGTAAAAAAAATATCTTTTCTTAAATGCTTTATAAATAATCTATGATTTATATTTCTCGCTTTAATTATTTTATTTAGTCTTTTTAGTTGTTGCAATCCAATTACAGCAGATAATTCGTTATTTCGTAAATTAAAACCCTCTGTAAGAAAAATAAAATCACTATTTAGATCTTTCAATTTTCTTTTAGTTTTATTAATTAAAACATCATTTTGAGAGTCTCTTAGTAAGCCATGTCCTCTCTTCATTTTAACAATAGTGTCAATTTCTTTGGAATTAGTACAAACCATGCCACCTTCGATAGTTGTCATGTGATGAGCGTAATAAAATGAAAAATTTGAAATATTTCCTAAAGATCCTAATTTTTTATTATTAAGTTTTGCACCATGAGACTCGCAAACATCCTCTATTAAGAAAATTTTTCTTTTTTTTATGAATTTTAAAAAGCTTGAGCTTATACCTGGAAAACCCATTGCATGAGTTAAAAAGATTGCTGCTGTATTCTTATTAATTTTTTTTTTAACTTGCTCTTCATCTAAAGCTAAGTTTTTTAATTTAATATCTACAAAAATAGGTTTAAATCCGGCGTTTAGAACTGATACTACATCTGAATTCCAGGTAAATGCAGGAAGTATTACTTCTGTTTTATTTTTTTTTAGCTCTTTAAGTATGTGGAGAGAAATTAAATTAGCTGAAGCGCCTGAATTAACAAATGTACTGTATTTAACTCCAAGCCAATTTGACCATTTTTTTTCAAATTCTTTAACCTTTATTCCGTTTGTGAACTTATTTGTTGACTTTATAAAGTTTAATAAGGCTTTCTTGTCTTCTTGGAGTATATTATTGGTCATTAATTGCCAATGAAATTTTTTCATAATTTGCAGAATAAATTAATAATTATTATAATCAAATGAATAAGTTAGAATATACAAAATAAAAAATGAAACTTTTATCAATAGTTTTTTCATTTAGAAACGAGGAGGGAAATATCGAGCCTCTTGTAAAAAGAATTTCTACAACAATGAAGGAAATTAAAGACTGGAAATATGAATTAGTTTTTGTAAATGACGACTCTACAGATAACTCAGAAAAAATTTTGATAAATCTCCAAAAAAATCACCCTATAAAAATAATTAATATGAGTAGAAAATTTGGAGTCGATCCATGTGTTTTAGCTGGTTTTAGAAATTGTTCAGGAGACGCGGTTGTATATTTACATACAGATCAACAAGATCCTCCTGAACTTATTCCTGATTTAATTAAAAAACATGAAGAAGGAAATGAAATAGTTCATACAGTTCGAACAAAAAGAAAGGGTGAGGGTAAATTTAGAATGTTTGTAACAAAAATTGCTTATAAAACAATTCATATGCTTTCTGATATTAATCTTCCAGTCCAAGCAGGAGATTATAAGCTAATTTCAAAAAAAGCTCTTGATGTAATTTTAAATCAAAAAGAATTTAGACCTTATGTTAGAGGCTTATCAATTTGGGTAGGTTTCAAACAGGATTTTGTTTATTATGAGAGAGAAGCAAGAGGTGAAGGTGAGTCAAAAATGCCTCTTCTTTCCTCAGGTCCAGTTAATGATTATATTTTAGGAATTACAAGTTACTCATTAAAACCACTTTATATAGGGATTATTTTTGGATTTTTTGCAATACTAATATGCTTAATGTTAATAGCTTACTCATTATATTTAAAATTTAATGACTTAGCAATCCCAGGATCAACAAGCATAATAATAGCAATATCTTTTTTCTCAGGAATATTACTTTTTACTTTAGGAATAATGGGAATATATTTAGCAAGAATATTTGAGCAGACCAAAGGTAGAGAACAATACGTTATTAAAGAAATTAAAGACTATAAATAAGATAAGTAATGAAAAAAACTTTTCCTTGGTTGGCCGTTATACTTGGTGTAATTTTTAGTACAATAATTTGGAAATATATCTCATTACCTTATGATCAAACAAATACAATAATTGGTGATTACTCTTTAAAAAAGATAAATCCTATCAATGATAGCCTAAGAGGAATTTTTTTTATTTTTTTTCCACTATCTCTATATTTAATTGTTTATTTAAAACAAAATAAAGATTTATTTTCATTAAATATTTTCGAAAATAAAGAATCAACTCCAAACAAAAATATTAATTACCTAAGTTATATACTTATTTTATTTTCTATTTTAGAATTTTTAAGTTTAGATTATAATTATTTCATTAGTGAACTAGATGCTCTTCATGAGGGTACCTATTTAACTCCACAATTAAATGTTCTCTCAAAAAATAAATTATGGTCTGGAACCCTCTTTGATTATGGTTTTTTGGGTAATTCAATGGGATTATTTTTTAATTTTTTATTTGATGATTATTCTATTGGAATTCAAAGATACGGTTTAAAATTAATAATACTGGTAAATAAAATATTTTTAATACTAATATGTGGAAAAATAATAATTTGTTTAAATGGGACAAATAAAAGAGAATTTTTATTTTTAATTTTTTCATTATCATCACTTTCTTTAGTGAATTTTTATAAACCAGTGTTTCATACAAAATTATTTTTATTCTTAGTTTTTGCTTTTTTAGTTTTTAATATGATTTGTTCAGAAAAAAATAGTTTGATCACAAAATTATTTATTGGTTCTTTTTCTCTTTTTTCAATATTGTTTTATTGGGATATTGGGACTTATATTAACGCTTTGATATTAATACTGTTAATTTATTTCATTCTAATCAAAAAATTAAAAGATTTTTATCAAATATTTTTGGGAATAATATTATCCTGGTTGATATTTATCATTCTTATCCCAAACACTGAACTTAAGGAACTTTTTAATCAGTACTTATTTATATTGAATATTTCAGATTATTTACTTGGTATTGAATATCCTGAACCATTTTCTAATAAATCAACCAGACATACTAAAGCATTACTGTTTATTATTTTGGCGGGTATTTTTTTGATTAATTATATTTTTAACAAAAAAAGAGATGAAAGCCTACAATCAAAATTTTTACTTCTCTTTCTCTTTGTTTCCTCGATAATTTTTTTTAAATCAGGTTTGACGAGATCAGATACACCACATATTCAATATACTTCAGGAACTTATATGCTTCTAATATTCTTTTTTATTTCTTATCATTTAGTAAATTTTGTGAGTAATATAAAAATGTTAGATAAATTTTTTATTTTTTTTGAAAAAAAAAATTTTTTTTTAATTTTTTCAACTTTAATTTGTTTTATATTTTTTTTTAAAAATAATTACTTAAATTTACCCAATATATTCAATAGTGAAAAAAATTTTCAAAAGATTACGAAAATTAGTGATAATGATTTTCTAAATAAAGATTATCTAAATTTTTTAAACATTTATAGAGATTTGATCAAAAATGAAAAATGTGTTCAGCAATTTACAGACGACAGCTCAATTCCATATTTGGTAAATAAGCCGACGTGTACTAAATATTTTACTCACGCTCACATTATACAAAATTGGACTGAGGAAAATTTTATAAATGAATTAAACAACGCTAAACCTAATTATATTGTTTACTCATCAGAAATTAATTGGTTCAAAAATAGAGGGAATGCTCCAAAAGCAGATAAATACATATTAGATAATTATTACTTATATAAAAACCTTTCACCTTGGGTAATTTATAAAAAAAATTAAATTACATATTAAAAATTTACTATGCTCTTTTATAAAATATCTTATAAACATTAATTATGCTTTCAAATAAAGAAATAATTGTCCCTAATAATTTATTGAATTCAGCGCATAAAAAAAAAGGAGTAAAAGCTGGTATTGTTAATGCAGGTAAACCCTTGCCAATGCAATCTGTTCAAGATGCAGTAAAAGAAAATTTAATTGAACCAATATTTATTGGTGACGAAAAGGAAATCCATAAATGTGCAAGTGATTTAAAGTGGGATATTTCAAAATTTAAAATAATTAATGAACCTGTTGAAAATAATACAGCAGCGATAGCTGCAAAACTTGCTAGTGACGAAAAAATCAAAATTATAGTTAAGGGTCATATTCATACAGATATCTTAATGAAAGAGGTTCTCAAAAGAGAGCACAATTTATTAGGAAAAACTAGATTAAGCCATATATGGCATATGACATTAGATAAAGAGGACAGGCCTCTGATAATAACAGATGGGGCATTAAATGTATTACCAAACGTAAAAACAAAAATGCATATTTTAAAAAATGTAATTAATTTTTCTAATAGGATTGGAATTAAAAGACCAAAAATTGCAGTCCTGTCTGCCACTGAAGAAATTTTAGATAGTGTTCCAAGCTCTAAAGAAGCCAATGAAATAACTAAACTTGCAAAAAAAGAGAATTTAGATGCAGATGTATTTGGACCCTTAGCATTTGATAATTGTATATCGAAAAAATCTGCAACTATTAAAAATATTAAAAATGATGTTGCAGGCATAGCTGATGTTTTATTAGTACCTAGTGTTGAGACAGGTAATGCATTAGTAAAAATGTTGATTTATTTTAGTGGCGCTTGTGCTGCAGGAGTGGTTGTAGGTGGAAAAGTGCCGGTGGTAATAACAAGTCGATCTGATGAAGCTCCTGCAAGATTAGCATCTATAGCAGCAGCTGTAGTTGCTTTAGATTAAATGTTTCATTGCAATAAAATCTAATATACTTTAAAAAAAAGAAATTATATTTGAAACTATGGCCATTAAGTATTTAAAAAAATCTCCTAAAACACCCTCAACAGATGACTCAAAAACGATAGATATAGTTAAGAAATTATTAAAAGAAATCGAAGACTCAAAAGAAGAAGCATGTATAAATCTTACAAAAAAATTTGATGACTATGATGGTGAAATTGTTGTTTCTAAAGAAAAGATTGAGAAAATTTCAAAAGAATTAGACCAAAAAACAAAAGATGATATCCAATTTTCACATGAAAGAGTAAAAAAATTTGCTGAAGCA
>MDTG01011083.1_pt1 | contig 12157 bp, 10 predicted proteins | sample 811421 | NCBI WGS metagenome assembly MDTG01 (sample SAMN05326645, study PRJNA326480) | marine metagenome | isolation source: seawater | place: Pacific Ocean: South East | collected 2011
AAAAACTAATTTACTATGTGGAACAAGAATGGATACAAGGCTACTCTCTCAAACTAGATGCTGCATGGCAACCTCTAGAAATAATAAGTACGTATAAAGCTTTTAATATGTGTTTCTCTGGACGAGCCAAGACAGTATCTGGTTTCGATGTTGATGGTGTTCAAATACCAACTGTAATAGTTCTTCATAGTTATGTTCGTCGTTTTCCATTTCGTCTTTCTTGTAATAGAAGAAATGTATTCTGGAGAGATAAACACCAATGTCAATATTGTGGTAATTTTTTTAAGTTTGATGATTTAACTATGGATCACGTAAACCCCAAATCAAAAGGTGGTGATAAATCATGGGAAAACATTGTTACATCATGCAAAGCATGCAATTCAAAAAAAAGAGATAGAACCCCAAAAGAAGCTCAGATGCCTCTCATACGAAGACCGCACTCACCAAGAGTAAACCTATTAGATCTAAACAGAAACATTCCAATGCACAAAGATTGGAAGATATTTTTTAAGGAGTAAAAATGAAAAGAATCCCAACCATTGCTGTAAGTGGTGGCTTTGACCCAATTCACAAAGGTCATGTTCAAATGATCAGGGAGGCTGCTGAATATGGCAACGTCATTGTTTTTCTGAATTCTGACGACTGGCTTATGAGAAAGAAAGGTTACAAGTTTATGTCTTTTGAAGAGAGAGCTTATATCGCCGGTAGTATAAAGGGAGTTGTGGTGGTTGCTGCTGTTGACGATTCCGATAACACAGTGTGCGCTGGTCTCAAAAGATTTCGCCCAGATTATTTTGCAAACGGCGGAGACCGTAAGCAAGACAACACACCAGAGATGGATGTGTGCGAAGAATTAGGAATACAAATGCTTTGGAACATTGGAGGAGGCAAAATCCAATCTTCATCAGACTTGGTGGCTAAAGCAAAATACGGAAAGGTAATTATAAATGGACAAGAATTTTGATTTTACAACAATGGAGGCTTTGCTTCAAAGGATTGAAAAAGAAAACAACCCAGAACTAAACAGTTTGGTTAATACTCTAATCATGAGTTCGAGAAAGGCCGGACATCTTGGTCTTACAATGAAAGATGTTGCTAGTGTCTGCACACTGGGTTGGGTTGTATCGCAACAACCGGAGTTAGAATCTCTACTACAGTATCTGCTAAGCAGAACAGAACCGCAAGACGAACTGTTAAATTAATTTGAAGGAGGGCTAAAACCCTCCTTTTTTGCTATTTAGGTAGTAAAAGATATCTTTGAGGTAAAAGAATGAAACTTATATTAGAAAATTGGCAGAACTTTGTGAATGAAGCACCAGCTAGGGTTGGACAAACTGACGTGGCCAATGTTCCACAAGGAACATCTGGATTTCAAACCTATAAAGCAACAGATGAGGAAACTGCCTTAAAACAAACTGACCTGAAGCCTTTTTTAGATTATTTTAAAAATAATCAAAAATATTTTGGTCTCGTAACTCAACTATCAAAAATTTTAAATGGCGAGACTATCAAAAAACTAATCAAAACAATGCAGTCCAAAGATAGATGGGGTCAAGGTAAAGATGCAAAAGATCATGAAGAAGAAAGAACACAGTTAATACAGTATTTTAAACAACTTGAAGACCTTGCAAGAAAAGCTGGAATAATAAATGAGGAAGAATTATCACAAGCCGCTGCAAGACAAATTAAGGACTTTGAAAGTTTTAAGGTTACACTTTCTAAAGCGATACCAAAATTAATAGATGGCTTAGGTAAAAATAATCCTCAAAGCGTTATTTCAAATAATCCCACCTCTCCATATAATCAGATTAAAACGGCAATTGATACGGTTACAAGAAACTATCTGGATGTAAGTCAGGCTATTAACAAACTCAAAGCCACCGCCAAAAAAAGTAAACCAACACCAGAACAGATAGATGTCGCCACGGACAAAGCAGCAGAGAATGCAAAAAAATCACAAAATCCCGACCAGCAAATTAAGAAAGATGCAAAAACAATTGCAGATAATGCCGGCCGGCCAGACCAAGCAGAAAAAATTAGCAAAGCAATCGAGGATAAAGTGGAAGCTGCTTCCGGGCAGGAAGATCAAGATAATAATGATCCTGAAGTTGTTGATCCAAATAAGGAAAAGCTAGAAGCGCTCAAAGGCGCTTATATTAACTTTAGAGATAACTTTTATAAGCAGTCAAAGTTGAGAGGACAAGCAAAATTAGTAAACAGTCTTTTAGCAGCACTCGCCGCTTTTAATAAAGAAGAGGAAGCGGAGGCGTTTGGAAAAAGAAAAGATCGTGAAAGAAAAGTAACATCAGAGGCTGTTGAGGGAGAGGTCACTGCAAAACCTAAAGATATTAAAAACTTCAAAGCATCAGTCAGGTCTTTTAGAAGAGCAATAAGAGCATCAAAAGATTTGGTTGGAAAAGCAAGTGAAGACACACAAGATGGTAAACTAATTGGAGCAAGCTCTAGAGCAAGGGTTGTTAAATTCGCAACCGAAACTCAAAAAAGAATTAAAATGCTAAACAATTCAATCAATGCTATTTTAAAGCCAGAAGAGCCAAGCAGAATCGACGAAAAGTTCAGCCCTAATGTTCAAGCTCAATTGGATAAATATAAACAAACTCTTGATACGATTGAAGATGTTTACGAAATAATAGTTGGTACTGATTTAGATAAAGGTGGCCTAGACGACATAATTAATAATTTGGAAAAAGGCACCAAAATGGAATATGCCGAAATCGAAAAAGGAGTAAAAAAAGCATTACAATTACTTTCAACTATTAAAGGATACTTTCCTTCAATAGTTCCATTTGAAGGAGGAAAGATTGAAGCTACTCAAATTGTTTCTGAATACGAAGCAGCGATTAGAAAGTTAAACCTTAGCTCATCCGACATACAGTCTCTTAACGATGCACTGGAAGGAGAGCAGGGTAAAGTAACAATATTAAACTTCCAAGATCGTCTCATTGAGTTTTCTGGAGACATTGAAAAAATATTTGGTATACCGGGACTAAAAGAGCAGGATTCTGCTGATCCTGACGCAGAAAGACAGGCTGACCCCGCTGCTAAAGACGATGAAGGCGAAGAAGCAGAACCAGAAGGTGATAAAGAGCGCAAAGAGTCTGTTGAAAGAATTAAAACCATGTATGGTGACAATGAATTCTTCAAGGGACTAGGAGATTTAGAAAAAGAAGCATTTTATCACTTTATACACTTTTATACCAAAGCTGCAAAAATTAAACTAACTGAATCAATCGAAGAACTTTTTAAACTTGGTGATAGTGGAGAAAACTTCAGAAAAGCATTTGAATTGTTAAAAAAGTTTAATCCCGGGTACGCTCGTTCTGTTGCAGAACATTTAGACATTGATGCTCATCGAACTCAATTCGCTGCTGTTCTAAATCCAAAATTAAAAGACCAAATAAAACCCCTAGAAATAACAACTTACAAATTGCTCACCAAAATCTTTCAGACACGTATGGATCTTAAGTATGAAAAGATGAATCTTAAAGTGAAACAAAGATTTGATATGTCTCCAAAGGCTTATGAGGGTTTAGTAAAATACCTAATTACGCTTATTAATCAAGGCCCAAAACGAGAAGTTCCGCAACTGCCCGTCGAAGAAGCTGCCAACAAAGCTCCACAACAAATTGATAAAATTTTAAAAGGATTGCCAAAGGATGTAGGTGCTATTAAGAAGTGGAGAAATTTTGAACTCCGAGGAAAAGAGACTAAACATTATAAAGCGTTCATGAGTTTATGGCAATCTGATAAGTTCAGTAACAGAGATTTAATTCTTTTCTATGATCTTTTACGATCTCGGCTAGGAAATTATAAAATTACCCTAAAGATCCCAGAGGGCCAGATAAATAAAATGATCCGAAGCGATGATATGATACCGTCCGAAGCAGGCAGCATTGAAAGCGATATACAGCAGGCAGCAGAAAAAGGTGTCGAGGCAGTCAAAAAAAATAATCCTGACGCTAGCCCAGATCAAGTATCTCAAGCAGCAACAAAAGCCGCTACAAAAGCTGTGGCCGAAAAAAACCCAACGGAAAATCCAGATGAATTAAAACCAGAAGTTGAAAAAGCGGTTCAGCAGGCCATGGGTGCAGAAAAACAAAGCACAGCAGACGACCCTAAAAGTGGCAGCAACCTTGATGACATCAAAAAACAGTACGGTGATAAAATTAAGAAAGAAGAACTTACTAAAGAAGATGCAGAAGAGGTTGTTAAACAATTAAATAGAATATTAGAAAATAATAAATTAGTGTTTAATTTTGGTGCAAAAATCATAAATATATTAAATTTTGAAATTGATGACGAAACAGACACCCGGGTGTCTTTTAAATCAGAAAATCGCATTTTTGACATAAAGGATCATTTCGACAGTATCAGAACACCCACAGAAGATGAAGTTTTATTAACCGGATATAACACCAGTGAACAAGAAAAAGAAGTTGCCATCAAGTTTTTAAAAGCAATTAGTTCTTTGATAAATGAGCTTTTATTACGAGAAAAAACTTCTAAGAGAGCAAGAAAAAAAGCAAAACAAAAGAAACAAAGAAAGCAGCGAAATATAGCACAAAAAGCTAAAAATAAAAAACAAGTTTTTAGTATGCTTGATGGGCCAAGAATTGATGACATCAAAAATGCTCTAAAAGATTTATCAGAAGGAGATTATAGAATACTTCTCAGGTGGTTAAAGAAGAATATTAAAAATCCCAAGCTAGCTGATCTGTTTAATGAAAAATCAGTAGACGAGCCGGCGGTAGAACCAGCCACCGAGCCGGCGGTAGAACCCACACCAGAACCAACAGAAGAGGAGCAAGAATCATTATATAAAATAGAAGATGATGAAAAAGAAAAATTTCAATCACACTTTAATAAACCAGATAATGATAAATTTTTTCAAAAAGTTGTTAACGTATATAAGAACATTAAAGAAAAGACGGGTGGAAAATTTCATAAAATCGATTTCAAAGGATTAAACAATCTTCTAGGAGAAGTTGAAGGAAAAAAATCTACTTTAACTCTTCAACAAATGATGACATTTAAGTCTAGAATCGAGACCTTCTTTAAGGTGGTTAAAAGCGACAAAGTAAAAGAGCTAAATAAAGATGTAATTCAAGAAATGTTTGTTATAATGAATGATTACATTCAACAATATCAAGAGGCCTATAAGATAGTAAATGGCAAATCTCATCCCAAAGGGCTCCCATCCGAGGATCTTCCCAAGGAACCAGCAACAGAGCCACCCTCTGAACTAAAGCTCTTTCCCGATATTGAAATGAATCTTGGCGATGAGGAGCCTGATGAAGAAACAGAAACCTCAGATGAGACCGAGGAAGAGTATCAAGTCGGCATGAGTAAGTTACAACCAAGTCATGATTTTCTTGACGATATCTTTCAAGAGAAATATGATAGTAGTTTGTGGATAGATAATAAAACATATAAAAAAGTTGCCGAATCCATAAACATTATAAACAACTATAGTTATCGAATTTCTTTTGGCAAAAATGCATTACTAAAAAAACCAGATGGCGCCAGTATTAAAGTAAATCCAGACACCAGTGCTCTATACATTAGTTTTAACACGCAACCGTATAAAATAGGAGACAAAGAGTCATATAATTTTGATCTTGGAAATAAAAAAAGCTATAACAAATTTTTAAAATCTATGATGTATAATGGCGAACGCTACTTTCCCAGCCTCTTCACAAAAATAAAAACCAGACTCGGATTTGAAGAGCAGATAGCGAAGGCACTAACCCCACTGGTTGAACAAATATTGAGAGAGAAAAATGGCTAAAAAAAATTATGTAATTGACACTTCGGTGTTTCTTTCCGATGCGGATGCACTATTCTCATTTGGAAATAACGATATATTTATTCCTTTAAAAGTGCTAGAGGAAGTAGATAAGCACAAAAAGCGACAAGACTCGGTTGGCTTTCACGCAAGAAAGATAATCAAGCATCTTGATGGTCTCCGAGACAAGGGCTCTTTGGTCAAGGGAATAAGGCCCCAACAAGGAAAAGGAATCATAAAAGTCTGCGACCACGACTTTTCTGGAATTTCTGATAATTCTCTTGATTTGACAGTCCCAGATCACATCATATTATCTGCTGCACAAAAAGTTCAATCCGACTGGCCAAAGCGCAAAACTATTATCGTATCTCGTGATATCAATATGCGAGTAATTGCAAACTCTTTGGGACTTGAATCTGAAGACTATGAAACTCTTCAGGCAGTTGATGACGCAGACAAGCTTTACGATGGCTTCACAGAGATCTTGGTCGATGATCAAATTATTGATCATTTTTATGCTGGCGAAGAAATTATCCTAGACGAGGAGCAGGGAGTGAGGCTTCATCCAAACCAGTTTCTTATGCTTCAATCGTCCGCTAACCCTAAAAAAACTGCGCTTTGTCGCTTCAACGCATCTCACTTGCCCCTAAAACCTACATCGCAAAAATGGCCTGAAATTAGCTGGGGAATTAAGCCTCGCAATAAAGAACAAGCCTTTGCCTATGATCTGCTTTTTGATGATGATATTCCTCTGGTAACCCTAATAGGAAAGGCTGGGTCTGGAAAGACTCTTATGGCAATCGCAGCAGCAATGGAGCAATGTCTTGGTCTCGGCGAGAAGAAATACAAAAAAATTATTATATCAAGGCCGGTTCAGCCTCTTGGTAAGGACATTGGGTTCTTACCGGGAACAATGGAAGAAAAGATGCTGCCTTGGCTGAAGCCAATCCAAGACAATCTTCAAATGGTTGTTGGTCACGACAAAACCATGCTTCAAGGATTCATGGAGAAAGGCAAACTAGAAGTTGAAGCACTGACCTATATTCGTGGTCGCTCGATCTCCAACGCTTTTGTTATTATTGACGAAGCCCAGAACCTCACAGCGCATGAGGTCAAGACCATTATCACAAGAATTGGAGACAACACCAAAATTGTCTTGACTGGAGACGTTGAGCAGATTGACAACATTTATACAAACGAAACCTCCAATGGCTTAGCATTTGCCGTTGAGAAGTTTAAGACCTATGACCTCTCCGGACATATAACGTTTAAACGGGGAGAAAGGTCGAAATTGGCTACTTTAGCCGCTAAGATACTGTAGGAGACCCTAATGCTATTTGGATTAATTTTTTGGCTATTTACAAGCGTTTATGCACAAGAGCCTGACTATTCCATAGATGTAATATCCACAAGAGGAATTGTTATCTATGTTGACAATGAAAGAGACAACTCTGTTACTCTGACCCACCTTATTTCTGCAAATGCAAGAGTTCATCGGCATGTAATTAATAGCTATTATGCCATGTGGGAAGGTATCAATTTTACCAAAAGAGACATACAAATATACGACTATAAGAACATTAAATACTTTGATTCAAAATGTGATTACAACAAAGATCCTGTTGGGTGTTCTGTGGAGAACGGACATTGGTCTCTAACATCTCAGATTGTTCGTGAGGAGATGGAAGCTTCGTTTATCCTTAACCTGCACGATGAAAGAGGAATTATAATTGGCACCGCCTCTGTACCAATATACGGAACAGTCGAGTTTCAGCCTAGATGGAAAAGAACGGTTGTAGTATCTGAGGGCTTGATGGGTCAATCTAAACAAGATGTCTTTGAACAGTGGCCAGACAAAAAAATAAAACACCCACCGTACGTACGTTCTAAAGATGTATCACAAGCATTAATAATTTTGTTTTCATCCTTCGATAAATAATTTTCTTGACAACTGCTTTATGGCATGTTATATTGTATTTAACAATGGAGATGACCTATGAACTGGATTCAAGAATCAGTTAAGAAATCTAATAAAATGAAGGATCATTATAAAATGCAAGAGATAGATATTTTTATTAAAGATCAATTACCAGAACATATCAATCCTGATTTGGTCTTTTCAACATTTAGTAAATTGATACCATCTCATTTGCTATCTGGTGTTGATATTATTTACGTTGGAGAGTTTGATGTTTTTAAAGAAAAGAAAGTAAATGCCGTGTTTCAAGATGGGGCAATTTATGTTTCAAACGAGCAGGACTCCAACCAAGATATGATTGATGATATAATTCACGAGCTAGCTCACTCTGTCGAAGAAAAATTTACACAATACATTTACGATGAAAATGATCTTAAGAATGAATTTTTGGGAAAAAGAAAAAGATTATATGATATTTTGAATTCATATGATTATGATCCGTCTATAAAAATTAAAACAACTTATCATTATGATGAAGAGATTGATATGTATTTTTATCAAAAAGTTGGATATGAGGCAATGTGGAATTTAATTAATGGCCTTTTTGCTTCTCCATATTCTACTACATCATTAAGAGAATATTTTGCTGTTGGTTTTGAATATTATTTTATGGGAGAGAAGACCACAATTAAAAAACTTAGTCCCATCTTGTATTCAAAGTTGGAAAATTTAGAATACTTGGAGAACTAATGACTCATATATCATACTCAGAATTAAGAATCTGGTCCGAATGTCCCAGAAAACATAAATTATTATACATTGACAAACTAAAGGGGTTTCAAGGAAATGAATATACTGCTTTTGGTAGCTCTATACATGCTCTATGTGAAAATGCGGTTCAAAATCTTATCGAAGAATCAGACTATGACGAGTTCTTTTCTCTGCACTTTGAAAGAGAGTTGGAACAACTCGGACCGGACTTCGAAAAAAGAGAAGATTTAGTTGAACAAATGCGTGATCAAGGAAAAAAACTTAGTCCGCAAATCTTACCAGCGCTAAAAGAATCTTTCGGCGACTTCGAGGTTGTTTCAGTCGAAGAAAAATTATATGAAAAAATAATGAACTTTTCTCTTGACAATCTTGTCTTTAAAGGTTATATTGATTTAGTGATTAAAACTAATGATGGAAAATATCACGTAATTGACTGGAAGACCTGCTCTTGGGGTTGGGATAGAGAAAAACGAAACAGTAAGATGATCACTTATCAGCTAACTCTTTACAAGAAATTCTTCTGTCAGAAGCATAATATCGATCCAAAGCTAGTTGAAACACATTTTGCGTTGTTAAAACGCACAGCAAAAAAGGATAATGTTGAAATATTCAGAGTTACATCCGGTCCAAAGAAAACAAGCAACGCAACAGATTTGCTACACAAGGCCCTTATCAACATTGATAGAAAATTGTATATCAAGAATCGTTTATCGTGCAGAGGTTGTGAATTTTACAAGACTAAGCATTGTCCATAACGGAGATTAAATGACAAAGAAAATTAAAGTATTAACACTAGGCGACCATCCACTGTCGCCTTCTGGCGTTGGCTCGCAGACGAAATATGTTTGTGAGGCACTCCTAAACTCAGGAAAGTTTGAGGTTATTTCATTAGGAGGCGCAATTAAACACCGTGATTATAATCCGGTTAAGGTTGAGCCGTATGGAGACCAATGGAGGATCGTTCCAATTGATGGCTATGGTACTCCCGAAATGATTCGCTCAATCTTAAGAACAGAAAAGCCAGATATTCTTTGGTTAATGACTGATCCTAGATTTTATGGTTGGCTCTGGGAGATTGAAAATGAGATTCGCCCGCTTGTTCCAATGGTTTATTATCATGTTTGGGATAACTATCCTTTACCATTTTTTAACAAAATGTACTATGATTCAAACGATAGGATTGCTACAATATCAAAAGTAACAGACGACATTGTACGAAATGTTGCTCCTGATGTTTCCTGCACCTATGTTCCACATGCTGTTAATGGATCAATTTTTAAGCCTCTTACGCCCGAACAAAAGGATAAAATAAGAGAACAATCATTACCAGAATCAGATCGTGATAAAATTATTTTCTTTTGGAACAACCGAAATGCAAGAAGAAAGCAATCGGGTACGCTGGTCTATTGGTTTAAGGAGTGGCTTGATAAGACTAACAATCATGAAAAAGCACAACTAATCATGCACACAGATCCAAAAGATCCTCATGGACAAGATTTAGAACATCTAGTTAAACATCTAAATCTAAACACGAACAGGCAGGTTCTTTTATCAATAAATAAAATACCACCAGAACAATTAGCTGCATTATACGGGATGGTCGACTGTACTATTAACATATCAGACGCAGAAGGATTTGGTTTAGCAACACTTGAGTCTCTTTCGTGCGGAACACCAATCATTGTAAACATGACAGGCGGCCTACAAGAGCAAGTAACAGATGGAACCGATTGGTTTGGAATTGGCTTGACTCCAACCTCCAAAGCAGTCATTGGCTCTCAATCTGTTCCGTATATTTATGAAGACAGAACTAGCAAACAGCAATTTTTCTCTGCACTTGATAAAATGGTAGCATTGGGTGAAAATGGCCGAAGAGCAATGGGTATAAAGGGCAGAGAGCACGTCTTAAAAAATTACAATTTTGAAACCTTTAACAAACAATGGGTTGACCTGATGACAGATGTTTATGAAAATCTTGGATCTTGGGACACAAGAAATCACAATTCAGGAATAAGATTTAAAGAAGTTGCGTGAATATAACGCATATAATGGGGCAAGTTTTTACCTTGGATCACCTTAAATTTAATATTGGCGAACTTGTCATAACTGTTATGGGCAAATATGGTGTTATTGTTGGTTATGGTCGCCACATTAAATATCCCGAATCAGATAACTGTAATTATTATCATGTTTTAATAGACGGTAACATATCATGCTATTTGCCTTATTCTTTAGAAAAAGTTGAAAAAAATAAAAAAATTACTTGACAAGTGCAATCAAACATGTTACACTTATATTAGGAGCTTAAAAAGCAATGAAAAAGAAAATATTTGTTAGGGGACCCGTTCTGTCCCAAAGCGGCTATGGTGAGCAAGCCCGCTTTGCATTAAGAGCATTAAAATCAAGAGAAGATCTTTTCGATATTTACATTCAGCCAATACCTTGGGGTCAAACAGGTTGGGTCTGGGAAGAGTCTGAATTTAGGTCTTGGATGGATTCCAAGATTACTGTTACACAAATCCTAATGCAGAAAAAACAACTTCAACCGGACATGAGTCTTCAAATTACAATTCCAAATGAATTTCAAAAGATGTGTCCGGTTAATATTGGCTATACCGCTGGTATTGAGACTACCAAAGTGGCACCTCAATGGCTACAAAAAGGCAATGAAGAGGTGGATAAGATTCTTGTTGTATCAAACCATGCCAAAACAACATACGAAAATACAACTGCTCAAGCAACAAATAACCAAACAGGTGAAGTAGTTCCTTACAAATTGAATACCCCAATTGATGTTGTCTGGGAAACAACACCCAGAGCAGAACCAGAACCTATCAATGAAATTGATTTAGACTATGATAATAACTTTCTTATGATTTCCCAAATGGGCCCAAGAAAGAATTTTGCTAATGCAATTAAGTGGTGGGTTGAAGAGTTTATCGATCAAGAGGTTGGGCTCATTGTGAAGACCAACATTAAATCTAATTCTATCATTGATTGGGAACACCTACAAGCTCAAATGAAAAACTTATTAGAACCTTATACTGATAGAAAGTGTAAAGTCTATGTCCTCCATGGTGATTTAACAGCAGGTCAAATGGCTTGGTTGTATAATCATGACAAGGTTAAGGCTCTCGTCAATATTGCACATGGCGAGGGCTTTGGCCTTCCCCTCTTTGAAGCAGCAAGAGAAGCTCTTCCAATTGTAACAATTGGATGGTCAGGGCAGATGGACTTTTTACATCATGATGGCAAAGATTACTTTGAGTCTGTCAATTTCACACTACAACCTATTCAACAAGAGGCAGTATGGGATGGTGTTGTTGAAAAAGATTCAATGTGGGCATTTGCCGATCAAGGATCGTATAAAATGACCCTTCGTAAAACGCTCAAAAACTGGTCAAAAATCAAGGAACGTGCCGAGGCACTATCAACCATCATAAACGATAAATTCAATGAAGAAAAGCTATTTGCGGGCTTTGTAAGGGCTATTTATGGTGAGGAAATAGATATTGATTCTTGGCTCGAAGAATTAGAAAACGATTTGGTGGAAAGTGACTAACATTGTTTATGTTTCTGATGCTTTGCTATCAGACATAGTTGGAGGTGGAGAGTTAAATGATCACGAACTCTGCCTTGAGTTGGAAAATGAAGGCTTTAAC
>MDTG01047149.1_pt1 | contig 12157 bp, 14 predicted proteins | sample 811421 | NCBI WGS metagenome assembly MDTG01 (sample SAMN05326645, study PRJNA326480) | marine metagenome | isolation source: seawater | place: Pacific Ocean: South East | collected 2011
GTGGAACATCAGAAAACTACTATACAAGAGCTGGTAACTTCAGGATGGGTGATAATGGAACTCTTCAAGATGCTGCAGGTAATGAAGTTCAAGGTTGGGCTATGACTGCAATTGATTCTGATAATGATGTGACATCAACTAATCCGAATGTAAGTACATTTACAAATGATTACACAAAACTTTTAAGTTCTAAAATAGTTGAACATTCAACTTATGTAGAAACAATTACAGCAAAAGCATCTGATTATTCTTCTACTGCAATGTCTGATGCTGAATCAGTATTTTCAGGAGCTGGTCTAAAGACTAAATCTGCAAAAATATCTGATGTTGAAGCAGCGATTACCGATTATTCTATGTGGCTACAAAGATTAAGAGAAACTCCAGATGGGACATCAGCTACATCTGTTGCTCAATCTTCAGAAATTAATTTTAAGTCTAATGATGAAGGTCTTGTACGAAAAGAAGGTGATCAGATATATGTATATATAAATGGAAATAAAATTTCACAAAATTATGTATCGACATCAACTACTGAAACTTTAACTACATATGATTTAAATGGAAGTGGTAGTGTTGATACTGATGATCAAAACATAGAAGCAAGTAGAATTGCTACATATAAAGCTTTAGCTGATAAAATATCTGAAATTCCTGGACTTGTTGCATATATGGCAGATGAATCAGGAGGAATAAATGATGTTTTAGAAAGTACAGATACTTTTACAGCATCAACAGTTACATCTGATATGGCGAAAGGAATTATTCAAATAAAATCATTAATTCCTGGAGAAGAGTTTGTAATTTCAGAAGTAGGTGAAATATCTGGAAATACTACTATTCAAGGTTCATACCAAACTAGTGTAACAGCACAAGCTGGTAGTGGAAAAGCTGCATTAGAATCATCACGAGATGCTTTATCTCAATTAATTACAGGTAAGCAGCAAGATGTTTATAAGACTACAGATTTAGATTTAGTTACTGGTGAATCTCTAGTAGAATCTGCACAAGAGACATTAGATACGGCAACAGCAACAGCAACAACAGCAGCAGCAACACTTGTTACAGCAACAGCAACAGCAGCAACAGCAACTACAACTCTTAATACAGCAACTACAGATCAAGGTACTGCTCAAACAGATTATAATAATGCACTTACTGCAGCATCAGGAAATACAACAGATCCAACGGTAGTTGCAGCACAGACAATATTAACTGCTGCAGATGCTACTCTTGCAACTGCAACTGCTGATAATACAGCTGCACAAGCTGCACTTACTACTGCAACTAGTGAAGATACAGCAGCACAAACTGCAGTTACTACTGCAACTACTGATCTTGCAACTGCAACAACAAATGCGGCGAATTTTGTTGCTGCAAATGATTATACATTTGGAATAACAATTTATGATAAAGAAAGTGGTACTAATATTCCAGTTCCTAACAATGGAGCTACTCCACCTGTTGCACAAACACTTGATATCGAAAATGTAACAAGTATAGATGATTTTGTTACAAAATTTAATACTGCAGCAGCTGCTGCTACTCCAGTTATGACAGATTATGTAGAAGCTGTTAATATCAATGATAACTTAGTTATTAGAACATTAGATGCAAATTATGATGTTGATTTTAGTACAGACTTAAAAAAAGCGGGTACACCTTTAGATAAAAACAATGATATAAGTGGAAGAAGTGGAGCAGGTGCTGAGTTTATCGAAATAATTAATACAGTAAATCAAACTTCATCTCAAGGTTCATTACAGTTAAGACTTGATACTTTAGGTATTTCTGATTCTGCTTTTGGAGAGTTTTCTGTAGATAGTTCAGGTTTAATTACTATGACACAAGATGGAGCAGAGTTTGCAATTGGACAAGCATCTATTGCCTTATTTAATAATAACATTGGTTTAGAAGCAAGTGGAGATAATTTACTTGCAAAAACAACTGAATCAGGTGATCCTATTTATAATTTAAATAATGATAAAGCAGGAAGTATTGAAGGTCAAACTTTAGAGCTTAGTACTGCTGATTTAAGTGAAAGTTTAGTAAACCTTATGGTTTTTCAAAGAGCTTTTGAAGCAAATGCTAAATCAATTACAACTGCAGATGAAATTTTAACAACTCTTATTGGATTAAAAAGATAAGACTAAAAGATAAATATTTAAATAAAGTAGGCTTTGTTCTACTTTATTTATTTTAAGATAGGATAAATTTGGAAAATTTTTTATTATTGATAATTATTGGTGTTTTATTACTCTACTTTTTTTCAAGTGCAAATGTTTATAAATCACTTTATAAAAAAGTTAATGAAGAAAAGAACTTAGTAGAGCAAGAGCTTAAAAAACTTGAAACTGTTGTTGAACGATATGAAAAACAAGTAAAAGTTAGTGCTGGAACTCTTAAAACAAATCACGATAACTTGCAAGTTGCAAGAGATGATTTACAAGAATTACGTTTAGAAAACATGAATCAAAAACATAAAATTGATGACTTAGAAAAAAGAAATGAAGAGCTTTATGCTCAAGTTAATACAATGGTTTAGGAAAAAAGTTGAAAGTAAATTTAGTATATAAAATAGTATTAATCTCTACTTTATTATGTAGTACTTTGTATGCTAAAAAAGATTTAATTGAATCACAACCAGAAATCATTTTTCAATTTGACAAATTAAAAAAATCTCAAAAAAACTTAAGCTTACAGGTTGATTTTAACAAAGCAGTTTTACTTTTAAGTAAAAATGAATATAAAAAATCTATTGAAATATTTGAAAGAACTGCAAAAATATTAGAGATACCTTCTTATCTAAATATTGGGATTGCCTACTATAAACTAAATTCTATTGATAATGCAATTGTATATTTAAATAAAATATTTGAAAATGATTTAAATGCAAATGACCATACTTTTTCTTACATTTCATCATGTTATTATTTATACCAAATTTCAAGAGATAATAAATACTTAGATACTATAATAAGAGTTACAAAAAAATTTAAAAATTTGTCAGAACACTCTAAAAGAATGCTTGCTGATACTTATATAATTTTAAAGGAGTATAAAGAATCTTTAAAAGTTTTAGACTCTATGGAGTATGCTTTAGATTTAAAAAAAGCTTTGCTTTATTTAAAGTTGCAAGATTATAAACAAGCTAGTATTTTTTTAAAAAAAGCAAAAGAAAATACAGTTAATCCCAATATTTTAGATAAAGTATTATGGTTTAGTGTTTATACTGATTTAAAATCTAACAATTTAGAACAGCTAAAAGATAATCTAGATTTAGTAAATAAACATAGACATACCTTTAAAGCTAATTTAGAATTACCCTTAGAAATATATTTTAATAAAAATAAATATACTCCAAAAGAGTATTTAGATTCAGTTGTAAATTTTAAAGCGCAAAGAAAAATAGATTTTATCTACTATTTTGCACCTTTTATTTTCTCAGATACTCAAGAAATAATTTATGATTCAGCAAAAGGGTTTTTATTTAATTCTCTTGATAATATTAATTCTTTAAGTGAAATGGTTGAGTATAATGCAAAGTTTTTAGAAATTGTAAAAGACGACCCTATTTTAAGAGTTATTAAATTAAAAAAACTTTTAAAGAAAGATACAAAATCTTATGTTTACTATAATCTTGGTTTATCTTATGCTCAAATTAATGATTTTCACAATGCTTATAAGTATTTTGAAAAAGCATATAAATTAAATCCTGGTAACAAATTGTATGCTAGTATGACTTTAATTACTGCTCAAAATTTAAGAATAAAAATAAGTGATAAAGATTATATTGAAAATACAATCAAATCAAATGAGGGCTTGTATAATTATTTTGGTAAAGAGCTTTATAAATTATTTATAAATGCTGAGTATAAAACATCATATGAAATACTTACTTATGAAAATACAGTTTTTTATAAAGCCCTAGATTTCTTAAAAAAAGTAAAGGTTGGTTCAAGAGTTGATAATCATTCTTTATTAGAGGAATATCATAAGGATCCTTTAATTTATCTAATTAGATTAGTACAAAGAAAAAAAAGTGAAAATGACTTTAGCTACTATTCAAGACTACAAGATAATATACCATTAACTTTAAATAATAATTTTTTAGAAGGCCCATTAATTATTACTAAATATTATGTAGATGTATTAAAAGGTTTAGGTTTGTTTGCTAAAGCTGACCTTAAAATGTCCACAAAGCATTCTCCTTCTTATTTAAGAACAAAAGCCTTAACCGATTTACATTTTGATGCTTCAAATGAAACAATAAAAACTTTAGAATATTTACAAAAAGAGTATAAATTAGAAGATAAATACTCTATGTATTTAATGGTTGCTGCTTTACTAGAATCAGGAAGATATAATGATGCTTCTGTTCAAATATCTTTAATTAAAGCAATATTAAATGACTCTGGAGCTGATTTTTTAACAGCAGTTCAATTAATTCAAGAGTTAAAAATATCAAGTGCTAAGCAGTATCTTCAAGAACCTTATTTAGATTCTTTAATAGATTTTAAATTAATTGGCTTTGATAAATATTTAGAATCTCTTTAACTTAATTTTATAAAAAAAATCCATTTCTTAAATAATTTATTTGTTTTGTGCTATAATATATTAAATTAGTGACTTTTCTAAAAGGAGATATTATGGAAATAGGTAGAGTAGCAGACATTGATAATGCGCAAGTAAATAATATTGAAAAAGTTCAAAAAATAAATAATGTTGATGATAAAAATAGAGTTGTTCAAGATGATGAGTATAAAAAAACATTAGGAAGTGAACAAATCATTGAAAAAAATGAAGTTATGTTAGACAATGTAAAGTTTGGATATAACAAAAGTTCAAAAGATTTTTTTATAAAAATAACAAGAGCTGAAGCTGAATATAAGTATCCAACAGAAGATATGATGAAAGTTAAAGCATTTATTTTACAAGAATTAGAAAATAGAAAGTAAGGGTTAAATAATTGGCATCAGATTTATCTAACATATTTAAAGATGAATTATCTAATACATTAGAGCAGCTTTTATCAAAAAGTTCACAAGTGGAAACAGTAAGTGAACTTAATGCAGCAGCATATAGTTCTACTCAGGTAATTGAGGGAATAGTAAAGTTTGAATTTAATAATGTAAGTTCAACATGGAATTTTTATATTCCAACATTAAGTGCTACTAAATTTGAATATTTGATGTTAGGTGGTATGGGTGATTTAAAAGAACATATCGATGATGAAATTGTAGATGCTGTAAATGAAATAATTTCTAATATTTGTGGAAGTTTTGCAACATCTGTAAATGCACAAGGTTTTACTGATATAACATCTATTAAGTCTGAAGTTAAAAGTTCAGTTATATTAGAAGGAGAGGTTTTATCTTCTAAAAAAGATGCTTATGAATTCACGATTTCACTTGATGAGGATAAACTTCCTATTATAATTACTTTTGATGAAATAATATTACCTTATATCACAGTAATTACAGGAAAAAAAGTTGAAGATAATTCTGCTGTACCAGAAATAAAAAACAACGAAGTAGAAGCAAAAACAACTACAAGTAAAACAAGTATACAAACTCCAAAAAATTTAGAACTTTTATATAATGTAAAATTAAAATTAAGTGTTAGATTAGGAACAAAAATAGTATTATTAAAAGATATCTTAACATGGGATGTTGGAGAAATAATTGAACTAGAACAAATGGTTAATGAACCTTTAGAAATTTTAGTAAATGGAATAAAAATAGGTGAGGGTGAGGCAGTTATCGTTGAGGGTAAATTTGGTCTTAAGATTAAAAATATTGGTAATGATAACTTTAAACTAAACCAAATAGGATTGTAATTTATGGATAAGAGTACAGCAGGCGGATTAGGTGGAGGATGGGCTCTTGTTGCCTTAGCTATTATTCTAGGTGGTGTGGGCTTTGGACCATATATTGATGTCCCTTCTGTAATTATTGTTATTGGTGGAACAATTGCAGTAACAGCTGGACAATTTGAAGCATCAGACTTAAAAAGGGTAACTCCGGCAATTAAAGTTGCATTTAATGAAGTGTCCGTTGAGCCTCTACCTGAATTAGTTGAAAAAATCACTTTTTATGCTACTGAAATTAAAAAACATGGTGTAATGCAAATTGAAAAAAAAGTTATGGAAGAGACAAATCCTTTTTTTAAAGAAGCATTTCAACTTTTAGTTGATGGAACAAAAGCAGAAGTTTTAACTCCTTTACTTGAAACAAAATTAGAGCATATGAGTAAAAGACATGGAAGAATGATTGCTATGTTTGGAAATATCGGTGGAACAGCAGGTGCTATGGGAATGATTGGTACACTTGTAGGATTAGTTGCTATGCTTGCAAACTTATCAGATCCAGCTGCAGTTGGTCCTGCTATGGCAGTTGCTTTATTAACTACAATGTATGGAGCATTAGTTGGTACATTATTTGCAGGTATAATCGAGAGTAAACTTGCACAAAAACATGACAAAGAAGTAGTTGCATGTGAAGTAATCATATTAGGCTCTTCTATGATAGCAGCTGAAGAATCAATCGGTAATATAAAAATGCAGTTAAACTCTATTTTAACTGATGTTGAAGAATAAGAGTTATAGCTTATGGCAAAAGATAAATGTCCAGAATGTGAGAAATGTTTACCAGGTTGGTTAGTTCAATTTGGTGATTTAATGTCACTATTATTAACATTTTTTATTCTTTTACTATCAATGGCTGTAATGGATAAAAAGAAAGTTGAAGAGTATTTTGATGTAATGAGAAAAGCAATGGGCTTTCTTGACAAAAACACCTCGGTAGAAGAACAAACTGAAAAGAACTCAACTGAAGATAGTAGCTCTGATTCTGATGAAGACTCTCAATCAAGTGCAGAAGAAGCTGCACAAGAAGTTTCACAACTAATTGATGAAGTTAATTCAAATAGTGTTAATGAAAGTGAAGAGATAAGTATTGAAAAAGGTAAAAATGAATTTACTCTAGATATCCCATCAACTATTATGTTTGAAGATGGTGAGTATAATCTAACAGATCCAGCTGCAAAAAGATTTATCTCTAAAATTGCAAGAGTAATTAGAACAATGCCTCAAACGTTTAATATTGAAATAATTGGGCATACAGATACAAATAGAATTAAAAACTCTACAATTCCAAGAGATGCTTGGGATATTTCTGCTTTACGTTCAATTTCAGTAGTAAAAGAGTTAATAAAAAATAGAATAGATCCAAGTGTATTAAAAGTTTCTGCTTATGGTTCTTATCATCCAAAGAGTGATAATTCAGCAGATAATAGAAGAGTTGAAATGAGATTTTTTGGACAAAATGATCAAAATGATATTCTGGATGAAGAAAGTTTCTTTGATAGGTTGGAATAATGGAATTAAATAGTGCTAATTTAGTAGATGTATCTACTTTACAAAATAAAGATTTTAATAATATAAAGACTAAAGATTTAGAAGATAAAGAGCTTAGAGAAGTTGCAAATAGTTTTGAATCTTTTTTCTTAAATCAAATAATGGATGTCTCTTTAAAGTCTACAAAAATTGCGGGAGAAGGTCCTGGATCTGATATTATAAAAGGAATGTACCTTCAAACTATTTCAGATAGCTCTGCTGGTACTTTTGGAATAAGTAATATGTTATATGATTTTTTGAGTAAAAATAATAAGTAAAGGAAATTTTATGGTAGATAAAACAATAGAAAGAATGTCTGAACTTGTTAAAAATTTACAAAAATCTATTGAGCTTGATCTTCATGATGTAAAAAATGCAAAACATGAAGAGTTATTAAGTAGAAATGATGATAAACACAATATGATAAATGAAATCACTGAATTAAAAGCACGATTAAATCAAGAGCTTATTGAAAAAATGCAAGAAGGTGTTGATGTTAATATTTATAGAGATAAAGTTGATTTTCTTGAAGTAGAATTGAAAAATTTATATGAGTTAAATAAATCTTTAGCATCCGTAGTTTTACCAGTTCAACAAATGTATAAAGAATTAGTTGAAGAAATAACAGCTGCAAACGGAGGAAATATATTTAATGTTAAAGCTTAGTATCTTAATCTTTTTTTTAGCTACTAATTTATTTGGAATAAATGTTTTAGTCTCAAAAGAAGCAATAGCTTTTAGAGAAAAGGTTGATGTTACAAAACTTAGACTAATGAAAATTCCTGAATTAAAAAAAACATGTGTTCCTTTAACATTGAATCAAGTTCAAAATAATGAATATAGAACTACTCATTATATAAATAAAAAATCTATAATATGTCAAAATGATGTTGAAACTTATAAAGATGAATCAGTAGTTTTCAAATTTGGTGGTTTAGAAATTGAGAAAAAAGGGAAAATTATCTATGAAAATGATAATTTTATTCGTATTAGAAAAGAGAATGGAAAAATAGAAAAAATTTATAAAGACGGACGCTTAAAATGAATATGCTCTCTTTTTTAGGAGAAACACCAACTATTGCTTTACGTTTAGCACAAGAAGAGTGTGGTGAAGATGCAATTGTAATATCAACAAAAAAAATATCAAATGCCAGTGAAAATGGGCAAAATATGTATGAAGTTGTAGTTACAGTTGAAGAAGAAACAAATAAAAATAATCAAGTCTATACTAAACAAGCAATTACAAAAGCTATTCCACCTCACAAACCAATGCAGGCCAATGTTTACGACTTTAGAGAAGAAATCCTAAAAATGCAAAAAGCATTAGAGCAGGTTAAACAGTCTATTTGGGAACCAAAAAGTCAGTTATATGATTTAACTATTCCTCATGAATTTATTGATATGTACACACTTTTTGAAAAAAATGAGTTTGATCAGGAAATGACATACACAATTATGAAAAAAACTATCAAGCAGTTACCTGTATCTTTAAAATCAAATCCTAAAAAAATAAATGATTTTTTTAAATTAGTATTAAGAAGAATAATACCAATAAAAATTGAAGTACCTTTGAGAAAACATCAACGAAAAATAATTATGATGGTAGGACCTACAGGAGTTGGTAAAACAACTACAATTTCAAAATTAGCAGCAAGATATGCATATAAATTAGGGCAAAACTATAAAGTTGGAATTGTTACACTAGACTCTTTTAGAGTAGGGGCTATTGAGCAATTACAAGCATATACAAATATAATGAGATTACCTTTAGAAATTGTAAAGAAACCTGAAGATTTATCAGAAGCTCTTTTACGTTTGAAAGATTGTAATTATATTTTTATAGATACAGCAGGTTCTAGTCAATATGATATTGATAAAATAGAACTTATAAATGAGTATCAAAAAAAAGTAGAAGAATTAGCTATTGAAAAAATATTAGTTCTTCCTGCAAATGTAAAACAGAGTGATTTACTTGACATTTATACTAACTATTCAAGGTTAAATATTGATTATTTAACTTTTACTAAATTAGATGAAACAAAGAGTTTTGGAAACTTAATATCTTTCGCACATAAAACAAAAAAATCTATTACTTATTTTTCAATTGGACAAAATGTTCCAGATGACTTAATTGTTTCTGATTCTTCATTTTTAATTGATTGCTTTATGAATAATGAATGTATAAGGAAATAGTTATTGTTTAATAGTATTTCTTCTCAAGCTAGCAAGTTAATTAATCTTACACGCAAAAAAAAACATATTAATTCAAAGACTAAATTAATTACAATTACTTCAGGAAAAGGTGGTGTTGGAAAATCAACATTTACTGCAAATATTGCATTTTTACTTGCAAAAAAAGGTTTAAAAGTTGCAGTTTTAGATGCAGATATTGGTTTGGCAAATATGCAAGTTTTATTTAATATAAAGCCTAAATATACATTTTTTGATTATATTGATGGTGTTAAATCCTTAAATGATGTAATTTTAAATACTTCTTATGAAAATATTGATTTATTAGCTGGAAAAAGTGGATATCAATATTCAAATCATTCAAATTCATTTGTCTTTTCACGTGTTGTAGAAGACGTTATTTCTTTAAATAAATATGATATTTTACTTATTGATACAGGTGCAGGATTGAATGATTTTGTAAAAGAATTTCTCACAATTTCAGATAATATTATTGCTGTTACAACTACAGATCCAAGTGCTTTAACTGATGTTTATTCTTTAATGAAAATGCTATCTTTTGATAAGAAAAAATTAATGTTATGCTTCAATCATACAAAAAATTATAAAATTGGAGAAACTATTGCTAATTCTTTAGTAAATTTGGCTAAGAAAAATAGGTTAAAACAAGATTTTATGGTAGAATATATAGGTAATGTTTCTACGTCTGCTAATATTTCTACAACTGGAAGGTTAAGAAAACTGTTTACAAAAGAGTTTCTTGATGATGATTCTACTAAACAACTGCAAGGCGTAATAAATTATTTACTAAAAAATATTTATTAAGGTATGGCTAGGTGCAGGCATTTAACACGTTTAATGCTTTATTATTGTTATTAAAAGTTGAGATTCATGGTTGTTGAAAGATTCTCTCAAGGTGTAATAAATAGTGGAATTTTCCGTTTATTTATTGCTTCTGGCTTTTTTGCTACAGTAATATTCTTTGTTGTTAACGCTGACTTTTACACTCCTCTAGAAATGATTTTTGGTATAATTGGAATAACAGTAATTTTAAAAGGCATATCAAATATTATGCTTTCTATGATTATTTCATTTTTTAATTTAGAAAATAAAGAGAATGAATTAAATTTTAAATATAACGAAGAAAAAATCGAATCAATGTTAAGTGAACTTAATGTTCAAGAGGTTTTAGCTTCTAATAATAAATTAAATGCTAGTTAAGGAATAATATGATGAATATCTCTTCAATATCAAATGCTATAAGTCCTCTTAGTTTAAATAACAATGAGCAGAAAATAGATAATGATAAATCATTTCAAAATATGTTAAATGACGCAATTTCTGAAGTAAATAATGAACAAAAAGAAGGTTACAAGGCAATGCAAGGTATTGCTACAGGAAAAGTTACAAACTTACAAGAAGCTGTTCAACAAATTGAAGAAGCTGAACTTTCTATGAAATTAGCACTTGAAACAAAAAATAAAGCTGTTAATGCATATAAAGAAATTATGAGAATGCAAGTATAAGGATAAATTATGGGTTTTTTTGATGGTTATAATGTATCTACTTCAGGAATGAGTGCACAAAGAACAAGAATAAATGTTGTTAGTGCAAACATAGCTAATGCTAAAACTACACACACTCAAGAGGGTGGACCTTATAAAAAACAACAAGTTGTTTTTGAAGATGTTTTATTAAATCAAACTAAAAAAGTTTCTAATAATGCTATGGAAACTACTAATAATAAAAATACAGCACCTGAATTAAGAGGAGTTGGAGTTAAATCAATATTAGAATCAGAATCAAAACCTGTCCTAAAATTTGAACCAACACATCCTGATGCAAATGAAGAAGGATATGTTGCCTATCCAGATATTAACCCTGTTGTTGAAATGGTAGATTTAATAGAAGCTATGAGATCTTATGAAGCTAATGTAGCATCTTTTAATACTCATAAGAATATTGATTCAAAAACATTGGATATATTAAAGGTTTAGTTATGACAAAGCAAATAGATATATTATCAAGTGAAACAAAAAATACAACAACATCTTCATCAAATAATATAAATAAAGAAGTAAAACAAGAAGCTTCTTTATTTGATAAATTATTAGGATCTGTAGCTAAAGATTCATCAACAGAGATTGAATCTTCAACTCCAGATAAAAATATTAATAAAGAAGTTAGTACTTTAATTAAAAAAGATATTGAAACATCAAAAAATTTAGAGAATAAAGAAAATATTAATTCTGATACGAAAAATGAAAAAAGCTCATTACCTACAAAGAGTACATCTTTACTTGATAGATTAGTTTTAGAGTCAAAAAAACAGACTAATGAAAATGATTCTAGTACAAATAAGGAAGTTACAAAGTCAGAAATAAAAGCTGAAACAAAAGTAGTAGTAGAAAAAACTCTAGAAAATAAAAATTCTGTAGATATTGTAAAAAAAGATATAAGTAAAACTACAGAAGATTTGCAAGTAAAACAAATGCCACAGACAAAAGAGTTATCACAATTAGATAATGAATCTCAATCAAAAATAGTAACTCAAAATGATTCTAGTATAAATAA
>MDTG01391584.1_pt1 | contig 12157 bp, 15 predicted proteins | sample 811421 | NCBI WGS metagenome assembly MDTG01 (sample SAMN05326645, study PRJNA326480) | marine metagenome | isolation source: seawater | place: Pacific Ocean: South East | collected 2011
GCATTGATAAATGGTATTAAAGAAACTCAATCATTTTTTAATTAAACCTACTAAAATGGCTAAAATCAAAGAAATCGAACGTACCCCAAATCCAGACGCAATGCGTTTTGTTCTAGCAGAACCTTTAACCAACGGCGTCACTAGGTCTTATGAAGATGTACAAGAAGCCAAAGACGACCGATTGGCCGCGTCTCTTTTTGAAATTGAACACGTCATCAATGTGTATTATGTAGATCGTTATGTAACAGTAACTCAAGATGGTGAAGCTGTTTGGTCTGAACTGTTGAGAAAATTAGCTCCACCCATTCGTGAGGCTGAAGCACAAGAAAATTTAGTTGATGATGACGAAGTTCATGTAAGCAAAGAAGCTCTTGACTCAGATGATCCAAGATTGCAGGAAATTAACCGGATGCTTGATGAGCAAGTTCGTCCCTATTTACTTGCCGATGGTGGAGGTTTAAAAGTGATTGGTTTAGAGGAGAATAGACTTAAAGTACATTATCAAGGTGCTTGTGGTACATGTCCAACAGCAACTACTGGAACCCTATATGCCATTGAAAGTATGGTCAAGCGCATAGACCCTGAAATACAAGTAATCTCAGTTTAAGATGTCTGACATCACCATAAGTGATAGTGCTTATAATCGAATATGTGAAATAAAAAGATCTGATAAGGATCCGCATAACAATCTACTTCAGATATCTATTATAAGTGGAGGATGTAGCGGACTAAGTTACGATTTAAAACTAGTTAATCAATTAGATTTAACGATAAAAGAATTTGATCACCTCTTAGAGTTTCCAGATTTCAATTTGTTTATTGACATGCGCAGTTATTTAATGTTAGCTGGTACGGAGTTAGATTTTAGTGACGGTTTAGAAGGAAAGGGATTTCATTTTCATAACCCTAATGCAAGTCGTACTTGTTCATGTGGAGATAGTTTTTCACTATAGTTTTTTAAGACCTTTTTTATTTTGTGATAAAAGTGTTGATAAATTCAAAAAAATATGATTATTAATAAAATCCAATCAAATGAAAAGCTAATTGCTATTGATATTGAGAACAGCTTTGGATCGGAGTTTCCTATAAAATCACTTGATATTACCCCTTGGTTATATAAAGGTCTTATACTTAAGGAGAATATGTTTAGAGAGGGCATTAAACAACATAACTGGCAGGAATATCAGTGTTCTTATCTGTGTGTTCAAATCAATAAAGACGCTTTAATAGCTCCTTGGGCATACATGTTACTTGTCGAAAAAGGAAAGCGGTATGCAAGAGACGTTTTTTTTACCACCCCATTAGAAGCACAAATTCAGCTAATTAAAATGAATATTGATGAAGCTGATTTTAACATATATAAGGAAAAATATATTTTAATAAAGGGGTGCACTAATAAGTCTGTTACTCCTGAAATCTATGCATATATAACAAAGAAGCTAATAGGTACAGCAAAAAAAATAATGTATGGTGAAGCTTGCTCATTTGTGCCTGTTTATAGCAGCCAAACAGAAAAACAAACATAGATGGGAAGTGTAATTGTTACTGGTTCGTCAAGAGGAATTGGAAAAGCTATTGTTGAGCGTTATCTAGATGAAGAATGGACTGTGTTTGGCGCTTCAACCACAATAATTCCATTTTGGCAAGATAATCCAAAGTACACACATGCCGTTATCGATCTGAATATGTATAAAGATGCTATTGATCAATGGGTTCTTTCGCTACAAAAACTTGAAAAATTCCCAGACGTCCTAATAAATAATGCTGCTGTTTTTATAGAAAGTCCTATTAGTTCTTCAGATGACTCTTGGTTGGAAAATTGGAACAAAACTATATCGATAAACTTGACAGCTAGTAGTTACCTTGCAAAGAAACTGATTAAAATATGGTCTGGTTTACATATTGATGGGATATTAATTAATATTTCTTCAAGGGCAGCACAGCGAGGTGATACTGAGGAATTTGCTGCTTACGCAGCTTCTAAGGCTGGTATGATCGCTTTTGTTAAAAGTGTGGCGCGTAATTACGGAAAACAGGGCATTACGGCATTTAGCATAGCACCGGGTTTTGTTCAAACCGATATGGCTATAGAGTCGATTAAAACATATGGTGAAGAATACCTTACTCAAGGATTGGCACTAGATGCTATAGTTCCCCCATCAGATATAGCAACCTTAGCCTATCGAATAGGTACAGGAGAACTCAAACATTCTACTGGTCAAACTTTTCACATCAATTCGGGTTCTTATTTATTTTAATATGTATGCCGAGATTATGATTCGCTTAATTTTAATCCCTGTACAAGTTTATTAAATTACTTCATGAGTTCTATTTCAACCCGTAAAAAAGATCACATAGATCTTACCTTATCTGAATCTAGTCAGTACAAGCGACCGACAGGTTTTGAGATGTATCAACTCAAGCATAATGCATTGCCAGAATGTGGACTTGATGACATATCATTTAAATCACATTTGTTGGGGCATGATTTTGATTTCCCTTTGTTTATATCATCTATGACCGGTGGACATGGAGAATCTACTAACCTTAATGCAGAAATTGCCACCTTCTGTGAGCAATTCAAGATCCCTTTTGGAGTGGGTAGTCAGCGAGCGATGCTTGAGGATAGTACTCATGAAAAAAGTTTTACCATTGTTCGTAAAATGGCACCAAACGCATTCATAGCTGCTAATATTGGAGGAGCACAACTTATTGGAGGAATGTCTGATTATAGTCTCAAAACAATGATTAATTCCATCCAAGCCAACGCAATTATTGTCCATCTTAATCCACTCCAAGAGTTAATTCAGCCTGAAGGAGATATTCAATTTTCTGGTGTACTTAAAGGAATTGAACAATTAGTAAAGCACTCTTCAGTCCCCATAATAGTTAAAGAGACAGGTGCGGGAATTGATTCTAAAGTTGCAAAACGATTACTTAATGCAGGAGTAAAGGTAATTGATGTTGCAGGAGTTGGGGGTACATCATGGTCTCGGGTTGAGGCAGCGAGAAAACCTTCAAAATGGGATGTAAACTTTGCGAGTAATACTTTGACATTTCAATATGAAAATGAAATGGAAGAACGCTTTAATGAATGGGTAAATAGTACCGTTTATTGCTTAGAGTCATTACGAGAACTGGCATGGAAACATAAATTTGAAATTATTGCATCTGGGGGAATCCGACATGCTCAGGATATGATAAAAGCCGGATGTTTAGGGGCTAATTTTGTGGCCGTTGCCCAACCTGTTCTTCGAGTATTGAAAGACGAAGGGATAGACGGATTGGAAAAATGGTTCTCCTTATGGCGGAAAGAAGCAACCATGATTATGACATTGCTCGGAACTCGCGCATGGAGTCTCTTAAGTGAAGAACATATAATACGCACGTTTTCATGAATAAGCTTTGGTTAGAAGAAATTGAAAAGGCTATTCAGAATTTAGAGCTGCCTAGAGAACCAAGCACTTTATATGACCCATTCCAATACACTATGGACATGGGAGGCAAGAGAATTCGCCCTTATTTGACACTTTTGGCGTCTGGAATTGCATCTGGACGGCATAAAAATGCCATCCAGGCTGCTCTTGCCATAGAAATCTTACATAACTTTACATTAGTTCATGATGATATAATGGACCAGGCTAATACCAGAAGAGGTATTACATGCGTGCACAAGAAATGGGATTCAAATGTGGCTATTTTAAGTGGAGATGTAATGTATGTTTATGCATTTCAACAACTATTATACTATGGAAAGAATGAACATATTAGTGCAGAAGCCTTTCATACATTGATGGAGATATTTGTTCAAGCAACCATCAAAATATGTGATGGTCAAGCTTTAGATATGGAGTTAATGCAACTCAAAAAAGTGATAGTTAATCAATACATTGAGATGATTGAAGGTAAAACGGGTGCTTTGCTGTCCGCTGCACTTGGATTAGGTGTAATTGTAGGTGGGAGACTAGATCTCTTAACGAATATGCAAGAACTAGGTATGTTAATGGGGGTTGCCTTTCAGATGCAAGATGATCTTTTGGATGTCACAGCTGAACCTGAAAATTTTGGGAAAAAGAAAGCCGGAGACATTCTAGAGGGAAAAAAAACATACTTATGGATTCGTACTTACGAGCAATGCAACACCAATGAACAAATTCATATGGATTTAGCTTATACTGGTTCTAAAGCACAACTAAATGATGAATGGGTAACATCGATTATTGAGCTCATGTATAAGTACAAGGTCATTGATGAAATATCTGATCTTATAAACAATAAATATGGACAGATTTACGATATTATAAGGGAGTTTGAAGACTCTCATTACCGTAGTGAACTCCATCAACTTATAAACTATTTAAAGTCCCGAAAAAAATAATTATGCTACTACGTCCTATGATATTACTGCTGCTAAGTATAGTACTTTCATGTTCGAATAAAGAGCTTATCAAACCAGGTGAGCCTATTAATTCAGCATATGAAAAATCAATTGCTTTCTATGAAAAAGAAGAATATTCGGACGCTGCATATGGATTCGATTTGGTTACTAGAATGGGTAGAGGAACTACTTATGCAAAGCAGGCCCAGTTCTTGTTAGCTCAAAGTTATTTTAAAAATCAGCAATACTTACTAGCTGCATCAGAATATGAACGCTTTATTAGCTATTATCCACAAGATGAACGACGAGAACAGGTTGAGTTTAATAGAGCACTTAGTTATTATCAGCAATCTCCTCGTTATCGCTTAGATCAAGGGCCAACATTTCGAGCTATTGAATTGTTTCAATTGTTTAATAATAGTTATCCAAATTCAATCTTCATCGAAGAAAGTGCTCAGAAAATCGATCAATTAAGAAATAAACTCGCTCGTAAAACATTTGAATCAGGTCAATTTTACCTGCGAACCCTTCGATACAAAGCTGCAGCTATTTATTTTGATCAGACTTTAGATTTATACCCTGAAACAAAGTGGGCGGAATCTGCTCTGCTAAAAATTATAGAAACTTATGTCAGTTATGCTGAGCAAAGCATACAGTCCAAACAATTAGAACGGTATAACTTAGCCGTTGAGAATTATGAAAAATTCTTACAATTATTTCCGCAAAGTACGCTTCGATCAAAAGCAGAATCCCAGTATTTGCAAGCAATTGGTGCGATAGAAAAATTAGAACCTGTAGCTACCACTAATTAATTCATACCGGATGAAAGAGAAGCGAATTGGGCTCTTTGGTGGTAGTTTTGACCCAATACATTTAGGGCATTTAGCCATATTAGAATCATTTCTTTCCAGTGGATATATTGATGAATTGTGGGTACTTGTAAATCCATTCCCGCCTCATAAGAGTTCTTTGGATGTGGGTTACCCAGATCGCTTGCGTATGGTTGAACTGGCTACAAAAAAGATTGATGGGTGTCTAATTTCTCGCATCGAAGAAGATCTACCAATTCCTAATTTTAGTTTTAAAACCATTGATTATGTGATTGACACTTTAGGATACACTGATATATATTTTTGTTTGGGTTCTGATAGTATTGAGAATTTTAAGAGCTGGAAGAATTATGAGAAAATACTTGATAGGGTTACGTTTTTAGTGGCACAGAGAGTGGATGAATTTAGGTTACCAAGTTATTTAAAATCGAGAGCCATACTGGTTGAGCATGAATTAGTTTCTATTTCTTCTACCCAGCTCAGGGAAAAGCTTCTACAGAGAAAACTGTTAGGCGACCAACTGCATTCAACCACAATAGAATATATCATAAAACACAACTTATACCGTTGATTATGCGTATAAATAGAAGTCAGTTTTTCAAAAATTTAGGATTAGGAGCCGCGTTTCACCTACTAGATTCTAACGCTCATTTAGAATCACAAGGAAAGAATCGAGCTGTGGGTGATAAAAAAAAACAGCAGCTTAACAAAAATAACCTAGTACTTAAACCTAAGGCACTTAAGCAGGGTGATACACTTGGTTTAGTTTCTCCTGCTAGTCCAGTATATAATCCCGATGATTTTGACGAAATGCTTGTCAACGTTAAGTCTTTAGGATACAAAGTAGTTTTGGGTGAACATGCACGTGACAGGCGAGGATACCTAGCTGGAACCGATAAAGATCGTGCAAAAGATTTAATGAATATGTTTTTGAATCAATCAATAGATGGAATTTTATGTGTTAGAGGAGGTTGGGGCTGTAATCGCATATTACCCTATCTGGAATTTGAAGCCATTGCTGCTAATCCGAAGATTCTTTGCGGCTTTAGTGATATAACCTCTTTACATTTGGCTATTTGGAAAAAAGCAAAGCTTCATACGTTTCATGGTCCAGTAGGAACATCAAATTGGAGTACTTATTCTTTACGATACTTTAAAGAGGTGATTGAAAAAGGAGGGAGGCCAAGTTATCAATATCCTGAAGATCATCAAGATGACCATCATACTATAGTACCAGGCAGATCTGAGGGTATACTTCTGGGAGGTAATTTAACCGTTTTATGTTCCTTGATCGGTAGTGAGTACTTTCCTGATTTTACGAACTCAATACTGTATTTAGAAGATGTGGGTGAAGATGTATATCGGGTAGACCGAATGTTAACTCAATTAAAATTGATTGGTATATTAGATAAAATTAATGGCTTTGTGTTTGGTAAGTGCACAAATTGTGATGCTGGCGCAAATAGTTTGAGTTTAACCCAGGTTTTTTCCGATCACATTAGTCCACTTGGTATACCTTCTTTTTACGGTGCACTTATTAGTCATGAAACAGACAATAGTACAATACCAGTTGGAATAAAAGCAAGCATGGATGCCGAATTAGGTACAATAGAACTCTTGGAGTCTGCCGTTACTTTTTCATAAAAATTTAAATAATAGACAGAATATCACTTATAAAGGTATGGAACCACTTTTCATGTGATCATAATACTTTAAGGTAATCGAATCGGCATAGCTTGCCATACATGCAGCGGTCAAGCAGGAATGAACTGGGTATATCGAAAGATAACTCTGTTTTGCAAATTTTTGGATTAGATCTTTTGGGCCAATAATTAAACCATGTTCCTGCGAAATCTTGTCTAAATATAAAATAGGGTCATCTTTTAAGCGCCCATAAACTATTCGTCCATTGATGTCTAGAAAATCTTTTGAGAAATGAACTGCTCCGCCATGTATCACTATTTGAGCAAATTCTTTATTGTCTGTTTGTCTCATATTCATGGGTACATTCTGTATTTTTCGGTCTTTGATGTCAATAATCGGGCAATCTACCCATATAGCAATATCCTCTTGCATACAACTCCCGATATATTCTTGGGTCAGGTCATAAAAAAATAGATTCCCAGGTGTTAATACATCTATACCTTTAAAGTCATTCATTACCGAACAGGTGGGGGTGTCTCCATAATAAATAGGTAAATCCAGAGTATTTTTTAAAGCTATAATTGATTGAGTTATGTTTTCAGAAAAAGCTAGAATAGACTCTTTATTTGACTCTTGATACGAATTCCCAGCGTGAATATAACAACCTTTTAGTTTTATCTTTGGTAATGCACTTATGTCTTGATTGAACTTCGTTATGTCTGGTATTTGGTTAATTGGAATGCCAGTTCGCCCGTAATTTGGATCAATATCTAGGAGTACTTGTAGTGGTTTATCGAGAATGCTATTGAGTTTTTTAAGGTGCTCAACTGAACTGGATAGCACCTTTAGATGGCATTCATTATTTAATTGGTTAATGGATTTGAAAAGTCCAGGATGCAAGGGGATTGCTAGTAAAAAAGAATCCCAATTATCCTTAAAAAAATAGGTTAGCATATCAACACTTGAAACAGTAATATCGGTAATCCCCATATCACGTATCCATTGACCTACTTCTAGAGATTGATGTGTTTTAAAGTGAGGCTGAAATTGTATAGAATATTTTTGTGCTTTGTTAAAGATTCGTAAACTATTTCGTAGTACAATTTCTTTATCAATCACTAAACGTGGTTTTTCAATCATATGCTTTATGGATGTATTGCTTTTTGAAAAAATGATGTATTTTTAACATAATAAATGTTTATAGATTGAGAGAGAACAAACTGCAAATCTTCGATAACAAAAATAAATTAAAACTTATTTAACAAAACGCCTAATGGACGTAGACTTATTATTTATCCCTTTGACTTCAACTCAATGGAAAGAATGTTCATCACGCGGATCTATAGAGCCTTTTCAGCAAGAAGAATCTAAATCAACACAAAGTATAGAAGCATATAAACCTTCAGTAATTGAAGAAATACTAAATTTTAAATATTTAGACCAAAATGATCTGTTATTAATTATCGTGGATCCTATCAGGGTGCAGGTACCGATCAAACATGAATTATCAGATATCACACCAAATGATGCTGGACAGATTATTGGTAATAGTAAACGTTATTCTGTGGTACATCTTCAGGGGAAAATATCTATTGATGCGGTAATTGATCGAATTCCAATCCAGAGAAATAAAGATGGATTATTTCATGTTCACATTGAGACTATAGATTAATTCAGAAATTATCTTAACACTTGAACGACAGTGCTTATATGGGGTTTTGGTTAGCTTCAGCTTCATTAAGCGATCAAATGAATGTCTTATAATATATATTATGTAAAGTTAGAATTTATATATTTAGAAACGCGAGTAAATTACACGAATGCTAATCCCCCTCTATTATCTTATATCCTATACTAAATTGCTATCTAGATTATGATTAGCGTAAAGCTTCTTTGATTTTATTAAAATTAGGTAAGTTACCTGCGTCATCTAGTATTTCTGAGTGTATCAATTTCATATCACTGTCAAGTACAAATACACTACGCTTCGCCACACCAATCATCCCATAGTGGTCATTATTTAAAACACCAAAATTCGTAGATTGAACTTTGTTGAAATCACTTAGTAAGCTGAAATTCAAATTTATTGACTGTTTAAAGGCTTTTAAACAGAAAAAGCTATCAACTGATATACCGTAAACATGCGTGCCTAACGACTCATATACTTTCATATTATCACGCATCGTGCACATTTCTTCTGTGCATACGCCAGTAAAAGATAATGGGAAAAATAATAGAACTGTATGGTTGCCGCTTCCTGCCTTAATTGTAATATGATTCCCATCTGAATCTTGTAATGTAATACTGGGAATTTCATCTCCGATTTGATAACTCATATGAAATTAGTATTTAAGTTTTTTTGATATTTGTTGGATATTTAACCAAACTAATTGTCAAGAAAATCATTCCAAGGCATAGAAAAATTGCTCCCAACAATGATTCATTTTCTGCATTTTCAAAGTTTATTATCGGGATAATATAAGCGAACAAGAACGCTAAAATGGAAATTATGAATGTCCATTTCCATTCAAAAAGAACAGTATTCACACAAAACAAGAGCAGTGCTACTAAAACAGCACCGGCCTGCATTATAAGTTCTAAAATATCTTTTATCGCATAACTTGTAGGAATAATTGCAAAAAAAACAATACCAGTCAAAGGAAGCAATGTCAAGTAGATGGGAAACCGTGCGAAAATTGGCTTTGAGTCTCTGATAATTACAAATAGAGCAGATAAGACTAAACTAATGCTTACAAAGTTTCCCCATGCCACCACATCCCGAACAAGATAGCTTGCACCTTCAAAAATATAAATCTTAGATACAATGAAGCTAAGTAAACTACCTAAAAGATATACCTTTGAAAGGTCTTTGAAGTTTAACGAGCTTGGAAGGAGCGCCATAAAACATAAAAGAGCTACTAAGATCTCTAAACCATGTGCTATATTCTCAATTTCCATAACTCTCCTATTTCTGCTTAAATACCATTGTTATAGGTACGCCGGCAAACTCGTAGGTTTCCCGGATTTGATTTTCTAAATATCGTCGGTAGTTAGCAGGTAAGTCTTGCGGACTATTCATAAAAAACTTAAAAACTGGCGGATTTGTTTTCACTTGTGAGCCATACTGAATCTTCAATTCTCTGCCTCTTTTCATGGGTAATGGACGTTTGAGTAGCGTTCTAGTGATGAAGTTATTAAAATCGGATGTTCTAATTAATTTGCTTTTTTCCTCAATCACTTTGTCACATAACTCCAATACTTTATGGATACGTTTTTTATTAGTTGCAGATATAGTTAGTATAGGTATATAGTCCATTTGTGGAATTGCGTCATATACTATTTTTTCGAATTCGCGTACGGTATGAGTATTTTTATCGTCGATTAAATCCCATTTATTCCATGCAATAACCAAACCCTTGTTGTATTCTTCCGCCTGTCGAAGTACACGCTTGTCTTGAGCATCAAATCCTCTTTCTGCATCCAAAATGAGTATTGCTATATCGCATTCACGAATGGCTTTTTCTGTTCTTACAGTACTATAAAACTCAATATTTTCTTTGATTTTCACCTTTTTTCTAAGTCCAGCTGTATCCATTAGTATGTATTCTTTGTCATTGAATGATAAATAGGTATTGATAGTGTCTCTAGTTGTACCTGCAATATCTGTAACAATGCATCTTTTATCATCGACTAAGGCATTAATTAGGCTACTTTTGCCTACATTAGGTCGTCCAATGAAGGCTAGTTTTGGGATATTTTCATGATACTCGGGCTTATGTTCAGGTAACAATTCTACTATTCGGTCCATGAGTTCACCTGTACCAGTGCCACTGATCGCCGATATTGGATATAGTTCGTTAAATCCCAAGCTGTAAAATTCAGAGGCCTCAAGCCTTCTACTTTCATTATCTGCTTTATTTGCGACAAGTAATATAGGTTTTTGCTGCCTTCGTAACATCTGTGCAACGGATTCATCTAGCATATTTATGCCAGTTTTTGCATCGACCACAAATAGTATTAAATCGGATTCATTTATAGCAATGATTACTTGTTCGCGAATACCAACTGTAATTATATTCAACTCATCGGCTAAATATCCACCAGTATCTATGATGTTGAAATCAACTCCGTTCCAATAGCTATCCCCATAATGTCGATCACGTGTTACTCCATACTCATCATGGACTATAGCTTTTCTTTCACCAACAAGGCGATTGAAAATAGTTGATTTACCGACATTGGGACGGCCTACAATGGATACTATAGGAAGCATTTACGTTATTATTTAGGTAAATTAGTCTTTAATATACGTAAATATATAATCAGCAAGGATGTTAAAGACTATTTTTGAAAGTTTTGGTTTCGTAGGCTCTTTACTATTATCTCTCCTAATTTTCTTGTTCCTTATACTTTGGTTAGCAGGCATGGCAGGTATTACTCAGCCCAAAGATGGTGGCAAAGTCCGATATAAACCTTGGATGGTCTGGGTTGCAGTTTTGTTTCCAGTGTACCCTATTGCTTGGATAATTAATCAAATATGGAATCATTTCGCGATAATGAAGACAAATGATAAATAGATAAAATAAAGAACTGCAATAATTTAAAATATTAACCTAAATTTATATTAAGCTATAGTATTAGTCAGATATGTTGTTCGGTCCATCATTTCTTTTGCAGCACGCCTAGTAAAGGTTAATCGCACAATTTGTTCAGGTGGGTTGGCAGATTCAATCAGGCATGCAACTATATAAATAAGTGTTTTCGTCTTTCCTGTCCCTGCCCCTGCCAATATTAACAATCGTTTCGATATGCTAGTAACAGCGCTAAATTTCTGCTTATTGAATACCGATTTAGAATCGATTAGATAGTCTATTCGAGCTTGTTGGGAGATCTTTTTCAGTTGAAGCTACTTTATATAGTAATAAATATACTGATTCAATGTTAATATGTAAGATATATGTACAATTCCTTGCTAGTTACACATTGATGTTGTATCCAGATAAAATAAGAATTTGCCTATGAGTGAATAATGGGTAATATTTGCCGTGTTATGAACTGATTTGTATAGCATTAGTATGAAACCTTGGTCAACAAAATAATCAAAGTAACTTGTGATCAATTACATAAACGCATTAACAAATAAGATTTAGTTGAGAATATGATAAATGAACCTAGTTATCTACCCCAGGAGTATGGATGGATTGAAGTCATTTGTGGGGGGATGTTTAGTGGAAAAACCGAAGAATTAATTAGACGAGCAAGACGAGCTCAGATTGCAGGACAAAAGGTGTTGGTGATAAAACCA
>MDTG01040074.1_pt1 | contig 12156 bp, 11 predicted proteins | sample 811421 | NCBI WGS metagenome assembly MDTG01 (sample SAMN05326645, study PRJNA326480) | marine metagenome | isolation source: seawater | place: Pacific Ocean: South East | collected 2011
TAGTCGCGCGGGCTGGCGCCCAGGATGCGGCGGAACATGGCGGTGAAGGCGCTGGGGCTGTCATAGCCGAGGTCGAGCGCGACGTTGGTGACCGTTTCGCCCGAGGCGAGGCGCGGCAGGGCTTCGAGCAGGCGGATCTGCTGGCGCCATTCGGCGAAGGTGAGGCCGGTTTCGCGGCGGAACTGGCGGGTCAGGGTGCGTCGGGCCATGCCGCCCACGGCGGCCCAGTGGTCCAGATCGTGCTCGGCCGCCGGGTCTTTCAGCACCGCGCGGCAGATGCGCGCCAGGCGCCGGTCCTGGGGCATGGGGGCGTGCAGGTCGACATCGGGCATGCGGGCCAGTTCACCGATCAGCAGCTCGGCGATGCGCGCCTCGCGGCCGGCCAGATCATATTCATGCGGGGCGGCGACCATTTCCACGATCAGCGCGTGCAGAAGCTCCGACACCCGGAACACCCGGCATTCGGCCGGCAGCGCGCCGCAGACCTCCATGTCGAGATACAGCGTGCGCAGGGTGAGCGGCCCCCAATTGCGCACCTGGTGCATGGTATGGGCCGGTATCCAGAGTGCGGTGCGCGGCGGCACCACCCAGGTGCCGTGATCGGTGATCGCGGTCATCACCCCGGTCAGCGCGTATTCGATCTGCCCGCGCGGGTGATCGTGATGGCTGCCGACATTGCCGGCGGCGAACTCCGCCGCCATGCCGACCACCGGCCGGTCGATCGCCTGCAGGCGCTCGGCCGCCGACCGCGCGGCCAGATGGCCGACGATCCCGGTGACATAGGGTTCGGGAGACGGCAGCTCCGCCGCCGTGTCGAAAGCCGAAGATCCGGCATGTCCGAGCATATGGCCCATCCTCGACGATAAATGGCCCGGGACCCGGCGGAGGTCGGATGTGCGGTCAGTATCCTTCGGGACGGCGCCGGATGCAACCGGCACCCGGAAGGACGACCACATGCGGGAGCATCCATGCCCAAACTGATTCTGATCGGCGGCATCCTCGACCTCGGCTTCATGAAGGCGCCGCTGCTCGCCGCCGATCCCCGGCTCGACATCACCGTCTGGCCCGAGGATGACGGCGCCGAGGCCGAAATCGCGGTCTGCTGGCGGCCGCCCGCCGGGCTGCTCGGCACCATGCCGAAGCTGAAACTGGTCCAGTCGATCGCCGCCGGCGTCGACGGCGTGCTGAACGATGCCGGGCTGGACCCCGCCCTGCCGGTGGCGCGGATCGTGGACGACAGCCTGCCGGCGGCGATGAGCGAATTCGTGCTCTGGTCGGTGCTCTGGTTCCATCGCGGCCTGGACCAGGTGGTCCTGCGCGACCGCCCGGCGATCATCTGGCAGCGCCCGCCGCAGCAGGCCGCCGCCGACCGCCGCATCGGCGTGCTGGGGCTGGGCGAAATCGGCGGCCGGGTGGCGCGGGCGCTGTCCGCACAGGGGTTCGCCGTCGCCGGCTGGTCGCGCACGCCGCGCAGCCTGCCGGGCATCACCGGCCATCACGGGCCCGAGGGGCTGGATGCCCTGCTGGCCGAGAGCGAGATCCTGGTCAACCTGCTGCCGCTGACGCCCCGGACCCGCGGCATTCTGGGGGCCGCAACCTTCGCGAAACTGCCCCGGGGTGCCGCCGTGATCAATGTCGGCCGCGGCGAGCATCTGGTGCCCGAAGATCTGATCGCGGCGCTGGACAGCGGCCATCTGCGCGGTGCCGTGCTCGACGTGTTCGCCGCCGAACCGCTGGACCCCGCCCACCCGCTCTGGACCCATCCGCGCGTGCTGGTGACGCCGCATATGGCGGCAATCGCCCGCGACGAGGCGGTGATCGGCCAGATCGTCGAAAACGCCTGGCGGACCGCATGCGGCCGCCCGCCGCTCAACCCGGTGGAGCGCGGCCGCGGCTACTGACCGCCGGCATCGACCGGATTTGGCCCGGACGCGACGAAAGATGGCCCATGCCGCGACGCGGGCCAGGGTGGCCGGGCCCTACACTTGACGACGACAAGGCCCCCTTGCGGGGCATCAACAAGGCCGGGGAGGCCATGGCGACGCCGGAAAACCGGCGCGCCGACGCATGCGGGACTAACCAGCCAAGGGAGTCAGGGCTCGCCATGAACCGTCGCGACTTCAACAGACTGATGCTGATGGCCGGGATCGTCGGATCGACCGGCATTCCGCTGGGCATCCGCCGTGCCGCCGGCCAGACCCGGGGCGGCACGCTGGACGTGATCATCCAGCCCGAACCGCCGGTTCTGGTGGCGGCGATCAACCAGCAGGCGCCGACGCTGACCGTCGCCGGCAAGATCTATCAGAGCCTGCTGAAATTCAATTTCGACCAGACGCCGCGCCCGGGACTGGCGAAGAGCTGGGAGATGTCCGACGACGGCCTGACCTATACCTTCCATCTGGAAGAGGCCGTCAAGTGGCATGACGGCACGCCCTTCACCGCCGAGGACGTCGTGTTCTCGACCACCAGGATCCTGCCCGAGACCCATGCCCGGGCGCGCGGCAATTTCGCCCGCTGCGAGAGCATCACCGCGGCCGACGCCCATACCGTGGTCTTCAAACTGAAGGAGCCCTTCGGCCCCTTCCTGCAATGCTTCGAAATGTCGTCCTGCCCGATCATGCCGAAGCATCTCTACGAGGGCACCGACTATCGCAACAACCCGCACAACGCGAAGCCGATCGGTACCGGCCCGTGGAAGTTCGCGGAATGGGAGCGCGGCTCGCATATCCGGCTGGTGCGCAATGACGAGTACTACAAGCCCGGCCAGCCCTATCTGGACGAGATCATCTACCGGGTCGTGCCCGACGCCGCCTCGCGCGCGCTGGCGCTGGAAAACGGCACCGTCGATCTCACCCAGTGGGGCGATGTCGAGATGTTCGACGTGCCGCGGCTGAAGCAGCTGCCGCATGTCGAATTCACCACCAAGGGCTATGAATTCTATGCGCCGCTGCTCTGGCTGGAATTCAACAACCGCATCAAGCCGATGGACGACAAGCGCTTCCGCCAGGCGGTGATGCACGCCATCGACAAGGATTTCCTGGTCCGCAAGGTGCTGTTCGGCCTGGCCCGGCCGGCCACCGGGCCGATGTCGAAGGCGACGAAATTCTACGACCCCAAGGTCAAGATCTACGATTTCAACCCGGCCAAGGCGATCGCCCTGCTCGACGAGATGGGGCTGAAGCCCGGCGCCGACGGCAAGCGGGCAAAGATCACCTATCTGGTCCCGCCCTATGGCGAGGTCTGGATGCGCTTCGCCGAATACATCCGCCAGGCCCTGTCGAAGGTGGGCATCGAGGTGGTGCTGGAGGCGATCGACGTCGCCGGCTGGGCGACCCGGGTCGGCAACTGGGATTTCGAGGTCTCCGCCCCCTGGCTCTACCAGTTCGGCGACCCGGCGCTCGGCGTGTCGCGGACCTATGTCTCGTCCAACATCCGCAAGGGCGTGCTGTTCTCCAACACCTCGGGCTACAGCAATCCCAAGGTCGACGAGCTGTTCGCCGAAGCGGCGATCGCGGTCGACCCGGCGAAGCGCCAGGCGCTCTATTCCGAGGTTCAGCGCCTGCTGGTCGAAGAGGTGCCGGTGGGCTGGCTGGTCGAACTCGACTTCCCGACCATGTACGACAAGCGCTTCCATGACCTGGTGGTCTCGGCCATCGGCGTGAACGACGACTTCGATCAGGCCTGGTACGAGGGCTGAGCATGTACCAGGCCATCGCGGCGGCGGCGGCCCGGCTGGTGAAGATCGCGGTGATGATCCTGATCATCGCGACCTTCAACTTCCTGCTGGTCCATGCCGCCCCCGGCGACCCGGCGGCCGTGATCGCCGGCCAGTCGGGCGCTTCGGATGAAAAGCTGATCGCCCAGATCCGGGCCGAATACGGGCTGGACCAGCCGCTTCATGTTCAGCTGACCGACTATCTGGCCAAGGTCGCGAGTTTCGACCTCGGCTATTCCTACCGTCAGCGCCAGCCGGTTTCGGTGCTGATCGGCGAGCGCCTGCCCGCCACCCTGCTGCTGACGGTGACCGCCTTCCTGCTGGCGCTGGCCATCGGCAGCCTGCTCGGCACGCTCGCCGGCATGCGCGCCGGGCGCTGGACCGATACGGTGATCTCGGTCCTGGCGCTGCTGTTCTATGCCATGCCGGTCTTCTGGCTGGGGCTGATGCTGGTGCTGATCTTTTCGGTTCAGCTGGGCTGGCTGCCGGCCTTCGGCTTCGCGACCATCGGCCCCAGCCTCACCGGCCTCGATCTGGTGCTGGATGTCGCGACCCATATGATCCTGCCGGTCACCACGCTGGCGGCCATCTATCTTGCGATCTACGCCCGGCTGATGCGGGCCTCTATCATCGAGGTGGAGCACCAGGATTACGTGAAGACCGCCCGGGCCAAGGGGGCGTCGCGCGGCCGGATCATCCGCCATCACATGCTGCGCAACGCCCTGCTGCCGGTGATCACCTTCGCCGGTGTTCAGGCAGGCGCGCTGATCGGCGGCTCGGTGGTGGTGGAAACCGTCTTCGCCTGGCCCGGCCTCGGCCGGCTCACCTTCGATGCGGTGATGCAGCGCGACTATCCGGTGCTGCTCGGGATCTTCCTGGTCATGTCGGTGCTGGTGATCGCGATCAACCTGCTGACCGATCTGATCACCCGGATCATCGATCCGCGGCTGGCCCGGGCCGGCTGACCGCCACACCAGATCAGGATGTGCAGACCCATGCGGGCCTTCTTCTCCGCCTTCTTCCGTCACCCGAGCGGGATCACCGGTGCGGTGCTGCTGGCGCTGGTGGCGGGGCTTGCCCTTGGCGCGCCGCTGCTGTTTCCGGTCGATCCCTGGGAAATGGTCGGCGCCCCCTTCGAGCCGCCGCTGTCCGAGGGGCTGATCTTCGGCTCGGACACGCTGGGCCGCGACGTTGCCGCCGGCATCGCCTGGGGGGCGCGGGTGTCGCTGATCATCGGCATCGCCTCGGCCGTCTCGGCCGCCGGCATCGGGGTGATCGTGGGTGCGGCCGCCGGCTATTTCGGCGGGCTGGTCGACGATGTGCTGATGCGGATCACCGAACTGTTCCAGACCATTCCGGGCTTCGTGCTCGCCATCCTGCTGGTCGCGATCCTCTCGCCCGGCATGGAGACGGTGATCTTCTCCATCGCCGTGGTCAGCTGGCCGCCGCTCGCCCGGCTGACCCGGGCCGAGTTCATGAGCATTGCCACCCGCGATTTCGTCCATGCCGCCCGCTGCCAGGGGGAAAGCGCGCTGGCGATCATCATCCGCCACATCCTGCCCAATGCCGCCTCGCCGATCGTGGTTGCGACCTCGCTGACGGTGGCGACCGCGATCCTGATCGAAAGCGCGCTGTCTTTCCTGGGGCTGGGCGATCCGAACGACATGTCCTGGGGGTTCATGGTCGGTTCCGCCCGCACCGTGATCCGCCAGGCCTGGTGGACCAGCGTGTTTCCCGGCCTCGCCATCCTGCTGACGGTGGTGGCGGTCAACCTGGTGGGCGAGGCGCTGAACGATGCGCTGAACCCGCGCATCTCCCGCGCCCGCGGCACCCAAGGAGGACAGTGACGGTGACAGGAACCTCCCTCCTCGACATCCGCGATCTTTCCATCGCCCTGCCCCGGGGCGGCGACCGGGCACGGGCCGTGGATGGGGTCTGGCTGTCGGTCGCGGCTGATGAAATCGTCTGCCTGGTGGGCGAAAGCGGCTCGGGCAAATCGATGACCGCCCATGCGGTGCTGGGCCTGCTGCCGCCCCGGGTGCGGCTGGCCGGCGGCGAGATCCGGTTTCAGGACGACGATATCGGCCGCCTGGACGAGGCGGCGCTGCGCCGGATCCGCGGCGCCGATATCGGCATGATCTTTCAGGAGCCGTTGAGCGCGCTGAACCCGTTGACCCGGGTCGGCGACCAGGTGGCGGAGGCCATGGCGATCCATGGCCGCCTCGACCGCGAGGGCCGCCGCAGGCGGGTGGCGGAGCTGTTTGCCGGGGTCGGCCTGCCCGACCCCGAGACCATCGGCCGGCGCTTCCCCTTTCAGCTGTCGGGCGGCCAGCGCCAGCGGGTGATGATCGCCATGGCGCTGGCCAATGATCCGGCGCTGCTGGTGGCGGACGAGCCGACCACCGCACTCGACGTCACCACCCAGCGCCAGATCCTGGACCTGATCCGCGCCCAGCAGAAGGCGCGGGGCATGGGCGTGCTGTTCATCACCCATGATTTCGGCGTCGTCGCCGACATCGCCGACCGGGTGGTGGTGATGCGCCATGGCAGGGTCGTGGAGGCGGGCCCCGGCCGCACGGTGCTGGCCCGGCCCTCCCATGCCTATACCCGCAGCCTGATCGAGGCGGTACCCGGCCGCGCCGGCCCGAAGCCCGTGGCCGATGCCACAACCAAAACTCCGGTCATTCTGGAACTCAACAACCTTCGGAAGCAGTATACCAGCCGCACCGGCTTTCGCAGCCGGCGGGTGGTGAACGCCACCGACGATGTCACGGTGGCGCTGCGGGCCGGCGAAAGCCTGGCGGTGGTGGGGGAAAGCGGCTCGGGCAAGTCGACGCTGGCCCGGATGGTGATGGCGCTGACCCGCCCCGATGGCGGCGAAATCCTGTTCGAGGGCCGGAATGTCGCCGGGCTGGGCGGGGCCGCGCTCAAAACCTATCGCCGCCGGGTGCAGATGGTGTTCCAGGACCCCTTCGCCTCGCTCAACCCGCGCCACAGGGTGGGCGATGCCATCGCCCGCGGGCCGATCGCCTTCGGCACGCCCAGGGCCGAGGCGATGGCGATCGCCGCCCGGCTGCTGGAACGGGTGGGGCTCGACGCCTCGGCGGCGGCGCGCTATCCGCATGAATTCTCGGGCGGGCAGCGCCAGCGGATCTGCATCGCCCGGGCGCTGGCGCCGGAGCCGGCGATCCTGGTCGCCGACGAGGCGGTCTCGGCGCTGGATGTCTCGGTGCAGGCGCAGATCCTGGCCCTGCTCGCCGATCTGAAACGCGAGCTCGGCCTCGCCATGATCTTCATCACCCACGACCTCCGCGTCGCCGCCGAGGTGTCGGACCACACCATCGTGATGCGCCATGGCCGCATCGTCGAACAGGGCCCGACCGCGGCGCTGTTCGCGAACCCCGCCCACGACTATACCCGCGATCTTCTGGCCGCCATTCCCGGCCGCGCGATCTTCGCCGCCCGTCACGGGGCGGCATCGGACGCGCCCGCCCCCGCTTGACAGGTACGCTCATGACCGTCTCTCCATACGATGTGCTCGACCCCGAGATCGCGATCTTCGTCCGCCGGATGATCGCCGACGCCTCGGCCCACCCGCCCCGCGAACAGCTGACCCCGCCCGAGGCGCGGCGGGTGGCGGAAATCGTCCGCCAGCCCTGGACCGAGGGCGGGCCGGTGATGGCAAGCCGCGAAGACCATATGATCCCGACCCGCCACGGCCCGGTCCGGATCCGTTTCCATCGCCCCGAAGGGCTGGCGGCGCCGGCACCGGCGCTGATCTACATCCATGGCGGCGGGTTCGTGCTGTTCAGCCTGGACACCCATGACCGGCTGATGCGCGAATATGCCGCCCGCGCCCGGATGGTGGTGATCGGCATCGACTATTCCCTGGCGCCGGAAGCCCGCTTCCCGCAGGCGCCGCAGGAGGTGGTGGATGTCGTGCGCGCCATCCATGCCCGCGCGGCCGAATTCGGCCTCGATCCGGACCGGATCGCGCTTGGCGGCGATTCGGCCGGCGGCAACCTCACCGTCTCGGCCTGCCTGACCTTCCGCGATGCCGGCGAGGCGCCCGTCGCCGCCATGGTGCTGAATTACGGCGGGTTCTCGATGGATCTGGTCAGCCCGTCGGTGCTGCGCTGGGGCGGCGGCAACTATCTGCTCACCACCCATATGATGCTCTGGTTCCTGATGAATTACGTGTCGGACCCCGAGCAGCGCTTCGACCCGCGGCTGCGCGTGCTGGATGCCGATCTGACCGGCCTGCCGCCGGCCTGGATGGTGATCACCGAATGCGACCCGCTTTATGACGAGAACCTGGAGATGCGCGACCGCCTGGCCGCGGCCGGGGTTCCGGTCGGTGCGAAAGTCTATCCCGGCACGGTACACAGCTTCCTTGAAGCGGTATCGGTGGCGAAAGTGGCCGGCGCGGCGCTGGACGACACGGCGCTCTGGCTGAAACATACCCTTCGCCTGAACTGAGGGAGGCAGCGCCGATGTACACCCCCGCCGCCTATCTGGAAGAGCGGCCCCGGATCATCCACCAGGCGATGCGGGCCTGGAGCTTCGCAACCCTGGTCTCCACCGGTGCCGACGGGCCGGTCGCCACCCATCTGCCGATGCTGGTGGACGAACGCCCGGATGCGCCGCCGCGGCTCGTGACCCATATGGCGCGCAACAACGAGCAATGGCGCCATTTCATCGGCGGGGAAACCCCGGCCCTTGCGATCTTCCAGGGGCCGCACGCCTTCATCTCGCCGTCCTGGTACGAAGACCGGATGACCTTCCCGACCTGGAATTACGCCGCCATCCACGGCATCGGCCGGCCGCGTCTGGTGGAAGAGCCGGAAGAGATCCTGGCCGTGCTCCGCCGCACCGTCGCCCTCTGGGACACGCCGCTCGGCGGCCCCTGGTCGTTCGCGGCCATGCCCGACGCGCTGATCCTGCCCAGGCTGGAGCGGATCGTGGCGATCGACATGCCGCTCGACCGCGTCGAGGCCAAGTTCAAGCTGAACCAGGACAAGACCGCCGCCGACCGGGCCGGGGTGATCGCCGCGCTCGACGCCGCCGGTGACGATCAGGCCCGGGCCATGGCCGCCATGCTCCGCGCCTTCGAAACCGAGGGTGCCGACGCCCCCGGCGGTGCCACATTGTCGGGGCGATGAGCCCCTGATTTCCGTCTTTCCCCCAACCTGCCGGAGGGTCCTTCATGACGACCGAGACATCACTGCCGACCACGCCGCTCTGGCAATGGGATGCGACCGATATCGCGGCCGGCATCCGCAGCCGGGCGATTTCGGCACGCGAGGCGCTGACCGCCTGTTTCGAGCGGATGGACGCCGTGAACGGCCGGATCAATGCCGTGGTGATCCGGCTGGACGAAAGCGCCTTCAAGGCCGCCGACCGCGCCGATGCGGCGCTCGCCGCCGGAGAGGAAGCCGGGCCGCTGCACGGCGTGCCGGTGACGATCAAGATCAATATCGACCTGGCGGGATCCGCCACCACCAACGGCCTGCCGGCGCTGGCCGGCAATATCGCGGCCGAGGATGCGCCGGTTTCCCGCAACTGGAAGCTGGCCGGCGCCGTGCCCTTCGGCCGGACCAATGCGCCGAGCCTGTCGATGCGCTGGTTCACCGACAACCCGCTGCACGGGGCGACGCTGAACCCCCACGCCCCCGGCCGCAGCGCCGGCGGGTCCAGCGGCGGGGCGGCGGCGGCGCTGGCGGCCGGCATCGGGCCCTTGGCCCATGGCAATGATCTGGGCGGATCGGTGCGGCTGCCGGCCTTCTGCTGCGGGGTGACCGGCATCCGGCCGACGCTGGGCCGGGTGGCGGCGTTCAACCCGTCGCTGGGGGTGGAGCGGATGATCGTCTCCAATCTGGCCGCGGTGCAGGGGCCGCTGGCGCGCAGCATCCGGGATCTGCGGCTGGGCCTGGGCGCCATGGCGGCACGCGACCCGCGCGACCCCTGGTGGGTGCCGGTGCCGGAACGGCCGCGGCGGCATGCGGCCCCGATCCGGGTGGCGCTGTTCGTGCCCGAGGGCACCACGCCGCCGGTGGCCGATGCGCTGCGCCTGGCGGCCACCTGGCTCGCCGAAGCCGGCTATGAGGTGGTGGAGGCGAGCCCGCCCAATTTCGCCGAAGCCCATCAGCTCTGGCTCGACCTTTTGTCCACCGAGAACCTGTTCGGCACCCGCGAAACCGCCCGGACCTATGGCGATACGGTGCTGAACAACATGGTCGACGCCATGGCGCTGGCCGGGCGGGAACTGGACCTGACCGGCTTCATCGCCGGCCTTGCCCGCCGCAACGCCATCCTGCGCAACTGGCTGGCCTTTTTCGAGCACACGCCCCTGATCCTGATGCCGGTGTCGCTGGAACCGGCGATGGACCGCGAGGCCGACCGCAAGCCCGCGGCGGAGCTTCGGCCGCTGATCGACGCCTTCGCACCGCTGAACGCCACCGCCATTCTGGGCCTGCCCGGGCTGTCGGTGCCGGTGGGTTTCATGCCGTCGCCCGACGGCACCGGCCGGGTGCCGCTGGGCGTGCAGATCGTCGGCGGCCGCTATGAAGAAGCGACCATGCTGGATGCAGGTGCGGCGATCGAGGCCCGGGTCGGCCCGACCCTGCCGGTGGATCCTCTCTGAACCGGGGCCCCTCTGAACCAGGTTGGGGGCTGCGCCGCCCGGCCGGGAATGCGGCCACACCAGGCGGATGGACGGATCGGCTTCGTTCGCCTAGCATGGGGGACGTTCACCCCACGAACGGCACCCATGCTGTCGCGGAGCGGCCGATGATCGACCCGGATTCGCCTGATTTCGTCGCATCCTTCGCCCGCGGCCTGAGCGTCGTGCGCGCCTTCGGCGCCGAGGCGCCACGCCAGACGTTGAGCGAGGTGGCGGAGCGCACGGGGCTGACCCGTGCGGCCGCCCGCCGCTTTCTGCTGACGCTGGAGGCGCTGGGCTATGCCCGCAGCGACGGCAAGCATTTCGAGCTGACGCCCATGGTGCTGGAGCTGGGCTTTTCCTACCTGTCGTCGCTGGACATGACCGAGGCGATCCAGCCCTGGCTGCGCCGGGTGAGCGACACGCTGGGCGAAAGCTGCTCTGCCGCCGTGCTGGACGGGATCGACATCATCTATGTCGCCCGCGCCGCCGCCCGCCACCGGATTCTGGCGATCAGCCTGAATGTGGGGGCAAGGCTGCCGGCCTGGTGCACATCCATGGGCCAGGTGCTGCTGGCCAACCTGCCGCCGGCCCGGCGCAACATGCTGCTGCGCGACATTTCTTTCGAGCCCCGGACCCCCCACAGCCTGGGCGACATGAAAAGCCTGGGCGACCGGCTGGCCCTGGTCCGCGACCAGGGCTATGCCATCGCCGACCAGGAACTGGAGCTGGGGCTGCGGTCGATCGCGGTGCCGCTGCACGACCGCACCGGCGTGGTGGTGGCGGCGATGAATGTCAGCGCCCAGGCGGCACGGGTGAGCGTGGAGATGCTGGAGGGCGAATATCTGCCGGTGCTGCTGGATGCCGCCCGCCAGTTCGAGGCGACCGAGCGGGTGCGGGGATGAGCGCTGCCGGCCAGACGGCCCGCGTCGCGGCGCTGGCATCCGTGGCCGGATCAGGGCAGACTGCCGCCCCATGACCCCGCCCGTGATCCATATCGATGCCGATGCCTGCCCGGTGAAGGCCGAAACCTACAAGGTGGCGCAGCGCCTGTCGCTGAAGGTGCGCGTGGTGGCCAATGCCTGGCTGAACGTGCCGCAGGACCCGAGGGTGGAGCTGGTGACCGTCGGCGACGGCTTCGATGCCGCGGATGACCGGATCGTCGCCGATGTCACACCCGGCGATGTGGTGATCACCGCCGATATCCAGCTGGCCGCGCGCTGCCTGGACGCCGGGGCGGCGGTGGTGGCGCCCGATGGCCGCGAATTCAGCCGGGCCAATATCGGCCAGGCGCTGGCGATGCGGGCGCTGATGGCCGATCTGCGCGCCGGCGCCGATCAGGGCGGGCTGAAGGGCCCGAAGCCGATGACCCAGCGCGACCGGTCCAATTTTCTCCAGACACTCGACCGGGTGATCACGCGACTGATTCGCGGCTGAGAAGATTAAAGCACACATATATCATCCATGATGATTGGTGTAAAAAAGGCGTCCACCACCAATATTTCGCACGTCGGTTTTTACACTTGATTAAACGGAAACCGGGATACTGGCGCCAGCTTCCCACAAAAAGACGGCGGCGCCTGCCATGCTGAACAGATTTGTTTCCAACCTGAAGATGACCCACAAGGTGGCGTCGATCGTTCTTCTGATGTCGGCCGTGACCGCGGCGATATCGGTGGTGTCTTAGAGCCCGTCCGGAAGGTTATTGAATCCGGTGAATCCGTTGTGATTCTATGCCGCGCCAGAGGAAATGGGAGCGGACAGAATGTGGACGACGGAA
>MDTG01424031.1_pt1 | contig 12155 bp, 13 predicted proteins | sample 811421 | NCBI WGS metagenome assembly MDTG01 (sample SAMN05326645, study PRJNA326480) | marine metagenome | isolation source: seawater | place: Pacific Ocean: South East | collected 2011
ATTCATTTTGCATTATGGAGATATAACAGACTCACTCTTAGTTACTAGATTGGTAAAACAAATTAAACCAGATGAAATTTACAATTTAGCTGCACAGTCACATGTTGCAGTGTCGTTTGAGTCTCCGGAATATACTGCTAATGCTGATGCGCTTGGCACATTAAGAATACTAGAGGCAATAAGATTTAATAAATTAGTAAAAAAAACAAAATTTTATCAAGCGGGTACATCAGAACTTTACGGTAGAAATGCAAAAATTCCGCAAAATGAAAATACACCTTTTTATCCAGCAAGTCCTTACGGTGTTGCAAAATTGTATGCTCACTGGATAACAATTAATTATAGAGAAAGTTATGGTATATTTGCTTGTAACGGAATCTTATTTAATCATGAAAGCCCAAGAAGAGGTGAGACTTTTGTTACAAGAAAAGTGATACAGGCATTATGTAAAATAAAATTTAAATTACAAAAAACTTTGTATCTTGGTAATCTATATGCGAAAAGAGACTGGGGTCATGCTCGAGAATATGTTGAAGCGATGTGGTTGATGCTAAAACAAAAAAAACCTGAGGATTTTGTTATCTCAACAGGCCAACAAATAAATATTAAACAATTTGTAAATTTAGTTTTAAAAGAATTAAAAATTAAAGTGATTTGGAAAGGTAAAGGAATAGGAGAAAAAGCCTATGACCAAAAAGGTAATTTGATTATTGCTTGTGATAAAGCTTACTATAGACCCTTAGAAGTTAATTCTTTGTTAGGTAGTTCAAAAAAGGCTTACAAAAAACTTAAATGGAAGCCAAAAATTAAAATTAAAGATCTGATTAAAGAAATGATAAATGAAGAATTGAAAAGCCTAAGACTTAATTAAATTTAATGAGTTTAAAATTTGAAAAAGATCTTTTTATAAAATTTATTGCAGCTATCATAATCTCAATTTCAATAATAATTTTGTCATTAGATTATGGAATGTGGTCTAGTTTTTGGAGTTTTCTTAAAATACCACCAAATTATATTCCCTTCTCAGACTTTAAGGCACATGTCTATTTTTTGGAATGTTTTCAACAAAATATAGATGTTCATAAAGAGGAATGTTATTTGATTAACGATGGAAATGTTAAAATAAGTAGTCATCCAAAAATTTGGATTTATCTATTTAAATTTTTAAATTTGAAAGAAATATATTTTTTTAGAATTTCAATATTTGTTTTACTATTTTTTTATTTTTTTTTTATTTTTCATTATCTAAAAAGATTTAAAAGTAAATTACACAAAGCTTACTTTTTCTTGTTATTTTTTTCTACAACCAATTTTATTCTTATTGAAAGACTATCTACAGATATATTAATTTTTCTGATTTCTTATTTAATTTTAATTTTTAATAAAAAGTCCTTACAAATAATTCTCATTTATTTAGGTTTTTTTTTAAAATATTTTCCAATTTTTTTATGTTCGATTTTTATAAAAAATAAAAGGATTTTATTTGGATTTATTTCAAGCTTTATATTATTATTGTTTTTTTTCTATTATAAAAATTTTGATAGTATCAATAATAATATAGTTGAAATGGCCTTACCAATTGCTTACGGGTCAAGAACAATGCTTAAAGCATTTTATCACTTATCTGAAGAGTATGGATTATTTTTAAATGAGAAAAATTTATTTTTTTTTAGATATCTCATTATTATATTTTTCTTATTTTACTCAGCCTTTTTAATTTTTTTAGGCTATAAAAATTCAAAAAAAATGAATTTAGTTTCATCATTTAACAGGGATTTTATTATAGGTGCATCAATCTTTCTAGGTACTTATATCATTGGATCTAATGCTGACTATAGATTAATATTTTTGTTTTTTACAATTCCTCTAATTTTAGAATTAAAAAATAAGATTGTTCAAAATATATTGATAATTTCAATTTTTTTATCATTCAATAGTTTTTATTTTTTAATTGGTGAAAAAATAAGTATAACTTTTTTTATGTCTGCATCTTTTATTTTTTTATTGAAATTTATAATCTTTTCTTTGATTTCAATAATTATGGGAAGTCAGTTAAAAAGTGTTAATTTTTTTAGGTTGAACAATGTATAAAAAGAAACAATTTAAAAAACTTGAGAAAAAATATAACGAATATCAAGAAAGAGGATCTGTAGGTTTTTTAATGAATATTTGTCATAAAAATCTAGAAACAGATTTTAAAAGAGAAGAAATAAAGAAACGAACAAAAAGAATTTTAGAAATAGGAGCAGGTACGTCACCACATATAAATTATTTAGATTACGATTATGAAAAATATTTTTTTCTAGAGAATTCAAAATTTTCAGTTCAGTATTTAAAAAAAAAATTTAGAAATAATAAAAAGATTTTTTACAAATTATACTCCGGGAAAAAGATACCATTTAAGTCAAATTACTTCGATAGAATAATTATCTCTCATGTTTTGGAGCATGTGCCGAATCCAGAGGAATTTATAGAGGAAATGGTAAAAAAATTAAAACCTGGTGGTAAGTTATCAATATCGCTGCCTTGTGACCCTGGATTTCTTTGGAGAAGTGGAAGATTTTTTTTAAAACTTTTATCAGTAAAAAAAAAATTGGGTATTTCTAAAAAAGAGTATGATTATATGATTGCCACCGAACATATAAATTCAATATTTAATTTAATATCTATTTTGAAATATAAGTTTTCAAAAAATATTCAAAGTGAATATTATCTACCATTTAAGATAAAAATAGTTGATTTTAATTTATTTTATAATGTTACTTTAACTAAATAATCTTCTAATAAATATGAGTTTTAAATTCAAATATATTGTTTTTAAAATTTTCATTTTTGACTCTCCTTTTTTTAAATCATATCTTAAATCAATTGGCACTTCATCGAATTCAATTAAATTTTTATATTTAAAAAGTTTTAATAAAATATCAGCAGATGCACTAAATCCTTTTTCTGAAAAAAAATTTTTATTTTCTTTACAAGCTTTTTTAATTACTTCTAATTTAAATGCTCTAAATCCACACGTATAATCTTTAACATTATCTATTGGAAAAAAAATTTTATAAAGAATAGCTGCTCCGTAACTTAAAAATATTCTAAGGTTTTCTAAACCTTTAGTTTTTGAATTTTTTTTATATCTTGAAGCTATAACAACATCTTTATTTTTTAATAAAATAATTTTTAACATTTTAAAACTTAAGCTAATTGTGTGTGAGTTATCACAATCCATTGATATAATTATATCTTTGCCTTTCCCTTTTGAAATGCAATAGTTAAAGCCATCTTTTAAAGACTCGCCTAAGCCTAAATTTATTTTGTGAGAAATAATTATGATTTTTATCTTATTTATTTTAAATTTTTTTTTAATTTTTTTGATTAAATTTAAAGAATTATCTCTGGAACCATCATTTATTATTACAATTTCAACTTGAAATTTTTTATTTTTATAGAAATTAAAAAAGTCTAATAATAATTTCGATAAATTTAATTCCTCATTAAAACAAGGTAAAATATAATAAATTTTAATATTTTTCATTTTTTAAAAAATCTTTTTTTAATATTCTTAAAATTTTATTAGAAACATTTACACCATAAGGATTTTTCCAATAATTTTTTTTAATATTATTTCTTTTAATAGACTCTTCAATTTTAGTTAAAGAATATCCTGCTAGTATATTTGCTTTAATCTTTAAAGTTTCAGGTCTTTCTGTATTTTTTCTGATAGTAATGCATGGTGTTTTTAAAATACAAGATTCTTCTTGAATTCCACCAGAGTCAGTAAATACTAACTTTGCATTTTTTTGCAATGAGAGAAAATCAAAGTAATTACATGGATTTATAATTAGTATATTCTTAAAATTTTCAAAAGAAAAATTTTTTAAATTATCTCTAGTCCTTGGATGAATTGGGAATATCATTTTTATATTTTTTTTCTTCAAATATGAGGAGAAAAAATATAAAATTTTAATTATATTTTTTTTGTTATCCACCATATCTGGCCTATGTAGAGTTAATAGATAAAATTTTTTTTTTTTTAATTTATATTTATTCAATATTTTGGAACTTATTTTTTTTTTATTTATCTTTATTGCATCTGAAATTGTATTTCCTACCACATAAATATTCGATATTTTTATATTTTCTTTTTTAAGGTTATTTTTAGAAATCTTTGTTGGTGCTAACAAAATATTTGAAATGTGATCTGCAATTATTCTATTAATTTCTTCAGGCATTGACTTGTCATATGATCTTAATCCAGCTTCTAAATGAACCAGTCGTGACCTATTTTTCTTTATATTGTTGAAAGCTATCGTTGATGCTAATACGGAGTATGTATCGCCTTGATTTATGATATAGTCAGGTTTTTCTTTATCATAAATTTTTGATATTTGATTAATTGACTCTGATAAAAAATCTTTTTTCGTTGAAAGGATATAATTTGGTTTTATTTTAAAATCCTGAAAAAACTGTCTTTCCATCGAATAAATTTTATGTTGACTAGTATGAATTATAAAAAAATTTATCTTCTTTTTTTTAAATAATTGGATTAAGGGAGAAAGTTTTATAATCTCTGGTCTCGTGCCTAATATAATGCAAATTTTCATTTATTTATAGTATATTTTGAATTTTATATTTTTAAAATTAGATTAAATCTACTATTAAAAGAAATTAAAAATAAATTTATAAATGAAAGTTTTTCTTGCAGGTCATAGAGGATTAGTTGGATCATCAATTCTAAGAGCTCTTAAAAAAAGAGGTTATACCAATATTATTACAGTTGATAAAAAAAAATTAAATCTTCTTGAACAGGATAAGGTTTATGCATTTTTGAAGAAGAAAAAACCTGATATTGTAATTATAGCAGCAGCTAGAGTAGGGGGTATCAGTGCAAATCAAACTTATGGAGGTCAATTTATTTATGAAAATTTACAAATACAAAATAATCTGATTCATGGAAGTTATAGGAGTGGAATAAAAAATTTAATTTTTTTAGGATCAAGCTGTATTTACCCTAAGTGGGCAAAACAACCTTTAAAAGAAAAATATCTTTTAAGTGGAAAATTAGAGGAAACTAATGAACCATATGCAATTGCAAAAATAGCAGGAGTAATAATGTGTGAGTCTTATAATAGACAATATAAGACAAATTATAAATGTTTAATGCCAACTAACACTTATGGTCCTAATGATAATTATGATTTAAAAAATTCACATTTTTTTCCAGCTTTAATTCACAAAGCTCATATTTGTAAAATTAAAAATAAAAAATCTATAGAAATTTGGGGTTCAGGAAATCCATTAAGAGAACTTATATATGTTGATGATATTGCAGAGGCTTGCTTATTTTTTATGAAAAAAAAAACAAAAGAAACATTAATAAATATTGGCTCTGGGAAAGATTATAGAATAAAGGATTACGTAAATTTTATATTAAAAAAATTAGATTTAAAAATAAAAGTAAGATTTAATAAATCAAAACCAGATGGAGTTTCAAGAAAACTTCTTGATATAACAAGAGCAAAAAAATACGGGTGGACTGCAAAAACTTCGTTAAATGATGGATTTAAAAAAACATACTCTGAATTTAAAAAAAGTTTTGATAAATGAGTAAAAATATAATTGTCGTAACAGGAGGTGTAGGATTTGTAGGGTCAAATTTGATTGAATTATTGATAAAAAAAACAAGATTTAAAATAATAAGTATTGATGATTATTCTTCTGGATTTAAAAAAAACCATATAAATAACAAAAGGATTAAATATTTAAAATCCCACACAAAAAATATTTTTAAAGATTTAAATAAATATAAAAAAAAAATTCATTCATTATTTCATTTTGGAGAGTTCGCTAGAATTTATCAAAGTTTTATAAAATTAAATAAATGTATAGAGTCAAATTCAATTGGTACACAAGAGGTAATCAGATTTTGCTTAGAAAATAATATTAAATTAATTTATTCAGCTACATCAGCAAGTCTTGGAAATTTTGGTAGAGATAAAAATTTGTCACCATATGCTTTTACAAAAGCAAAAAATTTAGAATTATTAAATAATTTAAAAAAATGGTATGGTTTTAAATTTGAAATTATTTATTTCTATAATGTCTATGGACCAAAACAAATTAGCAAAGGTTCAATGGCTACAGTGATTGGAATTTTTGAGGAATACTATAAAAAAAAATTACCTTTACCAGTGGTAAAACCTGGGACTCAATCAAGAAGATTTACTCATATTAATGATACAATTAATATATGTTATAAAGCCTGGAAAAAAAATCTATGTCGACATTACAGTATCTCTAACAAGAAATCTTACACAATTTTGCAAATAGCTAGAATGTTTAAAAAAGATATTAAACTTCTGCCTGCCAGGAAAGGGGAAAGATTTGCGTCAGCTTTAACAAATATGAATTTATCTAATAAAGTTTATAAATATTTTGGCAAAATACAAATTGTTGATTATATCATGGATTTAAAGCGTAATTTAAAATGATGAAAAAAAAATTTTGTGAAAGTAACTAATAAAAAAATTTCAACTATTATTTTAGTAGGTGGTCAAGGATCTCGTTTTTCAGAACCTAATAAGCCTCCAAAACATCTTAAAAAATTGAATAAAAACCTAATTTTAGAAAATATAATTAATCATTTATATAAATCAGGTTTTCGTCATTTTATTTTTCCACTAGGTTTTAAAAAAAATTTTTTCATAAATTTTTTTGAGTCGAATTCAAACCAAAAAAAATATAATTTTGAAGTTTTAAAAGGTAAATCAATCCCAAAAAATGCTGATAATGATAAAAAATATATTTCTTATTTTGATGCGGGAAAAAGTACAAATAAGATAACCAGAGTAATTAAGTCAATTAATTATACTAAAAATAAAGATTTGCTAGTTATTTATGGTGATGATTTAGCTAATGTAAAATTACATAAAATTAATGAAATGTATAATAAGAACAAAAGAAAAAAAGTAATTGTTACAGTATATAAAAAAAGATCTCAATATGGACATTTAAAAATAAATTCAAATGGAAAAGTAAATGAATTTATTGAGAAACCTCCATTTCCATATCCAATAAATATTGGTTTCTATTTAATGAGCACCGCAATTTTAAAAAAATTTTATAGTAAGAATAAAGAATTAGAAACAAAATTTTTGCCAGATTTAGTTAAAAGAAATTTATTATTAGGTTTTGAGCATACTGGTTATTTTTATAGCATAAATGATAAGAAGGAATTATTAACAGCTAAAAAATTTTTAAAGAATTTATGAAATTAAATATTTTGGTAACAGGTGGATTTGGACTTCTAGGCAAACCCTTGGTCCATAAACTTATAACATTTAAACATAATGTTATTATTTTAGAAAAAAGAAGCACTGATAGAAAAAAATTTCTTGAATTAAAACCAAAAAAAATTATCTCTGGTGATTTTTTAAACAAAAATTTAGTTGGAAATATTTTACGAAAATTTAAAATTGACGTAATTTTTCATTTAGGTGCAGTAACACAGGTCTTAGATTCTTTAAAAGACCCCTATAAAACTCATAATACAAATATACTAGGGACAATAAATTTTCTAGAAAATATTAGAAAAATTAATCCCAATATCACTTTTATCTATAGCTCATCTGATAAAGCTTATGGAGAATTAAATAAAAGAAATTTTTATAAGGAATCAGATTGTTTAAAATCTGAATACCCATATGATGTGTCAAAATCTGCTTCAGATTTAATATGCCAATCTTATAGTAAAACATATTCATTAAGAGTAGGAATAATCAGATGTGGAAATATATACGGTCCAGGTGATTTTAATCTAAAAAGATTAATTCCTGAAGTTATTTTGTCTTCAATTAAAAAAAAAAGGTTTGTGATAAGATCAAGTGGCAAATCTACGAGAGATTATGTTTACGTGAAAGATGTTGTGACAGCATACACCTCGTTGATGAACAAATTAGTCAAATCAAAAAATAAATTAAAAATCTATAATGTAAGTTCTAAATTCAATTATTCTGTTATTGAAGTAGTAAATTTTATATTAAAAGAAATGAAATGTGTTCATCTCAAACCTATTATTATGAATAATTCAAAACAAGAAATTAACTTTCAAAGGTTGGATTATTCTAAAATAAAAAAAGAGTTAAATTGGTCTCCAAAAACAGATATTAAAAGGGGGATTTCTGAAACAATTAATTGGTACAAAAAATATTATAATTTTCTTAAAAAGAAATAAATTATCTTTGTGATATAAAAATCACAATTAAAAGAATTTTTTTCAGTTAAAGATTTAACATATTGAAACTGCATATATCTTCTTTCCCAAAATTTTTTCTTAAACAAACTTAAATAGCTCTCTCCTAAATTTTTATCATGGAATCTTTTAAAAGTTAGTCCTTCCAAATAATTTGATTGATGAAAGTATTTTTTACTAAAAAGTATGATTTGAGCATCAATAGCTAGCATTTTCCAAGCGAATGGATTAGTCATAATAAAAAACTTTTTGAGTACTTTCCTTTTAATTAAGATAGAGCTTGTTCCATAAATTTGTGGCCAATCATTAAAAAAGAATTTGTAGAAAAAACTAAGTTTGAGAGTTTTAATTGGTAAAACTTTATTAAAATTCTTGCCAAAGATAATTGGTAAATCTTGATTACAATAAAGGTCTTTTTTTTTTAAAATTTTATTAAGTTTATCCAATTTATTTTGATTAAATTTGTCATCACCATCTAAAAATAAAAGATAATCACCCTTAGATTTTTTCAACCCTTGATAAATCTTATGCATTTGATTCATTTCAGGTTGTTTATATTTTGATCTCTGATGAAAATATCTTATTTTTTTTTTGTTTCTATAAATTTTGCTATTAATTTTTTTTATGGATGTATTAAATATTAATATTTCAAAATTTTTGTAGGTCTGCTTTATACAAGAATTAATTGCTTCAAATATGTATTCATTTTGATTATGAGTGTTAATTATTATGCTAAATTTTGTCATTTCTATCAAAATTTAATGATTTTATGAATTTTATAGGTCTTTTTATAATTTTAAAAATATATAACAAATAAACAAATATAGATGACTGATTATTAGCGATACGAATTTTATTAAGATCTTTTAGATGTTTTATATAATTGACTTTAGAGGAAAATCCACCTTTTTCAAATTCACCTAAGATTTCATTTTTTTTTGTACTCATACCAACTAACTTATGATTAACAATCATTTTATAAAAAAAATCTAAATCAGAACTAAGAAAGTTTTGATTGTAATATCCAACTTCAATATGTTTGTTTCTTTTTATGAAAAAACCAACTGAATGAGAGCTATAAAAACCAAAACTCCATTTAATTTTCCAGGGTTTATAACCATGAAAAATTTTGTATTTTTTTACAGTTCCAAATAAAAAATCAATTTCATTAAGTTTAAAATATTTATTTACTGTCGAAAGACTATCTTCGTAATAAAAATCATCAGTATTTAAAAAACAAATAATATCACCCTTTAGCTATTTGAATTCCCTTATTCATAGCATCCCATATACCGTTATCTTTCTCTATAAGGATTTGAGAAAAATGAGATTTGTTTTTATTTATTATTTCAACTGTCTTGTCAGCTGAACAACCATCAATAATGATGTGTTCAAAATTTTTATAATTTTGGTTTTTTACACTTTGAATACATCTATCTAAAAACTTTTCAGAATTTAAACTTACTGTAATAATTGAAAATTTGTAATCTATCATCAAATACTTTTAAAAATTTTATCAAATTTATAAACATTATTTTTGACCGAAAATCTCATTAATTTTCTTTTAGCAAATTTATTTTTTTTAATCAGATCACTTGTTGAAGAAAAGAAACTCAAAATTTTTTTTGTCAGAATATCAACATTATTATAAGTTGGTATTAAATCTCCTCCTCTGCCATTTAACAATATTTCAGACGGACCCGAATTACAATTAGTTGAAATAACGGGAGTATCCAAGCTTATTGATTCTACCAAGACATTTGCAAAGCCTTCATACTTTGAATTAAATACAAACAAATTACTTTTTTTTATATATGGATACGGATTAATACAATTTTTGATAATTTTGACCTTATTATTAATTTTTTTTTCTTTAATTAATTTCATTATATTTTTTTCTCTATCTCCGTAACCGACTAAAATTAATCTTAAGTTAGAAATTTTTTTTATGCATTTTTCAAAAGAAATAACTATATCTTCAACACCTTTTCTTTTAGTAAATCTTGAAACACAAATAATATACCTTAACTTTTTTTTAAACTTAAACTTAATTTTTTTATTTGAGAGAGCTTTTAAGTTTGGGTCATATGCTGGGTTATAAATTAATTCAACATTGGAATCTATACCTAGATTTTTAAGAGATTTTGCTAAACCAAGACTTATTGCAATAACTTTTTTTGATTTCGGATAAATAAATTTAATAAGAAAATATATGAACATATTTTTTAAAAAAGTAAAAGGCTTTTTGTCAAAGAACAATTCATCAATATGATTTCTATCTATAAAAATTAGTTTTATATTTTCAAAACCAAGTGATACAAAAAAAATAAATAAGTTTGCAAAATTTTGATTGCTTACAAATATATATTTAGAATATTTTTTTTTATTCAAAATATCTTGAATTATTTTTCTCAATTTAAAAAAACTAAAAATTGTTCTTTTTGAATTTAAATTAATAAAATTTACATTTGATAATTTTTTTTTAAGAAAACTTTTTTTTAAAGAAATAAAACTAATATCATATTTTTTAGAATTTAAATTATTAATTAGCCTATAAAGTGAGTTATCAGCACCACCAATTGCTGAGTAGGGGTGAAAAAATATTAATTTTATTTTTTTTTTCATAAAAGTTTATTAATGATGTGTAGATATTTTTTACAATTTAATTGATAATCAAATCTATTCAAACTTTTGAAACCTCTTTTAGCAATATTATTATAATAATTTCTTCTATAATTAATGTCTGTTATAGTTTTTCCAAGTTTTTTAAAATCACCAACTTTAATTAATTTTCCAAATTTCCCGTTTTTCAATATTTCAGAGGGACCAGATTTGCAGTTTGTTGAAATAATAATTTTTTTTAAAGCTAAGCATTCAATTAACACATTTGGCAATCCTTCATTTAGAGACGTAAGAGTAAAAATATCTGAATGTTTAAAAAAAGGATAAATATTATTTTGATATTTTATTATTTTAACTTTTTTTTCTAAGTTTTGATCTTTGATATATTTTGCTAAGTCTTTCTTTTTTTCTCCATCACCAATTATCAACAGTTTGTAATTAATACTTGGGTGAACATATTTTAAACTTTTTAAAAGAGTAATTTGATCCTTTTGTTTTACCAAACGCCCAACAGTCAAAATATTCAAACAATTATCTTTAAAAAAAAGATTTTGAATCTTACTTTTGGATTTTTGTTTGATATGATTTAAGTCTTCTAAAGGATTGTATATACAAATTGCATTTATCCCTAAATTTTTAAACTCTTTTTTCATCACATAACTATTCACTATTATTTTGTCTGACCAGCTATAGAAAATTTTAAAAAATATTTTTTTAATAAAATTTGTTAAATAAGACTCAAGGCTTGTATTACATCTGATTATAACTTTCATTTTTAAGATTTTTCCAAGAATAATGGCAAATATATTATTATTAAAAGATAAAAGTATTATTTTTTGATTTGTTTTTAAATAATATCTAATAGAAATTAATACACAAATTATTGATTTAATTATTCTACTAGATTTATTCCATCTATCATTTTTTGGAGAAATAAAATTGACATTTTGATAAAAGTTATTTTTATCTTTGTTGGCTGTCACAACTGTTACTTTATTTATTTTTCTAGATAAAAAATTTGTAATATTATATAAATTTTTTTCTACCCCACCGTCCTCTATTGATGGAGAGAATATCAGAAGTTCATTATTATTTTTTTTCACTTTAATTAATATTTTTAATTAAGATAATTAGTATCATTTAATATGGCCAAAAATCGTCTAAAAATAATATAATTCTTTGATTTACAAATTCTAATTAATAGATATAAAACTCGTGCCGGTAGTTATTGCGAAAGTGTTATACCCGATCCCATTCCGAACTCGGAAGTCAAGCCTTTCTGCGC
>MDTG01430132.1_pt1 | contig 12155 bp, 10 predicted proteins | sample 811421 | NCBI WGS metagenome assembly MDTG01 (sample SAMN05326645, study PRJNA326480) | marine metagenome | isolation source: seawater | place: Pacific Ocean: South East | collected 2011
GCAGATTTTACAGGATTTTTATTTGCTTTAAACCTCATATCTGGTGTGCCATCTGCTTTCATCGGACCAGGTAAAGCAGGTGCACCACCTTTTCCGAATAATCCCGCAAGTTTACTTCCTGCTGTTTTTATTCCTCCCATCAATCCTTTAACTAATCCACCTACCAACGGAATTGACTTTTTGAATATTAAAAACCAACCAATTGTTAAACCTGCTAATGTTTTTAAAACTGTTCCTGTATCAGAAAACATTCCTTTTAATATAGATGTATCCCCGTGTAATGCAGAAAATAGTCCCAAAATTAATTCAAATGGTTTAGCAAGAATTTGAACAATAGTAATCATACCTTGCATTATTCCACTTACTTCACCTGCTTCTCCAGTTAACATTTTTACGAGTGATAAAATTTTTGGCATTAATTTTTCAGCAATTGGTAAAAGTGCTTGCTTTAGTTCCATCATTGCTTTGTTAAATTGATCTTGAATTGCTTTTGTTGATTCTAAAGTTTGTTGTTCTTTTAGTTTAAGTGCGAGTTGTTCTTTTGCAGGTAGATTTGATTTTGCTTCTTCTTTTTGTCTTCTTTGAAGTGCAGCTATTGCATTTGCATCACCCTCCGCAGCCAGTTGTCTAAGCATCAAGTCTTGTTTTCTTGTTTTTTCAATATTATATAAAGTGCTTAATTCTACACCCATCGATTCTGCTAATGCTTTTTGTTGCCAACGATTCATATTACGAAGACCACCCATCTCTTGCATAATTCTTAATTGCTCTTTGGCCATTCCGGCTGCATCTCCTTCTAATGCTAATGCTCGTAATCTATTTAAATTTATTCGTCTACCAAATAATGTGCTTGCTTTCATTTCTGCATTAACACTGCTTTCAAAGTCTAACAAACGATCCGCAGCCGCAGCCATATCATTTATGCTCGTCCCCATTCTTCTTGCTTGAACTGCACCTTCAGCAAGTGCTTTTGCAGAACCACGTGCAAATATCATTGTCTCTTCACTCGCACTTGATATATCTTCCATAACTTTTTTGAAATCAACTCCGAATTTTGCAGACATTTTTTGTGTTTGCATAATTACCTTTGATGCTTCTTTTTGACCCGCAGCTCCCATTTTCATCATCATATCAACTGCACCAGCACCGGTTGATGCAGCGATGCCCATTCCTTCTTCCAACATCGCAACAAACTCAACGGTATCTTGTTGGATAGTTGCTTGATCTGCAAATACATCTCGTAATGCTCCGGCACTAGCAGCTGCTTCTTCAATACCAATACCAAACCCTTTTAAATTCTGCTCGACACTAATTACTATATCACGCAATGGTTGAACATCTTGTGCAAGTCCTCCAAACTCTTTTCTCATCTCACGAACTGCACCTTCTATTCTTCCAAGTTCTGCAATTGCCATGGCTATAAAACCCACAAACACACCAATCAACATCAATGGTCCTAAAAATGCTTTAGAAATTAGTCCTCCAATTCCACTTAAACCACCTGCAAATTCTTTTAATCCTGCTTGCATTCCTTTTACAGATGATCCCGTTTCAAGTGAAACTTCTTTTGCTTTTACGAAGGCCGTAGTAAACGCAGATTTTGCTTGTTCAGTTGCTTCTGTTAATGGTTTTTTAATACTTGAATTTATTAATCCTCCTATTAACGGAATTTTATCAATTGTTCCTGTTATAGATTCTTGTATTGCATCAAATCCACCTCTATACTCCGCAATTATATCTTTACTTTCTTCTAACAATTTCTTTTGAGCATCACTCATTCCATCAATTACATCTTTAAGTTCCTTGTTAGTTTTTAATTGATCATTTGAATTGCTAACAATATCAGATGTAACTTTTATATACTCTTTTAATACATCCTTTGTAGCAACATTATTTTCTAACGACTCAGTTACGACTTTTAATTCATTTTCTTTTAAATGAATTAATGCTTGCTGTTGACCAATCATATCAGCAGTTTTAGCATTCGCAGTTACCAATCCATCTTTTAGTTGGTTAATTTTTTGCTTTTGTGATTCATAATTAGAATCTGCTTTATCCATTAATGATAATTGTAATTCTGCTTGTTTAACTTTTGCTTGTAATTTTGGAACAATTTCTTCTTCTCGATTTTTTATATCCTCTGTAACTACTTTTATTCTTTCTGAAAGTTTGCCTACTATACTTTGTGTTTCAGCCTGTAAATTTCCTTGTTGCTCTGCGTTTGCTAAATTACGAGCTATTTTCAACGACTCATCTTTCATTTTCTCAAAATACGCATTTGATGCATTAAGATCGGTATTTAAATTTTTTACTTTATCACTTCCGAGTGTTTCAATTGCAACATCAATATTTCCTTCTATTATTGCGGTATTAAGATCTTTTGAAATGTCAGTTACCTTATTTAATTCAGGCGTAACATTATTGGCCAACTCTCGTTGAAGTTGAGTTGTAAACGATTGAACATCTATTACATCTTCACCGGCCATAATATTTTATTAATAATCTACCCACTCGTCATCTGTGCCTTTGAGTGCTTTTTTTAAATCGTTTGTATTACCAAGACCAAGTCGTTTAAGTTCTTTTTTAAACTCGTTTGTGTCTTTGATGTAGTTATCCAAAGCAGATTTTAATCTAGGATCACCGAAAAATGATTTTCCTAGTTTTTTTGCTTTTCCTTTGAAGATTGAATTTACAAGAGAACCAATAAATTCTGCTATTATTTTATTTTCAGATAATACTTCTTTGCTATTTTCTTTTTCGTTTTTCATATATAAATTTTCGTTGTGTACATATATCCATGTATAAATATATGTTTAGTGTAATTTATATAGAAAATAGAGTATCTATCTAAAAGACTTTTTTGGTCCAGGTCTTGATTTAGGTGCAGACGGATTTTTGACCTTAGACTGCTGAGACTTAACTTGTTCTTGTTCTTTTGTTTTTACATCGAGCAACTTCTTCGCATAAAACCTTCGCAAATAAATTGGAAGATTATATGCAATAGATTGATCAAATGCACCTTCACTATAATAACAGAGATTAAAAATCTCTTCATGAAGTTGGATTTTATACTCCCGTGGAAGGGTAAAAAAAGTCGACCCCGAGGGGGATCGTCATCCTTTCTTCGTATCCTGTGTCTTCAGACTCAAAGTTGAAAGTCATGTCAAGGTCAGGAGTATTTTTTCTGATATGCTCTCTTAATGAAAGACTATCTCTTGCAAGAAGTTCTTTGTCTACGAAACTTTTGATAAATGAACGATCTTCTTTTCCGTCTAATGCTTGAATAACATATTTCAAACGAGTAGTAACTTCAGCAGTTTCATTTTTGTTTTTTGTAAATTTCTTCATGCTTTTTAATTCTGCTTCAATTGATTGTTCGTCTGCATGAGTAAGTAACTTCCAATGAATTTTTCTTTTGCTATAAGGAAGTTCGTAATCAAAAATTCCAACTCCTCGTTCACAATTATCAAAATCAAATTCACGGGACTCAAGTTGAGTTAAATCAATTGTATCTTCTACATCGTCACCAGTTGATGGATCTTTAAATTTAATTTTGTAATCTTTTCCATAAGCAAGAACCCTTGCGGAAATAAATATTGCATTTTTGTCACCAACTAAAATATCGTCTAATTTGACACCAGGAGTAACGATCAATGCTTCTAGCAATTTATCAAGTACTACACCCTTTTTGATCAAATTTTGACTTGTAAGAATATCTTCTTCACGTGCAGTCATATACTTGATATCAATTTGACCACTTGACAATGGATTACTGCTATCGTAAAACCAACCTCTGCTTGGTAAGTCAACTACTTCACTTGGGTATTCAGTTTTTTGAACTTCATCGGTTTGACCCCAACTTGCTTTTGGACTTGTATCGGGAACCTTTACTTGTTTAGTCTCGGTAGTTTTAGAATTACCTTCTTCTGACATTGCCCGTGCGACTTCGTCAGGAATTTGAATTGTTTTATCTTCGTTTGCCATAATTGTAACCTTTTATTTTTTATTAGTATAATATATACCAATATATATACATATACAAGAACTATTTTTTTTATTAAAATAAAAAAACTTTATTAGATATCAGCAAGAGCAAAATCAAGCATTTTCTTATGGTCTTTGTAACTAAAGAATTCACTATCTTTTTTACCTTTCCATGTTTTATTTGCAGTTACTCCTAGTTTCATATCTTTGAATACTATTTTCTTTCCACTACCGGTTCTAAATACCATGCGACCATCTTCTGGACTAATATCATAATCTCTTAGAAATTTTCCTGCTTTTACTTGATTTAGAAAAAACTTTGCTACCTTATTATACACAGAACTTAAACCCTCAATTTGCAATTCAGTTTGCTTATCACTTTTAAGTTCTTCAAATATGCTTAATACTTCTGCTTGTAATTTACTAGGTTTCATAGTCAATAAATATATACACACAAAAAAAAACTCCCAAGAAGGGAGTTTTTTTAAAAGAAATTACAACTACTAGATTTTAGTATTGAAGTATTGCATAATCGTATGCAATTGTAAGTGAGACTTCAAGAGGTTCTCCGTTTGTCCAATCTACAGTACCAAAGTCAACTGCTGTACAGAATGCTCCTTTTACAGTCCATTCTTCAACTTTATCTCCGACTGGTCCTAAAAGATTGATCGTAAGGTCTTTCTTATAGAAGTCTGCGTAACCATTTCTACCGGTAACAGATTCGTGCGAAAGACGAATCCATTCCATTGTTGCTTGAGAAGCACTTGGAACTACCGGATCATAAAGTGTCATTGTTATATCCTGCCACTCTGCTTTACCACCACGAATCTTTCGTTTGATGTTGATGTGGTCAAGTGTGACGGGATCGATATTAAGGGAAGGACGAGTAACACTCTTGATAAGATATGCTGGTACTCCGTCCATATACATAATGAATCTATTTTGCGTTTTTGGTTCGAACGCAGTAAAAAACATTTCTTCGTTTGCTATTACTTCTGCCATTTTTTAAGTTCTCCAATTATAGGTTGTATTTCTTTCGTATAAATATTGATTAAAAATTCAAAAACTTGTTTTTTCAATCATCTAATATAAATAGTTGATAAATAAAAAATATATTTATTTATCTTTTCTTAATTTCTGTCCGACCAACTTTGCTGAACCATATAATACTGCTCCAACAAATTGAAATGATTGTGGTCCTGGCCAAGGAAATGACAATCCAATAACACCAGTTGCAAACAACATAAGTAAAGCCATTCCATCAGGTCCTGCAAACAATGTTGATAATGTAAATCCACCCGCAAGTGCTAATAGCATATCGGCCATATCAAAATCATAATCTGCGTTACCGGTGAATGTCATATTTAACCAAATATAAATTAGAATACCGGCAACTGCAAATCCTGCCATTCTTTTAGTCTTGGGATGCTTTGCAAGAAACGCATCCAAGTCTTTGAGTTTGTTTTCTGTCCACTTACCAACTTTAGTACTTGCTACATATTCACCGATTGCTTTGATTACTTCTTTATATGCCTTAAATCCTTTTTTGACTAAACCAAATAGATATTTCATACTGAATTTTATTTTAGCAAAAAATTTGAACACCAATTTGTTCATAAATAATTTAACCATATCTGTTAACTTTACTTTTACAAGGTCTTTTAACTCTGTTAAGAACGACCATATTTTTTTAAGGCGACTTGGAATAACAAACTCTTTTAAAATAGGATTCTCAGAATCTAGTTTATTTTCGTTTACAAAATTACAAAATTCTTTGTATTGCAATTCGTGTAAGATTTCAGTAAGACGCATTTCCATATCAAATAAATATATATCTACACAAAAAAACCCCTTCCATAAAGAAGGGGTTTTTTGTTTTTTGTAATTTGTTTTTAACGGATCAACCGAAACTTGCTCCAGTTGGTGTGATGTTGAAGTCAAGAATGACATACTCAACTGCACGTGCTGGTTGCAAGAAGATTTGACCATACAGAATATTTCTGTCAATTAAATCAGGTGTATTGTTTGACTCATCCATAATTACACGGAAAGCATACAAACCTTGTCTTTGTTGAACTGCTTCAAGGTATGGATTAACAATCGCATTGAAACGTTGACGGGTTGCAGCCACGTTTTGTTCAAAAAGAAGGTAACGTGATGTACTCGCAATAAACTTCTTTAATGTGATAAGCAATCTACGAACATTAACCCTATCCAATGCCGATGCACGACGTTGAAGAGTCTTTTGTCCGAAAGCAACAATTCCTTGACCAGGAAACGCAGCGATTGGATTAACTTTACCTTCGTACAATTCGTCACGTTCTGCAAATGTCAATCTATCCATAACACTAACTGCTTGTTCAAGACCACCACGATTTAAACCGGCAGGTGCAAACCACTCAGCAGCGGTTTTGTCATTGGCAGAGTAAACCGCAGGCATAATAGCACTCGGTGGATATGCTTGCAGTACGTTTGTAGCAGGATCAATAATCTTAACCCAAGGATAATAAGTAGCGGCATAACTTGAATCAATTGTAGATGCTTCTGCAACTGCGTCAGATACTTTACCTGGTTGACCATTTGCGGATACCACATCAAGAATGTAAAAACAATCTTCACGTGTTTCGCACAATGTAACTCCGTCATTGATTACTGCTCTGTGCAGATCAAGTGAAAGACCAGGTGTTACCAAAAGATTGATATCGAATTCGTCTTGATTACTTAATGCGTTGAATGCTTGTTTGTATGCACGTGAACCGAACGATGTTGATTTTGAACAATCTAATCCTTGAACATTGTTTGGAAGAATATCTTCTCCAAGCAAGCATAATTTTACAGGAGAGTGGCCATTATCACCACCTTGAAATCCAACCATAAATCTACGATGACCACGAGCGGCAAGTTCTTCTGAACCAGGTGCTGGATTTACAATCGCAGTTAATACTTCAGTTTCACCAGTTGTAGAATTTTCACGGGTTGTTACTTTCGTAATAACTCCATCAATTTCTTCAAGATAACTTTGTGGTTCATCAAGATAAAAACCAGTTCCGGCATTTCCAGAATTTTCAGGAATTGGAGAAAATAATTCTTTAGCATCAAAACGACCTTCTGGAAGTTTTAAAATTCCATCTGGTGAAATTTCGTTGAAAACAAGACCACTGAAAAATCTTCCAGGTACATTTTCGTACATAGATGCAGCGGAATAATCTGGTTCTGGTAAATCAATTTCACCTACTGGTGAAGAATAAGGTCCATGACCATAAGGCATACATTGTCTTGGTGCATTTGCATTCAGTGGCATTTCTACACGAATCCAATTACTTCCATTTCCATAATCACCTCTTTCAACAATTTTACCACGTGGATTGATGTAAGTAAAACGATCACCAATTACACGTGGAAGATAAAACGGACTCAACGGATCAAGTGTACATCCTCTAAAGTCTTCACGGACATCCATTGTTTTATCGTCATCAAAGAATCCACGAACCATAACATCAAATGTTCCGTAATCAGTATCTTCTAATGAACCAGGTGTTTTTACATTATGAATCGCAACTTTAATTTCAGTATTTGCGGAAACCCCATAACTTCTTGTGAAAAATCTGAACAACTCGTAACGTGCTCCACTGATTTCTTGTGACATAATAAATGGTGTATTAGCAGGACGAAGTGCGTGTTTACCACCAGCTGCTCCGTCATAAGGTGATGCATCATTTGCATCAAAGTCACCGTCACCATCTTTATCAGTTTCTTGGAAGTTCAAGTAATCATCACTGGCATTTACATCTAATGTAAATGTTGCACCATTTTGCATTAAATTGAAAATCTTTGCTTGTGTGTTTTCAAAATATGATTCAAAATACGCAGGTTTTACATTCTTTTGTGCTGAACGACCGAATATATTGTGAATGCTATCTGCATTATTTGTGTTCATGTGAAATGTAAATTCTGCGTCATCAGATGACCCACCACGTAACATAATAGTTGCAGTTGGTGAATCAGCACTTACCACAACAGATGATGCAGGTGAACCATTTTCCATAAATGATGAACCTAAAAATCCAACACTTGTTGCATCAGGACCTGCTTCTGCGATTGTTACTCGTGAAATTAAAGCACCGGTTGTTGGATTTGCTTCTAATAAAGTATTTGCAAGAACACCTATCAACATTGGTTCAGATGATATTTCTCCTTCTGAAACTGGTTGCTCATATATGTCTGTTGCACCATCTGCAAGACTTCCTGAGTTGTATGTTGCCGTAAGGGCAAGTGCTTTATCTACTTTCCAACCTTCTAAATCACCGATACGAACGATTGTTACAACTCCTTGGTTGATTAAATACTCACGTGCGGTGTATGGTTGATAATATTTTCCTTCTGCTACACCAAACAAATCTTCTAGTTCTTGAACTGAACGTACGATTGTTGGTGAAAATGCTGGTCCTTTTGAAAAAGGTCCAATCACTGCTCCTCCGATTTCTGAAATACCTTCTATGAGGTATGTGGAATCGATTTCGTTGGTAAATACTGCTGGACTTACTAATCTTTCTGCCATCTGTTGGGTTCTCCTTAAATTAGGTTGTTATAGTTTTTCATCAAGTTTAGGTGACTTTTTCATAAATATACTTCAAAAATTCCAAAATTGTATATTTATCTAAACTATTTAATTTTTGATATACATTCCTGTTTTTGGATCGAGCATACCTTCTCCGTATTTGTTGGAAAGTCTTTCAAGAAAAAGATTTTCTTTTTGCTTTAAGTTATCATACTTTAAATTTAAGGTATCTTCTACCTTATTTAATTCATCCAATTCACGATTCAAATTTAATTTAGTTAAATGCAATTCACCCATTTCTAAAATAGTCGATTGATAGTCCGCATTTAATTGAACAATTTCATGTTGTTCGTCTTCGGTTATTTTTACCTGAAAATCATTTGTATTATTATCCATACCAATATGTTAGCACATTTAGTGATAAATACAACAATTTAATTTCAGTATTCTAGTTTTATTAATGATGTTGTTCTTTCACCTGTTTCAATTTTCAATTGCTTTTGGTTTCCAAGTTGCACAACATGAATTTCATTTAAGTTTAATTCATGTTCAAGTTGACCCGCATCCCATATAAGTGTTTGTGCATTTTTGTCATCGGTATTTTCCTTGTATCGTATTTTAAATTCACGATCTTCCACAAAAATTGAATATTCTTCTATATCTTTCCAAACCGTCAAATGATAAAACTGAAATTGATCAATTAAATGAAATTCGGTTTGCTTACGATGCAATGTGGTCGTAAAGATATTATCTTCCTCACTACGAACAGGATTTATGTTAAATAAAGTGTCTTTATTTGGTAAAAAATTTGAATCTGTTGTTTCTGCTTCTGTTCCCCATACAACTTTTCGTTTGGTTAGTGATCTTTGCGTTGTTGTTTTGTTATCAAATACATCAGGTAATAAATAAGCATTTACATTTACACTAAATGTTGTACTTACAACACGATCATCGTCACTTGGCACTTCAACATTCGTTGAAAAGGTATCAATTGTTGCTCTAAATTTAAGTCTTTTTGGATCACCCCAATAATCTCCTTCTGCAAATTGCACCACTTCTACTAACTGATTCATTTGTTGAACATACTCTGTGGACATTGTGAAATCATAATTCAGATTTACATGATCAGGAAACGTAATATTATGAACTTCTCTTAATGGACTTGATGATCCTAATAAACTAAATCTATCGTATGCGTTTTTATTGCTATATTGTTTTACGAACGGTACAGATAGATATTTGTTAAAATGAACAAAAGATTCGTCCTTAGATACACTTGTTCGTGTAAAAATAATAATTGGTCGTTGCACTTGTCCTTTATCGTCACGATACACTCCATCACTTTGAATTGCACTCCATCGTTCAGGAGAAGCATGGCGTACAGGTACACTTATTAGTTGATCGTTTGAATCTGACACTTGTGGGTTGATTACTTTTGTGAAATACTCATATATAATGTTATCAATATCCATTAATCCAATAGAATAATTTCCAAGTGTTTTGACGTCTCCATCTAATCTCATTTTGTCTGCACGATTATCTGAATACAATGCATGATTAGATTTTTTCAAATTGGACATAGATGGATCATTATCTACACTCGGAGGTAATTTTGATAAATCTGCGGTGAACTCTTGGTCTGTACTTTCGTTTCTAAGAGTAATAAATGGATTGTTTACTTTTGTATAGTCCATATCAAATATCTCTTTCCACTAAATTAAGTTTACTTTTTCGTGTCATGTGTGCATTGCATATTAAACTATAATTTTTCTCAGGTTGTCCACCTAAAAATTGATTTTCAATTACATTAGAAATTTCAAAAAACGCATTTTCCCATGCAAGTATATCACCCACCTCTGGATACATTTCTTTTATTTCGCATAACTTTTGGTGAAATCTAAATAATGTTCCTTTCTTTACATCCGGACCAAATCCTTCGTATGAAGTTGATCGTGGATCAGATTCTACATAACAAGTAGTTTCAACAGGAGTATAGTATTGCTTCTCCATACTTTCTCCGTATAAATTTGCGGTTGTTTCTGTTGGATTCACTTTAAAAATTAAAACAGATTGATCAATAATGTCAGACATTAATTCACCATTTACACTGTTCATCATACGAACATCTCTGCGAGTGAAGTATCTGCCACGTGAGTTTTCCATTATCCGATATACAGGAAGTTTGGTACTTTTCTTAAATTTTCTTGAAGATTGTCTGCTACTTGATTAAGTTGTTCGCTTGTTGTGCTTCTACTTGTTACTTCTAAATCTTCTCTGAGTTCTGTGATAAGTTGTTCTTTTTCTTGTTGTGCTTCACCACGCAAAGCATCTCCATCTAATGACGTTTCTCCACCAGGTATAGGAATACTTTGATATTTTGCACGAACCGATCCAAGTAGTTCTTTACATAACGCAAGATAATACTTCATTATCCATCGTTTTCCTACATCATTAATTGTTCCAAATGTATGAAATTGATAAGGCACATTACTAACATCAGTTACACTATCTCCAGATTGTTCTAAAGGACGTTTAGGATAAACATTTTCATCTTCGTCACTTGCAATTGCTTTTTGTGTTCCATCGTTTATTCCTTGACTTGATTCATTCATAACAACTTGCTGAGTTGTTTCTTCAGAAACTTGAGTTTGTGTTTTAGGCATTGTATTAAATTCATCGGCATCGACATAACCTTGAACCGCTGCAATATCTCTTTCTCGTTTGTATACAAAGTCAAACCATAAAGTGAAATCTTTTTGTGGTACTGGAAGAATTGTAAGTTTATTGTTAATAACTTCAAATCCATATGCACTTCGTCTTACTTGTTCGTTAAACTCAATTGCCTGCAAACGCATTAAATCTTCATTTACAGGACGAAGTAAAAATTGTGTTCCCATTGGTGACATCCCACTCCAATTAAATTCATTTAATAAATTTGAATGTGACATACCAGAATTTGACATAGGATCATAAATTTTGTTTAATGCGGGTGGTGGATGATGCCATATTCTTTTGACTTCAATTTTTTCAAGTTTCTTTTCTCCTGTCTTTGGATCAATATAATACTGATTAAAAAGTCCTTGTAAATCGTAAGTTTGAACTCCAGACTTGACTGCTAAACTTGCTTTTCTCCAATCTACATTTCCTCCTGCTCCTACTTCTGCTCCGTATGCTTCCGACAATTTCAAATAAAATGGAAGTGGTTGCGTTTGCATTACAGATGTAGTTAAATTAACACTCGTTGAAGTTCCTTTTAAACTATACAGATTTTGTTTAATTGAAAATTGATTTACTTGTGAACTATATTCTGTTACAGATTCTTCAAAACAAGCATAAAATTGTACATCAATCATTTCAACATCAACAATTGGATAACCAAGTCGTTTTGCCGCCCAATCAGCTGCTTTTGGTGCGAAATCAATGAAAGTGGCATCTTGATCAAAAAAACCAAAAGGAGTTTTTCCAATCGGAGATGATAAAACTCCTTCCCATCTTACTCTTTCTAATTCGTATTGATTGTTAGATTGTTGTTCGTTGTTTGTATTATCTTCACTCATTGTCTATAAATATACATTAATTTACTTAATCGTTATAAATAAAAGAGGGGTTCAAA
>MDTG01131899.1_pt1 | contig 12154 bp, 14 predicted proteins | sample 811421 | NCBI WGS metagenome assembly MDTG01 (sample SAMN05326645, study PRJNA326480) | marine metagenome | isolation source: seawater | place: Pacific Ocean: South East | collected 2011
AAAAGATTGGAAAAAAGCTGGTTACCGACACGTTCCAAATGGAGTTGTAAGAAGAGGGTCTTATATTGCAAAAAATGTTGTTTTGATGCCTTCATTCGTAAATTTAGGAGCGTATGTAGATGAAGGTACAATGATCGATACATGGGCTTCAGTTGGTTCATGTGCACAGGTTGGAAAAAATTGCCATATCTCTGGAGGAGCTGGAATAGGTGGTGTGCTTGAACCACTTCAAGCTGGTCCAGTAATTATCGAGGATAATTGTTTTGTGGGTGCAAGATCTGAAATAGCCGAAGGTGTTTTAGTTGAAGAAGGTGCAGTTATTTCAATGGGAGTTTATATCGGAGCTTCAACTAAAATTGTAGATAGATCAACTGGTGAAATCAGTTTTGGAAAGGTGCCAGCTTTCTCAGTAGTAGTGCCAGGAAGCTTGCCTAATAAATCTAATCCAGATGGTCCCTCTCTGTATTGTGCTGTAATTGTAAAAAAAGTTGATTCAAAAACAAGAAGTAAAACATCAATTAATGATTTATTAAGAGACTAATGCCTAACATTAAAGAAACAACATTAGCTAAAGAACTTATTAAATTTCCAAGCGTGACCCCTAGAGACGCAGGTGCCATAGGATTTTTAGCAAAACAATTAAGAAAGTTAGGTTTTGATTGTAAGATTCTAGAGTTTAAAGACAAAAATAAAATCAGTAAACCGATTAAAAATATTTATGCAAGACTAGGAAAACAAGGTCCTAATTTGTGTTACGCTGGCCACACAGATGTCGTTCCTCCAGGAAATATAAAAGATTGGACTGTGCATCCTTTTAAACCAAAAATTAAAAATAATCATTTGATTGGTAGAGGAGCTAATGACATGAAAAGTTCAATTGCGTGCTTTGTATCTGCTGTAGAAAAATTTCTAAGAAAAAGAAAAAAATTTAATGGTTCTATAAGTTTTTTAATTACTGGAGATGAAGAGGCGCTCGCAATAAATGGAACTAAAAAAGTAGTGGACTATTTAAAAAAGAAAAATGAGAAAATAGACTTTTGTATTGTAGGTGAGCCTACTAATCCAACTAAACTTGGAGAGATGATAAAAATAGGTAGAAGAGGAAGTATATCTGGGACTATAAAAATTTTTGGATCACAAGGACATGTTGCATATCCTCATCTATCTAATAATCCTATAAATACATTAGTAAAAATATGTAAAAGACTAAATGAATATAGGTTTGATAAAGGCAATAAAAACTTTCAACCATCAAATTTAGAAATTACATCTTTTAATGTTGATAATAATGCCGCAAACGTAATTCCAGCCGATGCTAAAGCTCAATTCAACATAAGATTTAATAACTTTCATACATCAAGCAGTTTAAAGAAAAAAATTTATTCTATTGTTAGAAATTTGAGTAAAAAAAATAAATGCAAGTTTAAAATAGAATTTCATGTAAACGGTGAGTCTTTTTTGACAAAACCAAATAAAACTATTTATATGGCAAGAGCAATAATTAAAAAAATTACTAAAATAAATCCTATATTTTCCACAACTGGTGGAACTTCTGATGCTAGATTTATTAAAGAAATTGCACCCTGTCTTGAATTTGGTCTAGTTAATAAAACGATGCACAAAGTTGATGAATGTGTTTCTTTAAAAGATTTAAAAAACCTTACAAAAATTTATGAAAATATCCTTGAGGATTATTTTAGGTGAAGCTTTACAAAGTTCGTAAATCAAAAATTGATAATTTAGGTCTTTACGCGGCAAGAGATATAAAAAAGGGAACTCGTGTAATACAGTATAAAGGAAAAATAATAACTAGAAAAGAATCTGAAGAAAATCCAAAGTACGACAATGATAAAGCTATTTACCTTTTTAATTTGAATAAAAGATATGATCTCGATGGTGATTTTAAGTTCAATACTGCAAGATTAATAAATCACTCATGTGATCCTAATTGTGAAGTAACAGGAACTGGATTAAAAATTTGGGTATATGCCATTAAAGATATCAAAAAAGGGATGGAATTTTCTTATGATTATGGATTTAGTTATGATGAGGATTTTAAAAATTACCCTTGTAGATGTGGCTCCAAAAAATGTTGTGGTTATATTGTTAGAGAAGGATCTAGATGGAGAATAAAAAAGAAAAAAATTTAGACCAAAAAAGCTTTTATACAAATTCATTATCTCTATGTATTATTGCTTATTTTTTTTATGGTTTTATCTCTGACGAAAATTCTGCTGGAGCTGGCCCGTATGATTTCGAATTAATTTGGTCAAATTTAGTTTTAATAAAAGAAAGTATTCTAATAAATCTTGATAACCAACTGTATAATGATAGCAGACCACCCCTTTCTTACATAGTTCATGCATTATTCAACCCTTTAAGTAATAGTAAAGAAAGTTTCAGACTATCAGTATTATTTATATCATGTTTAGTTCCAATATTATTTTTTTTTATTATGAAAAAAAAATATCCATTACTAAGAAAAGATTTAATAATATTTCTTACATGCATAATAACATTAAGTCCTTACTTTAGAACAAGTGCTTATTGGGGATTAGGTGAAAATTATGGATTAATTTTTCTTTTGAGTTCTTATTTAATTTTTTTAAAACTTGAAGATCTTAACAATAATAATTTGTTAAATAAGAGGATTTTTTTAATTTTTATAATATGCTTCTTTAGCTCTTTGTGCGTTTATTTTGATCAAAAACTAATTTTTGTTCCTCTTTTTTTTCTTTTTTTAATTTTAGAACTGGATATTGAATTACGTTCAAAAGTATTAACAATTATTTTTTACTTTATTTTTAGTATACCATTTTTATATTTGATTTATTTATGGGGGAATATTTTACCGCCTTCTGCTTCATCGAGTAGATATGTAGGTCAAAAAATACACCTTTATCACATAGGGTATTGTCTGACAATTATAGCATTCTATATCACACCATTCCTAATATTTTTAAAAATAAAAACTACTCATTTAAAAAAAGAATTTTTAACCAAAAAATTTTTATACTTAAGCGCTATATTTTTTATGTACATTTTAATTTTAATTTTATTTTCAGATTTTTCAAATTTGCCAAAACTTGGAAAAGGATTTGTTCATAAATTTTTAATTTTAATATTTGATAACGTTAATTTAAGATTTCTTTTTACGCTAATTTCTTTCTTCTTAGCTTTTATCGTAATATTTATTTTTTTTAAAGGAAAACTAAGTAAATTTTTTGTAATATTCTTTTTAATTTTATCAATTTTTACTTATCCATTTCAGCAAGAATATTTAGATCCTTTAATTTATTTATTGGTCTTTACTTTGTTTGATAAAAAATTGGTAATTACTTATAACAAAAGTTACTTGCTAGCTTTATTTTTTTTAATTTTTTCAATCACATCAAAGATATATTACAATATTACTTTGGCTTAAATAATGAGAATTAAAAATCCAAAAATAGATATAATTTTACCAAATTTTAATAGCGAAAAATTCATAGAAAAAACAATTAAAAGTGTAATAAATCAAACGTATCATAATTGGAAATTAATAATTGTTGATGATTTTTCAAACAAAAGGACTGTTAATATTTTAAAAAAAATCATTAAAAATAAAAAAATAAAAGTTTTTTGGCTTAAAAAGAATAAAGGCGCAGGTTTTTGCAGAAACTATGCTATTACAAAATCTAAATCACCATATTTAGCTTTTATTGACTCTGATGATATCTGGAAAAAGAATAAACTTAAAGATCAAATGAGTTTTATGAAAAGAAATAATTATACTTTTACTTACACAAATTACGAAACATTTGGAAAAAAAAAAATAAAAATTATTAATCCATCAAAATTAAATTTTTCTGAATTTATTAGAAACACCTCTATAGCAACTAGCACTATGATGATTAAAAGAAGTGAGATTAAAAATATTAAGTTTACGAATACTAAAATTTGTGAGGACTATTTTTTTAAATGTAAGCTTTTAAAAAAAACTAAATATGCTTACTGCCTAAATAATTATTTAACAAAATATCGAATAAGGGATAATTCTCTTCAAAGTAGCAATTTAAGAAACTTTTATTGGATCTGGAAAATAAACAAAAATTTAAACAATTTAAATTTTTTCGATAATTTTTTGTCTTTGTTTTCAATATCGATAAATTCTTTAAGAAAATATAGAGGTAAAAATATTTTTAACTAATATTTTATATTATAGAGGTATAGCCCACACGCTGGTGCTGGTGGTGCGCAATTAATTCTTTTTTTTGACCTAAAAACTCTATTGAAATCATCAAAGCTCCATTTATGAGTAGACAAATATTTTAGACAACCCACCATTGATCGCACTTGATTTTGAAGAAAAGATTTAGAACTAAACCTAATTCTAATAATGTTTTTTGATTTTCCTATTTTAATTGTGTTCATTTTTTTAATAGGAGATTTAGCTGAACAATTTGCTGCACGAAATGTTGAGAAATCATGAGTTCCTTCCAATAATTTTGCTCCCTTTTTTATTAAATTAAGATCAATTTTTTTTTTTACATGCCAAGCTCTATTTTTATGAATCGATAAACTGGCTTGCCTATTGATAATTAAGTATTCATAAGTCCTTAACTTGGCATCGTATCTAGAGTGAAAGTTATCAGATTTTTTTTTTATATCTAAAATTGATATCAATTTTTTTTTCAAAAAAAAGTTTGCAGAATCTAAAAAAATTTTTTTATTTTTAATTTTTTTTTTAATTTTAAAGTTAGCATGCTGCGAAAGTGCATGAACACCTTTATCTGTCCTTCCTGCTCCTATAATTCTGACTGGAGTTTTAAATATTTTTTTTAATGCAGTTTCAATTGCATCTTGTATTGATTTGCCATTTTTTTGAGACTGCCAGCCCACAAACTTTGTACCGTCATACTCAATTTTAATTAAATAATTAAGCATCTCAATTTAAAACTTGACCAATTTTTATTTCGTTTCCCTTTAAGTACTCTCTTATTGACATTAATTTTTTACCTTCTTTTTTAAGCTCTAAAATCTGTAATGCGTTTTTTTTACATGCTATAGTCATATTATTATCGATAATAGTTCCAGCCTTCTCAGTTTTTTCTACTTCTACGGCTTTCAAAACTTTTATTCTTACACCTTTAATCTCAAACCAGCAGCCAGGGTTTGGACTAAATGCTCGAATCTTTGCTAAAATTGTTTTAGCATTTTCATTCCAATTTATTTTGCTTTCTAATTTTTCAATTTTTTTTGCATATGAAACTTTAGTCTCATCCTGCATTTTAAAATTTGCTTTATTATTTTTGATTAGTTCAAATGCCTCAATAATTAATTTTGCTCCGATATTTGACATTTTTTTACTTAACTCTTCATGGTTCATCTTTTTATCAATTGCTAAACTAGATTGAATTAGTACAGGCCCCGCATCTAACTTTGGAACAATTTTCATTATAGATACGCCTGTTTCTTTATCCATGTTCATAATGGCTCTTTGAATAGGCGCAGCTCCTCTCCATCTAGGTAATAACGATGCATGCACATTTAAAAACATAACATTTTCCAAATTTAGTAACTTTTCTGGTAAAATTTTTCCGTAAGCTACGACTACAACCAAATCAGGTTTAAGTTTTTTTAAATGATCTATTTCTATTTCTTTTTCGAAAGACACCGGACATCTTACAGGTATGTTTAATTTATTTGCAAAATCATGTACCGGTGAATTATTGATTTTTTGACCCCTATTTTTTTTTTTTGGAGGTTGAGAATAAACCTCCAGGATTTTATTCTTTGATTCATTAATTGATTTTAATATAGGAATTGCAAAACTAGGTGTGCCCATGAAAACGATTTTAAATGACATTAAATTTATAGTATTGCTTTATCTATTTCTTTTTTTTGTTTTATAAGTTTTTTTATTATCATATCTTTTTTTAATTTTGATAAATAATCAATAAATAAAACACCATTCAAATGATCAATTTCATGTTGGATACAAGTTGATAAGAGACCTTCGGCTTCTAACTCAGTTTTTTTTCCAAAGTAATCAACATATTCTACTTTACATTTTGCTGGCCTTTCAATTTCAGCAAAGTATCCTGGCAAAGATAAACAACCCTCTTCAAATAATGAGGTTTCTTTAGATTTAAAAATAATTTTAGGGTTAATGAGAAAGATTGGTTTTTTTTCCTCCTCTTTTTTAGAAACGTCAATTACAATAATTCGTTTTAAAATACCTATCTGTACTGCGGCTAACCCAATGCCGGGGGCTGAATACATAGTTTGTAACATATCATCAATTAATTTTCTTGTATCATTGTTAACCTGTTCCACAAGTTCACTTTTTTTTCTTAGAATAGGGTCTGGTTCAACAACAATATTTCTTAGAGACATTGAGCTATGCTCTTTCTGGCAATGCTGAAACAATTACTTTATTTCTGATCGCAAATAAATCCATTTTGTTCAATAAATTAGTTACAAAATATATTGTTTCTGGATCAAGCTGATAAATTTCATCTTCACCAATAATTTCTACAATTTTCAGAGTTAAAAAAGCTTTTTGGTTTTTATTAATTAACTCTAATAAATTTCCTGGGACCTCGAATTTTTTTGATAATTCTTTATAGTTGAAATTAGATGGAAGAGAAAAGCCATCCTTTACTAATGCATCTGCCAAAGCTAAATCTTTGGCTGATATAAAATATTTTTTATTTTGAGAAGCTTTTTTAAAAATTTTATCAATATCTTTTTGTATCTTTTTTTTGTTTTCTCCTTCAACAAAGTATTTTAATATCTTCGATTGATGCAATATTTTATCATTATATTTAATTTTTCCTAAATTGAAATTATCGTTTGAAATTATCCTGCTACTAGCTATTTCTTGATATCTTTCTGGTAAATTCTCAACTCCTATTTCTATTATTTTATTACTTAAAAATTCTGAATAAACATTACTTAGATCTCCTTTTTTAAATAAATCCTCTAATATAAATAAATACTCAATTTTATTTTCGTTTGTTTCAGACAATAAATACTTTTGGTAAATAAGGGCCCGAGCGTCGCTTTCATCTAAAGTTCGATAATTATTTTGTGCATTTATCAAATTATTTAGACTGAATGGAATTTGCCTATAAATTTCAAAAATTGTGTTTTTGTTTAGTTGATCATTATTAGCTGCGATCTCAAGCTCTTTCAATTTTTTTTTATCTTTAGAGTCCTCAAGTTTAATCAAGTTTGCAGAATTCAAATACTTCCAAATTTCTGGTTTAGTTTTGGCTGTTGGTTCATATTTAAAATCAGGTATAGTTATGCTTGATAGATAGAAATTTAAAAGATTTTTTTCATTTATCTTGTTATTTGTTTTATCAGAAACACCTAGAAGATAATTGATTTTTTCATCATAAAATTTACTTGATTGATTTTGCTCTCTTAAAAGATCTAATAAAAGTTGCGCTTCTGATTTTTTATTATTAAAAATTAAACAATAGATTTTAAATTTTTCCAAATATTGGTCTTTTATTTTTTTATCAATAAACCTGATCTTATCACAGCCTTCTTTTATATTTGCACTTTCAATATTTTTATCAACTAAATATTGCACAGCTCTACTTTTACTATTGAATTCATTATTCTGTTTTAAGAAACTCTCTATTAGATCGAATCGATCGTTATTAATAAGCCAATCTATTTTTAAATCGGCAAATTCCTTTTCGCTCATTCCTTGTGGTGGATAAGAAAATGAGAGTAAAATAATCTCTAAGATTTCTTTAGAGGATTTTGAAAGATTTATTTTTTTTATTCTGTTTAAGCTTGATCTTAAATCTTCAGCTTTTGTGTTCGACCACATGTTTAAATCAAAATTATAATTAGCCGGTTCATAAATTCCGTAAATATTTCTTTCTTGTAGTTGAACCTTATTTCCCTCTTGAATCTCAATTTTTTCTAAACTTTCAACTGTTTCAAATACTTTGGTGTTAGAGTTCTTCTTTAGATTTTTTTTTGTAGGATCTATATTTTCAATATCAGTTTTTTTTTTATTACTCCAAATGTCAATTTTATCTTCACCCAAAGCTGATGAGAGAGAGAGAATAAAAAAAAAGATTATTAGTGTTTTAAAGCTTTTTAATCTCATTTGTTACATCGATTTTGAATTTTTTTTCAGGACTTGGAAATTCAACTTTTTCAATTAAAAAAATTGCAAAAATCAAAACAACTATTAATAAAATTAATTTTATCAAAAGCCTGAATATCCGGTTTCCAATTTTTGGTTGTCTATTGTATTTAAGTTGCATACTTTTTGAATTAATTTAAACTCAATAAATAAGACATTATTATGAAAAATCAAATTTTAAAAATTATATAAAGTGGAAAAAAACCTTACTTTGACGGGAATGATGGGTGTAGGAAAAACTACAATAGGCAAAAGACTTGCAAAAATGCTAAATTACGATTTTGTAGACATTGATAAAATTATCGAAAAAAAAGAAGCTCAATCTATTACATCGATATTTAAGAATAAAGGAGAAGACTATTTTAGAAAAATTGAGAGAGATTTAACAATAATAGAGCTGAAAAAGAAAAAAATTGTAATTTCTTTGGGTGGTGGTGCTATTTTAAATAGTTCTATAAGAAAATATGTAAAAAAAAATTCTACTAGTTTTTGGATAGATGCTCCGATTAATACAATACTTAAAAGATTAAAAAAAAGTAAAAATAGACCAGTTTTGAATAAGGAAAAGATGAGTGACTCAATAAAAAAAATATATTTTGAGAGAAAAAAATTTTATAATCAGGCTAACCATAAAATAAATTGTAAAAAACTTACGCTTAAACAAATTATTGAAAAAATTTTAGCTTTATATGAGAAAACATGAAATAAAATATAGAAATAAATCTGAGAAATACTCAATTTTCATTGGAGAAAATTCTATTAATTTGCTCCCAAAAAAAATTAAATTATTGTGCCCAAAAACAAAAAAAGTAGCCTTAATAATAGATAAAAATCTTCCTTCAAAATATAAGAAAAAATTAAAAAAAATTTTGAGAGGATATAATCCTTTATTTCTCTCATTTAAAGCTAATGAAAAAAATAAATCTCTTTCAATGGTAGAGTATTTTTTAAATATTCTTTTATCTAAAAACTTCAACAGATCAGATTTAATCATTGGGGTTGGAGGGGGTATAACTGGTGATTTGTCTGGATTTGTTGCAAATATTTTTAAAAGAGGAATAAACTTTATTAATATTCCAACGACACTTCTTGCTCAAGTAGACTCGGCCGTAGGTGGAAAAACAGGAGTAAATACTTTGCACGGGAAGAATCTAGTTGGATCATTCAACCAGCCAAAACTAGTTTTAATTGATACAACTTTTATAAATTCATTACCTAAAAGAGAAATGATTTGTGGATTCGCAGAAATATTAAAACATTCAATTATTAAAGATAAAAATTTTTTCAATTGGTTAGAAAAAAACACTAGCTCTATTTTTGCAAAAGATACAAAAAGTTTAATCTATGCAATAAAAAAAAGTTGCCAAATAAAAATGTATTTTGTGTCAAAAGATGTTCATGAGAAGAACACTAGAATGATTTTGAATTTTGGTCATACTTTCGCACATGCTATTGAGGCAAAAAATAAATATACAAAAAAAATTTCTCATGGTGAGGCTGTTTTAATAGGAATGATTTTAGCAACGAAACTCTCAATTTTGAAAAAAATTTGTAAAGTTGAAACTTTATCTAAGATAATGAAAATATATACAGAAAATAATTTAAATTATATTCTTAAAAATATTACCAACCACTTATGGCTAGAAAGTCTTATTCCATATTTTAAAAATGATAAAAAAAATAATGATGAAAATATTAATTTCCTTTTACTTAAGAAAATTGGTGCTACTGAATTACCAAATAGTTTTAAAATTTCCATAAAAAGTCTTAAAAGATATCTAAAAATTATTTCTCAATACTAATTTCTAACGCATGAATCTTGTCATTTAATTCATTTTTAAGAACTTTCATAATTTCTTTTTGAGCTGTCACTCTTGATATAGAATTTAAATACAATGATTTGATCTTTAAATGTAAATGAAATTTATCCTTTGAAAAAGATTTATGATTCACGTGTTTATGGGAATTATCAACAATTTCTATATGCTCAATTTCTAATTCATTATTTAATTTATTTATAATATTTTCAAAAAAATTATTCATTAACAGGATTTTACTATATAGATAATTTTTATGAAAATTATTTGTGATTGGGAAAATTGTAAAGAAACCGGGTCTTATAAAGCACCCGTAGAAAAAGATAATAGCAAAAAGTATAGATTGCTCTGCCTGAATCATATTAAGATATTTAACAAAAATTGGAATTATTTTGAGAATATGAATGATCAAGAAATAGAGTTTTTTATAAAATCAGACCTTACATGGCATAAGTCAACCAAAACTTTTGGCTCATCCGATAACTTTTTTAATATTTTATGGAATAATGCTCTAAACGATAAATTAAATATTTTTAAAAGTTCAAATTTTAAGGATTTTAAAAAGACAAAAATTTCACAACAAGATAAAGATGCATTGCAGGTTATGGAGTTAAATGAGGAAGTTAAATGGGAACAAATCCACTCAAAATTTAAAGAGCTTGTAAAAAAATATCATCCTGATAAAAATCAAGGTAATAAGAAATTTGAGGACAAATTAAAAAAAATTACTTTAGCGTATAGTCAACTAAAAAAAACTTTGGGGAAAAAATGAGCTCAGAACTTTTACAAAAAACAGATATTAAATTATCCGTTAAACAAACTTTCGGTTTTGAAAGTGATATGAAAGTTGATGCTTTTTCAAAAAAAAATGAATATGTTCCAAAGATAGATCCTGATTATAAATTTGATAAAGATACAACTTTAGCTATTCTTGCAGGTTTTTCTTTCAACAAAAGAGTTTTGATACAAGGGTATCATGGAACAGGAAAATCTACTCACATAGAACAAGTAGCAGCAAGACTTAACTGGCCATGTGTCAGGGTTAATTTAGACAGCCACATTAGTAGAATAGATTTAATAGGAAAAGATGCAATTGTGTTAAAAGATGGTAAACAAATTACTGAGTTTAAAGAAGGTATTTTGCCTTGGTCAATTCAAAATCCGGTGGCTTTAGTTTTTGATGAATATGATGCCGGTAGACCCGATGTGATGTTTGTAATTCAAAGAGTTTTAGAAAGTGAGGGAAATTTTACACTACTGGATAAAAATAAAGTTTTACAACAACATGATTTATTTAGAATATTTGCAACAACGAATACGGTTGGCCTTGGTGATACTACTGGCTTATACCACGGCACTCAACAAATTAACCAAGGTCAGATGGATAGATGGAATATTGTCTCAACACTTAACTATCTGCCATTTGAAAAAGAATTAGAAATAATTTTATCAAAGAATAAAAATTTTAATAACAAAGAGGGAAAAGAACTTTTATCGAATATGATAAAAGTTGCTGATCTTACTAGAAAGGGCTTTATCAATGGTGATATCTCCACTGTTATGAGTCCGCGTACGGTTTTACACTGGGCGGAAAATACAAGTATTTTTAAGGATCAAGGTTATGCTTTTAGAATTACGTTTTTAAATAAATGCGATGAATTAGAAAAAAAAATAATTTCTGAATATTATCAAAGATGTTTCGGCGAGGACTTACCGGAGTCATCTATCAATATCACTTTGTAAAGTGGAAAATAAAAAAGAAAAAATAGCTGATTTTAAAACTGCAATTAGTTCGACGGTAAGATCACTTTCTAATACTGAGAAGATAGAAGTTTATTTTGGAAATGATGTCTCTAAATCTGGAAAAAATTCAATTAGACTTCCAGAATTAAATTCAATTGGCAACAAATTAAATTATAATCAAATAAGAGCAATAGCAGACTCAAAATCTTTAAGACATAGATTTTCTAACCCTAAGACATTTAAGCAATATGAGCCAGAAGGAAATATATCTAAAAAGCTATATAAAATTTCTGAAAAGATTAGATGTGAAAAAATTGGAACTAGCTATTTTAAAGGAGTAAAAAACAATATTGAAACGTTTTACCAAGAAAGAGTAAATGGCTTAGATCTCAAAAGCAGTGAGGATAAGATTGTTGAGTCTTTTGAAAATTATTTAAGA
>MDTG01307118.1_pt1 | contig 12154 bp, 10 predicted proteins | sample 811421 | NCBI WGS metagenome assembly MDTG01 (sample SAMN05326645, study PRJNA326480) | marine metagenome | isolation source: seawater | place: Pacific Ocean: South East | collected 2011
ATACCAAATTGTCTGAACAGACCATCCATCCCAAAAGTTCTAGCTTCATCTGGAACTATTGGCACAATATGCTGCCCACTTTTTTTATCTCGAAGCAAGTTAGTTAAAAGCTGAACGAAAACCATAGTTGTTGACATCTCTCTCTTAGACTGATTTTGGAACTGCTCAAAGCACTCGTTACCACTCAATTGTAGTTTTGACTTTTTTGTTTTACGAGTTGGGAGATAGCCTCCAAGATCTTTTCTTTTTTCCTTAAGATATTTAAGCTCTTTGCTATTTTTTGAAAAATTTAAATAAGGCAGAGATTCTAAGTCACTCTCATTTATAGGTAAATTAAATTTATCTTTGAATTCTCTTAAATTATCCAAACTCAGTTTTTTAACCTGATGAGTAGTGTTATCTGCTTGCCTTGAACCAATACCATAGCCTTTGATGGTAAATGATAATATAACAGTGGGCTTATCAGTTACCTCATAAGCTCTAGTGTAAGCATTGAAAACTTTTTGAGGATCATGACCGCCTCTATTTAAATCTTCTATTTCTTGATCGGTCATATTTTCGACTAGTTTAAGTGCATCAGGATGTTTACCAAAAAAATTTTTTCTTGTGTATGCGCCTCCCTTTGCTTTAAAATTTTGATATTCACCGTCAACAGTATTATTCATTACCCATCTAAGAGCACCATTTGTATCTTTTTCAAGCAGTTCATTCCATTTTCTTCCCCATATAAGATTCACAACATTCCAACCTGCAGCTTTGAAGATCGCACCTAGTTCTGTAATTATTCTAGAATTCCCTCTAACAGGACCATCTAGTCTCTGCAAATTGCAGTTTATGACAAATACTAAATTATTGAGTTTTTCTCGAGCTGCTAATGATATTGATCCTAAGGATTCAGGCTCATCCATTTCACCATCACCACAATATACCCAAATTTTTCTATTAGGATCGTGTTCCAGCAAACCTCTTTGTTCAAGATATTTCATTACGTGTGCTTGATAAATGCCCATAATAGGGCCTAAACCCATTGAAACTGTTGGAAATTGCCAATAATCTGGCATTAGCCAAGGGTGTGGATAAGATGATAAGCCTTTTCCTGAAATTTCACGACGGAAGTTATTAAGCCTTTCTTCTGATAACCTTCCTTCTAAAAATGATCTTGCATATATTCCAGGAGATGAATGACCTTGAAAATATATCATATCGCCAAGCTTGTCATCAGAACCTCTAAAAAAGTGATTAAAACCTACCTCATAAAGCGTAGCTGCTGAAGAATAGGTAGATATATGTCCTCCAAGATCTTCAGTTTTATTTGCTTTAATTACAGTAACTAATGCATTCCATCTGATGTAATGTCTAATTTTTTCTTCTAAATCCCAATCTCCTGGGTAATCAAGCTCTTCATGATGCGAAATAGTGTTTTCAAATGGCAGTTTTCGTAAATTTTCCTCTGTCAAACCTTTAGTTTCTGCATACGATATAAATTGGCTAATTAGATTTTTTGCATCTTCTCTGCCATTAAATAAGACTAAGTTTTCTAAAGCATCTATCCAATCTAATAGCTCATCGTGTTCTTCAAAGTTGGATTTCATAAGATAGGGTTTGTTTTTTTCATAAAGCCCAAAACCCCAATTATACAGAGCTATTGTAAAAACTGAAATAAGTCATTAGTATTAACAATATGAAATACTTATTAGCACTATTTTTAATTTTCGGATTCAATTTTTCTTTACTAGCAGATGATCAAGATATTGAACATACTCACGAAGATGAATATGAAGACGGCTGTTCTAATGAAGTTGATGATGATATGGACGGCAATATTGACGAGGACGATGAAGATTGCAAAGTTGTAGCTCTTGTGGAAAGTTCGTCAGGAGTTGATTTATCACCATATCTTGTATGGGGTTTGGGAATAGCTATCTTAAGTTCTGTCGATGGTTCGTCAGGTACTGGTACAGCAACAAATAATTAAACGCAAAATTCCGCAAAATTCACTAGATATCAGTATTAAAAATATCTCGTGTGAAAACTTTATGCTTGACCGAATCTAATTCGCTACTCATCCTATTTGTGATAATCAGATCTGACGATATTTTGAATTTCTCTAAATTGTTAACAAGTTTAAAATCGTTTGTTTGTTGATCAATAATTGATGGCTCATAAACCTGAACTTCAAGCTTCATTTTATTTAATATTTCAATAATTCCAATAACTGAGGATTCTCTAAAATTATCTGATCCTTTCTTCATTGCAAGCTTATAAACTCCAATAACTGATGGATTAAGTTTTTTAATATAATTCGCTAAGTAAATCTTCCTAGTTGAATTAGCTTTGACTATTGATTCAATTAAATTCTGAGGAACTTCTGTATAATTTGAGAGCAATTGTTTTGTATCTTTTGGCAAACAATAACCTCCGTATCCAAAAGAGGGATTATTGTAACCATGCATAATTCTTTTATCTAATGATACTCCGTCAATTATTTTCTTAGTATCAAAACCTCTATCTAAACAGAAACTGTCTAGTTCATTGAAAAATGCTATCCTCATTGCTAAAAAGGTATTTGAAAAAAGTTTAATAGATTCTGCTTCAGAAGAATTGCAAATAATAGTTTCGCAATTCGTATTCACTTTATATTTTAAAATTTTCAACGCTGTTTTTGAGGCTTTAGTGCAACCACCCAATATTATTCTTGATGGATTCTTCACGTCATTATAAGAGGATCCTTCTCTTAGGAACTCCGGTGAAAATAATATTTTTTCTGAATAATTTTTTATCAATGAACTAGTAAAACCGACTGGAACGGTAGATTTTATAAGAATGATTCTGTCTTTAGAATTTCTATGAATTTCATCAATAACTTGTTCTATGCCTTTGGTATCAAACTGGTTATTTTGATAATCATAATTTGTAGGTAAGCATATTAGGGCTAAGTCAAAGTCAAAGCTTAATTTATTTTCTGCTTTTATATTGCTCTTATGCTTTTTAAAATTTGAAATTATATTTTCTTCTTTAGAAGGTATTTTCCCAGAATTAATATCGCTTACCTTATCTTCATCAATATCAAAAATTGTTATTTCATGATTTTTTGCCAAAAATGCAGAGTAGGCCAAACCAACATAACCACCTCCAATTATTGTTATTTTACTTTTCATTATGATGATAAAGAGCCTTAGTATATATACCTTTCAAGTACTCCAAAAAGTTTATAATTTAAATTTAGTTTTTGAGCAGGATCTTTAGTTAATGGTGTCCAACTAAATGTTGAGAATGGCTTATTATTAAACAGGCCTGAAATAGGAACACTTACATAGATACCTTTGTTAAATGAACCTTCTCCATATTCATCAAATGATACATCAGTTAAAGAAAAATAAGCGCCAAATTTTAATCCATTATCAAATCTTTTGGATAAGTCTAATGTGAATCCTTCGTCACCTGCTAAATACTTGCCCCATGAAAAATGGGCAGTTAAGTCAAGATAATCAAAATATTTATAAAAATTCGCATGGCCTGTAATTACTTGATAATCAAGGAAATTAAAATCATATGTATAGTCTCTTTTTTTCACAGAGAAAACCTCAAATCCAAGAGCAAAGTCAGTAAATCTATCTAAATAAAGATATTCAAAGCCGTACCCTCCAAACATTGATTCGAATAAACCTGCCCTGAGAGATAAGTAATTATTTTCCCTTTTAAAAATTTTATTAATTTCAAAATTTTCTATTGAAATTGAATCTCCAACATTTTTTAGATAATCCTTAATATCTGATCTAACTTGTGCTGGATAAGTATCAACTGGGGGCAAGAAAACTTCATCAAAATTGTTTGATACAGATTTTGTAAATTTGGTATTTATAAAAAAATTTTCCGAAAAATAAATATCTGCTAAAGCAGATAAATAAATCCCATTAAATAGAAATCCTTCCCTTGATGCTAACAAAGTTTTAATTTCTGGCATAAATGTACTTGAAATATAAGGAAATTGAGTTTTCTCTTCATAAATATTTCTAGAAATTTGATGATCTGTTTTATTTGATGGCATGCTTTTAGAATACCTTTCTTCATGAACTGAGTAACCTTGAGAGTAATTTTTGATAATTACCTCATCAAAATTATTAATATTAGCTTCATTTAAAGTTTGCATTATATTCCTATTTGCATCATCAATATTAAGATAACTGTTTTGTCTTACGCTAAGAATAAGCTCTCCTTTTGAGCCAACTGATAATTCTTTCAGAGCAATCTGATTATTTTTAAGACCAATTAAAAGGTCAGGAATTTTTTTGTTTGTCTTTTTTGTTAATTTAATATGTTTTTTTTGTTCTTTAGCAAAGTTATTTTTGAATTCAATACCAAAATTTAAATTTGCATTATCGTCAATAATCAATGATGGAATAAACAAATCAAATCCATAGTATTTATATCCAATATTGGCACTAGCATCGTTTCTAACACCAAACCTTGCCTTTGAAAACTTAATTGGATCGTTTTCAAAAAATACTTGATGGTTCCCCTTAAGGTAGTTAACACCAAAAAATAATGCGCTGTCTTCGCCACTAAACCAATCTTTTGGATCAGGTTTTCCGATAGTATTCGCCTCTTGAAAATTTCTATTCTCAAATGAATTATTCAAAGATATGAATGGATTATCAATCTGTATACCAGAACTGTAAATTCCCCAGCCAATACCTCCATTAATATCAAGTTGACCAATTTTTTTGGAAAGTACCAAATACTCACCAGCAAAAATACCTGAACCAGCAAAATCAGAAAGACCTAAAGCTATTGCAGGCATATTTTTTGATTCATCTTGTAATTTTATTTTAAAATTAAAACCCTTATCTTGCTTCGGTCGAATTATTCCCACTTCTTCTGCTGCTTTATACCTCAAGCCAGGTATATCAGCATAAAAAATTGAAACCTCCAACCAATCATAAGGCTGGGCTAGCATGTTTAATCTTCTAAAAGATTGCTCTTCTTTGAACGCAAAGGAAATCTCTCCTTCTTCAAAAAACCTTGCAGTTGGTATGTTGCTTTGACCCACAGTACCAAAACTATTTTGACTTATTCCTTGGGCATATAAAAAAGCTGAAATAAATAGAAGATAAATAATTCTCATTGTTAATATATATTCTTTTTAAAAAGTGAGGGTATGGTCTTGAATAAGATTTTGATATCTTCAGTAATGCTCCATGTGTTAATGTATCTTAAATCAAATTCAAGTCTTTTTTTCATATCAGATAACTCTGCACCTCCACGGTAACCATTAATTTGAGCTAAGCCAGTTATGCCTGGTTTAACCTTATGTCTAGCCATATATCCATCTATCTGTTCACTCAAATAATCGTTCATTTCTGTTGCATGTGGTCTTGGTCCAACTAGAGACATTTGCCCTATAAGTACATTAAAAAGTTGTGGAAGTTCATCAATAGAATACTTTCTGATAAATTTACCTACTCTTGTTATTCTAATGTCATCTTTACTAGCCACTAAAAAATTTTCATTATTTTTTATAGACATAGACCTAAATTTAAACATTTTGAATACTCTTCCATTAAGTCCATGTCTATTTTGAAGATAAATTGGAGAACCTTTGGAATCAAACCTTATCAAGATAAAGAAAAATAGAAAGAATGGAGACAATGTTACTATCAGAAGGAAAGAACCAAAGAAGTCTACTGTTCGTTTTAAGAAACCATTTGCTTTGTTTGATAAAGGGGAAGAGTTAATACTGAATCCTTTTCTATCAAAATAATCAAAAAATTTATCTTCAAAACTATAGTTATCTTCATCTGAAGGCAACCAAAGAATTTCATATGAGGTATCTAGGCATTTGATCGAAAAGTTTTTAACGAAGCCTACATTAGAAAAGCTAAGGTATAGAATTATTGTCTCTGGTTTCTTTTGGTCAATTATGGATTCGTCTAAATTATCAAAATTCAATGTATCTAAGATCTCATAATATTCACTTAATTTAGATGTAAGTTTTTTTGGATTGGCATCATAGATTACAAGTATTTTTTTTGGATAATTAAATTTCCTATTTGTCCAATTTATGATGAGATAAAAAAATATATTGGCAATTGCCGAGGAAAGAAATAGGAAACCTATAAGTAGTCTTGAAACAGAGTCATTCAGCTTTGTTAAAAATCCTAATAATACAAAAATTAAAAAAATAATTATCCATTTAAAAAAAATTTTAAAAATTTCGGTTATTTGAATCCTTAAACTAGAGTAAAGGTTTAAATAAGATTGAAAGAAAAATGTAAAAAAAGGGGTAGAGAATATAATGAAAAAATAACTTTCATTCCAATTGATGTTTGTATTCAAATGAATATAAGTAATGAAAAATAAAATAAAAAAGGTAGTCGTTGAAAGTGTTATTAAAAATTTGCTAAAAAATTTCACTAGTCTCTACTTTGAATTAAATCAACTTGATTTAAAAAACTAGAGAATGGAAATAATTGGGTTACAACCCTATTCCATTTAGTAATATTAGATGGGCCTACATAAATTACGTCTTTAGGTTTTAGATTGAATTGATGTGCTAACAGCAATTTATCACTAGTTCTCAAATCTATTCTAAAAATTTGCGGGTCTTCATCTAGACCTCTCATAACATATACTTCTTCTGCCGATGATGTATTTGGATTTAAACCTTTTGATCTTCCAATAGCGTCCATTAATGTGAAAGGTTCAATTCCTATTTTGAATGTTGAAGGCACTAAAATTTCCCCAACAATATAAATCGTACGAGATTCATTAAATTCAACAATAGTTATATCTACCTGAGGGTCTACAAAACTCTCGGAAAGTTTAGATGTAATTAATGTTCTTGCTTGATTTATATTTAGTCCTTCAAGATTAAGTAAGCCTGTATATGGAAAAAATATTGTTCCATCAGAACTCACTGTTCTTGTGCTCATTGGATTATCAATACCTCCAAAATTTGTAACCGGAAATGCTTCAGGCAATCCCCAAACAGTCACATTCAACTTATCTCCAGATGAAATTTCATACTCAGAATTTAGTTGGCTATTTATGCTATCTATATTCGCTTGATTTACTTTTGTTACTTCTACATAGTTAGAATCTTTTTTTAAGTATTCTTTACCACTGAAGCTTATTTTTGATTCCGGTGAACTAATGCCAGGTGAAGTACAAGAATAAATAGTTATTAAGGTGGCAATTAATATCAAAATTCTCATCTTCGTATTATAGCTCATCATAAAAATTCATGATATTTTTAAATAATATGAGTTTCATTATGGTTTTTTGTAATTTAGGTTGCTGATAAATTTAATTTCATTACTATAAATTTCTGCAATTTTTTCATTCTCATCATAATTAAATTTAAGATCCAAGTTTCCTTTCTCAGCAAAAATCTCCCTATAAATTTCTCTTAACTTTCCATAAAAAGGTAATTTTTTAAAAGTTTCTGCGATACGACCATGTATTAATTTTGTGAATAATGGATTTATTCTTTTTTTTCTCCTTTGATTTATTTTGCTTTTGACAAACTTAAAATTTGTTAATTTTTTCTTGATACCACATTCTTTAAAAATACTTCGCAAAAGTCCTTCAGGGTTATTTTTTATATCATCATAATGGTAAAAAACTATCTGGTCTGTATCAAAAATTTCGTATATGTTTTTAATGTGGTCGGAATAATATTTACCAGCAGTTCCCCATAACTCATTTGTGTTTAAATTTTCGATATTCTTTTTTGGGCTTAAAATGAGATTTTTTATTTCATCTAATTCAATTAGTCCGTTTGCATATCTGTAAGTACATGCTGATATATCTCTTTCTTTTGGTTCTCTAATGAAAAGTATAATTTTTGATTGTGGAAAATGTTTTTTGAGTAAAATTAATGCTTCTTTTCTTAATGAATAAGTTATTGAAAGATCAAAACAATCTTTATTGCCTTTGAATTGTTCTAAATACCAATCTATGCCTTTTTTATAATTTTTATCAAAAAATTTTATTTCTTTTATTTCTGGCACAAACACATTATTCGAGACAAGATTGTAATAAAGCCAAGTACTTCCAGTCCTTGGAAAGCCAATTAGAAAATTTAAGTTCATTTTTAATTTTATGTGTTTTTTTTGTAAATATTATAAGACTGTTTTATGTGAATGTTATAAATAATTGTTAAACCCAAAGTAAAGAATAAGATGAAGAGAATATATGCTATAAGAAAGAAATTAAAACTATTTGAAATACTAACAGCATATAGAAGCAAAACCTTTAGAAAAAATGCAAATATTGAATAAACAGCTAAGATTTTCGAATTCAAATTTGTAATACTAATTAGCCTTGTTAAAAACACGATAGCGGGAAAGCACATAGATGGCATTGAGAGATATGCTATATGTAATAATAAGTCTGGATATTCAACACCTAATAAAAGTAAATAAATGTCCTCAATTATGACTAAAAATAATACAAATACTGTCACTATGTAGCACAGGAAAAACCAAAACAATTTTTTTATTAATTCAAAAAAAATGTCAAATTCATGCAAAAAATAATTTCTTAAATTTGTAGCTTGAAAGGTAAATATTGCTACCAACGGAAATGACGCAAAAAAACAAATTCTTCTTGCTGTAACAAAATATCCACTCTCGTTAATAAAAAATATTGGTGCCAGGACATCTTCTGCTCTAAATAAAAAAACGGTGAGTACTGACAAAATCATTAAATTCCAAGGTGCAGAGCTTTCAGCCTTTCTTATTAATTTAAAATTTAATTTTATTTTTGAAGTAGTAATAAAAAAAAGAATAAAAACTAAACTAGGGAAAGCTAAAATCAACACATATAGTTCAATACTAAAAAGACTAAAGAATATTAAACCTAGGAGTATCGACAGTGGAATTATTTCTCCAACTATTAACCTGAAATTAAGCATTCCAGAAATGAAAAGAAAATTCCCAAATAAAAGAGAAATAAAGAACATTAAAAAAATTAATATTGAAAATGCATTAAAAGTTACAAAGCTTAAAGATTGAGCCAGAACACTCAGTCCCATAATAGAAATAACAAAAACAGCAAGTAAAAAAAAGATAAATGATCTTTCAATGTAGATATCAATCTGATTTATTTTTTTTTTCTTAGTATTGTAAAAGAACTCTTTTCGAGAGTTCATAATATCTGCCCCAAGTAAGTTAGCAGATAGATAAGAATTGAAATTTGCTACAGCTTCTAAACCAAATAAACGAGTAATAAATACATTTATAAAAAGGGTTAAAATCCTTGAAAAGCCTTGAATCAATGCAAAAAAAACATTTTTTGAAAAGTTAAAATTTTTCAAAAATTTACCAATCATTTTCAGCTTTTTTTCTCCAACCAATAAATGACTTTTCTAAATCAAACTTATATTTATAGCCATTTTTTATAGCAAATTTTGCAATAACATTATTGGAAACCTTAATTTTTTGAACTCTTCTTACTTTAAATGGGTGATCCTTTTTAAATGGTGTTAAAAATAAATCAATTATAAAAGCTATTGAAGTCAATAAACTTAAAGGCAAATTAAGAATAATTTTTTCTTTACCTAAAACACTCATTATTTTAACAGCTATTTCTTCCACAGAAGGTGGGGGGTAAATTGATGCATTTGCCAAAATATAATTCTTTTTGTGTGATATTATCCATTCCATAAAAGAACAAAGCTCTTCAATATAAATTGCAGATTTTTTAATTTTTTTATTATCAGAATAAAAAAAATAATTATTTTTGATAGCTTTAATCATTCTGGAGAGATTGCCACTCTCATATGGTCCATAAACTACACCTGGTCTGACTATATATAATTGATTTTCTTTGTTTCTAGCCTGCCACTTCTCATGTATTTTTTCTGCTATAGCTTTTGAGATTCCGTATGGCGTATTTGGATAAATAATTGAGTTTTCATCTTTTTCTCTATTAATTTCTCCATAAGGAGAGATCGAACTTGTAAAAAGTATTTTTTTACACCCCACGCTGTCAGACCATTCACAAGTATTATTTGCTCCTTTGATGTTAGTATCGAAGTATTCATAGTCTTCATGTCCAGGTTCACGATGAACGGCTGCAAAATTGCAAACTAAATCTATTGGACGTTCAGGGCGAAAATTTATTTTCTCTCTAATATCGTATTGTTTATATTCTATAATCCCTTCTAATAAATAATCTTTTGGGATAAATCTCAAATTAACATTTGTTTCTTTCAGGTCGAGAAGATATATTTTTTGAAAAAGTTTTTTTTCAATTAGATATTTTGCAAAATTTTGGCCAATGTACCCTGCACCTCCAATAATCACACATATTTTTGATTTATTTGTACTCATTTTAGATAAAAAGACATTAATAATTTTACATTAAGTTATCTATGTCTGCATGATATCTTTCAGGACTATATCTGATGCTTGCTTCTTTGAAAGCATTATTTTCTATGCTAATTCTCCTAGCTTCATCTTCTTTTAAAGTTTTAATTAAATTAGTAGCCTCATCTACATCATTGAATAAAAAACCGGTGTGTTTATGAGTAACGGTATCTTTATTGCCTCTTGTATTGGTTGCGATTACAGTGATTTTACATAGCATTGCTTCAATTAAACAGATTGGCATTCCCTCATACTTTGATGTACTAAGAAAAATATCTGACTGTGACATATAATCTATGACATTATCTCTTTTCAACATACCTGTAACTTCTACGCCGGATTCTATCAAAAAATTTTTATATTTATCCTCACCATCCCCTATCCAAATAAATCTTATAGAATTATCAAATGCACGCGTTTTTTTTGCAATTCGTCCAAATAGTATTGGATCTTTTTGATCTCTCATAAGAGCAGCATTAACTACTTTGAATCCATTATGATTTGATTTATTTATTGGATAATTGAGTGAAACAGCATTTTCAACTAGGTTACATTTTCTAAATGGAAGATATTTAGTAATCACTTCATATTCACTTTTTGAGCAAGCTATGTATTCAAATTTTTTTAAACATGGTACTAACTCTAAAAGGTAGTAAATAAGCCAAATTAAATTGTTAATATCATACTTCATTAACGAAATACTATGAGGCACATAAAATAATTTGATTTGTTTTATACCCAATAAAGCTATTCTTCCAATAAAACCTGCAAAAGATGAGTGTAAGAAAATATGTGACTCATAATTTGAAAGATGTCTGCGCAATGAAAAATGCGCATTAAATATATTAATAAATCCAGACATTCTTATTTCCTTAATTTTTATTCCATCATGAAAATACTTTTCAAAATCTTCAGGAGTCTCTTCTCTCTTAGAGTAAATAATGTTGACATTGTGCCCATGCTTTTTCTGCATGTTTGCAATCATAGAGACGACTGCAAGTGTTCCTGTTGCCGAAGATTCTATAATATGGAAAATATCTTTTTTCATTTAAAGGTCAAAATTAAATCTTTTGAAATCCTCGGAGTACTGAGATTCAACGAAAATTTTGATTTTTTCTTTTGTGGACCTACTTAATACTTTTTTCTTTGAAATATTGTCTTTGGATAATTCAGATAAATCTATATCAAATGCTTTTAAAAATTCTGATAACTCATTTATTTGATCGAGCTTAACAATTTTTATTTCTTTATATTTATGGAAATTTTCTGATTTTAAAAAACTTGATTGTGGTTTTGTATGTTCGTGAAGAAAATTAAAAATTATAGAATATCGCCAAGGATATTTAATATTAAAAATCTTCATCCAAATTTCTGGAGAAAAGCTTATTCCTGGTAAATATCTCCAGTTTGGAACTTTTGCCCAATTTGTAAAACTGATAAATCTGTCGTAAGGATTTCTCACAATTGTAAATACAGTATATTGGTCAAAATTTTTAATTGAATATTCTTTTTCAATTTCTTCAAGAGTCAAATGTCTTAAATTAAATTTGAAGCCTATTCTTTTTGTAAAAATATATTTTTTGAATTGTTTGTGGTTTTCAAGATTGAATCTTTTTATTATAAGGTTTTCAATTGATGTTCCAGCACACTTGGGAATATGAACAAAAATTAGTTTTTTTTCTTCAATAATCAATTTTAATTCTTCCAGCCATTACACTACCTAACATTATAGAGGCTAGAACGAAGAAATGCCTCCAATGTGCAGAATCAATAGCCATTGA
>MDTG01350153.1_pt1 | contig 12154 bp, 9 predicted proteins | sample 811421 | NCBI WGS metagenome assembly MDTG01 (sample SAMN05326645, study PRJNA326480) | marine metagenome | isolation source: seawater | place: Pacific Ocean: South East | collected 2011
TATCAATCAGATCGAAAATTTTTTTTATGTCAATATTTCTTAAACAAATTGTGCTTCCAATTAACATCGGTATTGTCCAAGGGTATCCCCAACCATTGCAGTGAAACATTGGTACCACTGTCAAAAAATTTAATCTATTAGGCATATTCCAGGCCGCAGCGCTACCTGTTGACATTAGATATGAGCCTCTATGGTGGTAAACAACACCTTTAGGATTACCAGTGGTTCCTGAAGTATAACTTAATGAAATAGCTTGCCACTCATCCTCTGGCATTTTCCAATCAAAATTGTCGTCGCCAGAATCTAGGAATTCTTCATACTCTAAATTTCCAATTTTTTCTAATTTCGATTGATCAGCATGTGCATCGTGAATATCAATAATTTTAATCTCTTTATTGAGATTGGTTAATGCTTTTTTAACTTCTGCATGTAATTGTCTGTCTACTACTAAAACTTTAGCCTCACTATGGTTTAAAATATAAGCAATAGTTTTTGCATCCAATCTTATATTAATAGTGTTTAAAACAGCCCCAGTCATCGGCACAGAATAATGCGCTTCAAAAATTTCAGGAGTGTTAAAAGCTAAAAAAGAGACAGTATCACCTTTTTTAATTCCAAGTTTTGATAAAGCACTAGCAAACTTAACGCATCTTCTGTAAACATCTGTCCAAGTATATGTTCTGTCTTCATAGATAATTGCTTCGTAGTTTGGGTAAATATCTTTAGCTCGCTTTAAGAATGTTAATGGCGTTAAAGGTACAAAATTTGCTTTATTTTTATCTAGGTTTTTTTCGAACAAACTCATTCTAATTAAATTTTGCTTTCATTATACTATCACTTCCAGTAATGGCTGATTGATAATGATTGTCGACTCTTGTAATAATTTTATCAAAAAAATAATTTGCTGTATTAATTTTTTCTGCATAAAAATCTTTATTTTTATTAGAGTTTTCTAAACTTATTTTTGACATTTTTAACCATACGAAACCTAATGACACATAACCAAGAGCTTTTAAAAAATCATTGCATGAAGCACTGACATCATCTTTATTTTTTTTTAACTTTTCTTCTAACCATTTAGAAAAGTCTTGCAACATCTTAATTTTTTTTTCAAGTATGACTATAAATTTTTCCAATTCTTGATTTTGATAAGTCTTTATTTCTTCGGTTACTAATCTAATATACTTCTCTAAAAGTTTATTGCTTAAAACTTTTCTAAATACTAAGTCTATTGCTTGTACAGAATTAGTGCCCTCATAAATAGGAGTTATTCGATTGTCTCTATATAATTGTTCTATTCCTTGATCACGGGTGTACCCATATCCACCAAATATCTGAATGGCCTCATTAGTAATTTCCATTCCCATGTCTGAAAAGAAAGATTTGATTACAGGTGTCATCAATGAAACCATTTCGTCGGCTTCTTTTCTGACAATTTCATTATTGTGATTTAAACTCACATCAATTTGTTGGGACAACCAAAATGATAAAGATCTTTGTCCTTCGATAATTGATTTCATACTTAGTAAACTTCTTCTAATGTCAGCATGCTTAATTATTAAATCCGTTTGATTATCCTTATTATTATTAGACTTGCCTTGTTTTCTCTCCATGGCATAGGCTAAAGAGTTTTGATAAGCTGTCTCAGCAATTCCTAAGCCCTGTACACCAACTATTATTCTTTCTAGGTTCATCATCGTAAACATAGAACTTAATCCTTTGTTTTCTTTCCCAATAAGATAGCCTTTAGCATTGTCAAAATTTAAAACACAAGTTGGTGAACCTTTTATACCCATTTTTGTTTCTATTGATAAAGTACTTACTCCATTTCTTGAACCAATAGTGCCATCGTTGTTAACGTTAAATTTTGGGACAAGAAATAAACTAATTCCTTTTGTTCCAGAAGGAGAACCTGGTATTTTTGCAAGAACTAAATGTACAATATTTTCAGTAAGGTCATGGTCTCCTGATGTTATAAAAATTTTTTGCCCAAATAAAGAAAAAGTACCATCTTCGTTTTTTTGGGCTTTTGTTTTAATCAAACCTAAATCAGTTCCACATTGAGACTCGGTTAAACACATAGTGCCGCTCCATTTTCCTTCTACGATCTTAGGTAAAAATTTATCTTTTAAACTTTGATCAGCATGATGCAAGATGCAGTTGTAAGCTCCTATACTCAGTTCACTATATAACTTAAAAGATAAACTAGCAGAGGATAACATTTCTTCAAAAAAAGTGCTTACTGTTTTAGGCATTCCTTGACCACCGTACTTAGGATCGCAAGAAAGAGAGGTCCATCCATCTGAAATAAATTTTTTATAAGCCTCTTTATAACCAGGTGGTGATCTTACAATTCCATTTTCATATACGCATGGATTATCATCACCAATCTTCGCAAGGGGGTGCACTATTTCCTTATTTATTTTTGCTGCCTGATCTAATATGTCCTTTACAAGTTCAGAATTTATTTCTTTAAATTTTTCTATCTCATTATAATTCTTATTGTCTTTAAGGTTATCAAATAAAAACATCATTTCTTCTACTGGCGCGTTATATGTAGTCATTTAATTTATTAATGGTTTTCCTGTTTTTAAAGTATGAGAAATTCTATCTTGTGTTTTTTTTGTTTCAATTAATTTCATAAAACTGTCTAACTCTAATTTATACATTTGATCTTCAGAAACTTCCCTTTTTAAATTAGTTTCTCCACCACTCAAAACATAAGCTAATTCTTTTCCAACTGCCATACCATGGTCTAAAATTTTGTTTTCATTATATAATTGTTCAAGTACTTTGTGCATTTTTTTTCTCACTGATTCACCTGATAATCTAAATTTGCATTCGAGTGAATTAGACATATCAGCCTTTTTTTCTAATAAGGACCTAGCAGCAGGCAATAATTCATTTCGATTGATTATAACATCATGATCTTTATCTAAAAATAATAAAGGTTTTGCTTCCTGAGGTGATGTAGCAGTTTTAGCGTAACCAATGATATTAAAAACTTCTAAAGGTGCAAAGTCTGGATCATTTTTGCCTTTTTCTGTTTGTGTCCATCGCCATAAAAGTTCTTTGCATCCGCCGCCAGCAGGCACTAATCCTACGATAGTTTCTACTAACCCCATAACTATATTAGTATGTGTGACAACATAATTACTTTGTAATAAAACTTCTTCGCCTCCACCTAGCGCTAAACCCGATGGAGCTGAGATAACAGGATTTCTGCAATATTTTAGATGTTTGCAAGTTTCTTGAAAATGTTTGATAAATTTTTCAACAGATTTAAGATCATTTTTTTTAACAAACTCCATTACATAATTAAGATTTACACCAGCGGAAAATTGCATACTTTCGTTAATTATAATCAAAGGTTTGTCAGTAGCTTTCCTTAGCGAATCCATAGAATTGTAATCTAAAGCGTTAGCTTTAGTATTAAATTCAACAATGTTAAAATCTTTAAATCTAAAAATTTCAGCAGAATCATTTTTATCTAACTTGATAACATTCTTTTTAATTTTTCCTAAAGTCTCAATCTTTGTATATTTTTGTCTTTGATCGTAAAAATTTGAAATCTTTTTATTTTTCAAATCATTAAGAAATTTATTCCCTTCTATATCGTCAATTCTTGAAAAAAAATTATTGAGACCAATATTTTCTAACATTTCAAATGGACCCTTAGACCAATTAAATCCTAGTCTTAAAGCTTCATCAATATCATTGTACTCACTTGTAATGTTAGGTACTAATGATGAAGAATATTTGATAATTTTTGAAATAACTGACCAGGAAAATTTTCCATATTTATCGTCTCTATTAATCAATTTGAGAAGTTCAACCTTATCAATTTTTAAATCAATTTTCTTTACTGGAAAGTATTGGTGATTATTTAAATCAAGAGCTTCCAAAACTTTTTTGTCTTTCGTTCTATTTAATCTATAAAACCCTCCCTTACCTTTTCTTCCTGTGTACCCAGACTCCACAAGTTTACTAATAATAGGTAAATCGGATGCAACTTTTTGAAATGGATCTTCTTTAGATAATTCTCTCTTAAAACTTAAAAGGACATCTTGCATTAAATCTATTCCGATTAAATCATATAATGCGAAAACTCCAGTTTTTGGAATTCCCATTGGCCTACCAAAAACAGCATCCGCCTCCTCTATAGAAAGTTTCATCTTAATAGCTTCTGTCATAGCTACTTGCATTGCATAAACGCCAATCCTATTTCCTAAAAAACCAGGTGTGTCTCCACACACGATAACACCTTTGCCAAGTTCTGTTTCACAAAAACTTTTTAATAGGGTAATTTTGGATTTATCAGTGCTGTCTTCTTGTACTATTTCAAGTAATCCCATGTATCTTACTGGATTAAAGAAATGAGTTATACAAAAGTCTTTTTTATCTGCAGCAGACATTTTTTGCGAAAGAATCTTTAAAGGAATTGTAGAGGTATTTGAAGAAACAATTGAATTTTTTTTTCTTTTTTTAAAAATTTCATCATAAATTTTATGTTTAATATCTATTCTTTCAACAACTGCTTCAATTATCCAATCTGCATCAGCAACATTATCAAAATTATCTTTTATATTACCTGTTTTTAAACTTAAAATTTTTGACTTTTCAAATAGTAATGGAGGTTTAGATTTTAATATTCTTTCTCTTGCTTGATCAGCGATTTCTGTTTTTAGATCTAGAAGAACTACAGGGATATTTGCATTACATAAATGAGCTGCGATACCGCTTCCCATTGTGCCAGATCCAATTACTACAACTTTTTTTATATTCATTTTAACCCTTTATAATTACTTTATCTCAAAACCTAGGTGATAAACTAAATCTGACTCCATGCCTTTTTCTGAAAATAATTCTTTCCAAGTATCAGGAATAAAATAATCTTTTTTTTCATTATATCTATAAAATTTATAGAAAGAAAAAGGTAATCCAGAATATTTGAACACTTTCATATAAAGTTTTTTTGAAATATTATTAACGTGAAACATATAATTTTTAAGTGTTTTAGGTTCTGTTTCATTAATTATCCCAATCATTATGGATAAATCAAAGAAATCTTTATTTAATAATTCTATCTGATGCGGAAAAATATAAATTATATCATTTTTTTCAATTTCTTCATGTAATTTTTCTTTTTCTTTTATATCAAAGGCATGTGTAATTTTAAGATTTGGATAATGTTTTCTAAATTGAAGTGTCGAGACGTATAAAGAAGGAGGTATATCAGCAATAATATATTTTACTTTTTTTTTTGTGGATAATATTGCATTAGCCGTTCTACCGTATCCTGCTCCAAATTCAAGAATATTGATATTTTCATTTTTTTTATTAAGCAAAAAATCAATTTTATCTAATTCATTTAAAGAATACATTAAGTGTTGATTAATATTATATTGATTAATCTTAATTGAATTACTGAAATCTTCATAAAATTTTTTATAAATATTTTCATAATTATCTTTTAACAAGTGATTTTTTCTTGAAAAATATATCGCTGTGGTAATATTGTAAGATAGTGACTCTTGGTAACTTATATTTTCATGTCTGTAAAAAGGATTAAATTTTATTTCTTCCTTTGCAAAACTAATATCCTCTAATGTACTAAAATTTTCATTATTGAAAAAAGTTCTAGCAACATAATCTGAATGGATAATTGAGGTTTGCATTTCTTTTGATGTTGCTTGAGACAAAGCTTTAAAGTGATTAATTACTAAGTGTCTCCAAAATTTTGAAACGGAATTATAACTTTTACTTTTAACAAAGTTACTAGTAAATTCTACTAACTCTTTTGGTAAATTTGATTTGTCTAGTTTATTCCAATAATCTTTAAAATTTTTTTTTGCAAGAAAAGCTTTTTTAAAAGTACTCCAAAAGGACTTGGAAGGACTTTGAAGTTTAATATTAAATTTATTTTCTGGTTTAAAAAAAAACATTGAATTTATACATTTTATTATTATCAGTTATGGTCGGGGCGGCAGGATTTGAACCTGCGACCCTCTGGTCCCAAACCAGATGCGCTACCAGGCTGCGCTACGCCCCGATGGACTGATTTTATAGGTTAATAATACCTTTTTGGCAATTGAAAGATAGTCTCTATAGAAGTAAATAATACCTATGATCCAACATATTACAAAACCGTTTAGATACTTTTTTAAATTAGAGGCTGCTTCTGGTTTGGTTTTGCTTTTTGCTGCTGTTCTAGCGTTGATTATTAGTAACGGTAATTTAAGTGAACTTTATTTTTCTACATTAGATAAGTACTTAACTTTGGGGACTGCCAAATTTGGTTTAAAGTTAAGTGTCTTGCATTGGATAAATGATGTTCTGATGGCTATTTTTTTCTTTTTTGTTTCTCTAGAAATTAAAAGAGAATTTTTACAAGGAGAACTTTCAAATCCTAAACAAGCATTATTACCAATTATAGGGGCAGTTGGTGGAATGGCGGTTCCTGCGCTATTCTACATCGTAGTTAATTTTTCTGATAGCAATACTTTAAGTGGGTGGGCGATACCATCAGCTACTGATATTGCTTTTTCTTTAGGAGTATTGTCACTGCTAGGCAAGCGAGTACCGATTTCTTTAAAAGTCTTTCTTACGGCTTTGGCAATTATTGATGATTTAGGAGCTATAGTAATTATCGCTTTTTTTTATTCGGGAAATATAGAAATTAAATATTTAGTTTTAATGTTAATTTCATTAATAATTTTAATAAGTTTAAATAGATTTAAAGTAAATAATTTTTTACCTTATTTAATTGTCGGAATTTTTCTATGGGACTTCACGCACCAATCTGGAGTTCACGCAACAATAGCTGGTGTTGTGTTAGCCCTTACAATACCTCATAATATTAGAAATAGTAAACAATCATTATTATTAAAATTAGAACATGGACTATCTCCTTACGTTGCGTTTGGTATAATGCCCGTATTTGCTTTTGCTAACGCTGGGGTATCTCTAGATGGATTGACTTTTGGTACATTGCTAAATCCTGTTCCATTAGGAATCGTGTTGGGTTTATTTTTTGGCAAACAAATCGGTGTTTTTGTTCTTTCTTTCATAGCGGTTAAATTAAAAGTTGCTGACAAACCTAACAATGCGACCTGGCCTGCATTTTATGCTGTTTCAATATTAACAGGAATTGGTTTCACTATGAGTCTTTTTGTAGGAAATTTAGCCTTTGCGAATAATTTAGAATATATGGATGGAGTAAAAATTGGAGTTTTGACTGGTTCTTTACTATCAACGCTTTTTGGATATTTTTTATTACTTATTTTTTCAAAAAAATGATTAATTCAAAAATAGTCAAAATAGCTTCATTTACAAAAAATGTGGGACTTACAAATAACTTTACTCATAAATCTTTTGCTAAAAATTCCTTATGCGGTGACACTATTAAAGTAGAATTTATTGCTAACAGATCAATGGTTAAATCTATGAGGTATGAAACGAATTCATGTATTTTATGCGAAGCATCAGCAAGCTTATTGTCAAGAAAAATAAAAAACAATCAAATAAACATGATTGTGAAAGAAATAGATAAATTTAAGAACCTTAAAAATAATATTAATCTAAATTTACCGAGTAAATTTAAAGATTTTAAAGAATTAATTAATAAAAAGAATATTAATAGACTAAATTGTGTCATATTGCCCATGGAAGCATTTTTGAAAGCTTTTAAAATAAAAGCATGATAAAAAAATCAATAATTTTATTGTTTATGTTAAGTTTTTTTTCAAAAGTTGCTGGTGACGACTCAAGTGTAGCATACAATTACGAATTCAATGGTATTGACGGTAATAAAATCAAACTAGAAGAATATAGAAACAACGTGATTGTAGTAGTCAATGTAGCAAGCAGATGTGGCTATACTCCACAATATGAGGGTCTTCAGAAACTTTGGTCAGATTACAAAGAAAAGAACTTAGTTGTGATAGGCGTTCCAACTAATAATTTTAAACAAGAACCTGGAACTAACAATGAAATAAAAGATTTTTGTGAAACAAATTTTGGAGTAAATTTCCCAATGACAGAAAAAATTAATGTGATTGGCAAAAACGCTCATCCATTTTATAAATGGGCCAAAAATACCCATGGAATCGGTGCAATACCAAAATGGAATTTTCATAAAATTATAATTGGAAAAAATGGTAAAATTTTAGATACCTTTGCTTCATTTACCAAACCTAGTTCGAAGAATTTTTTAGACTTAATTAAATCTGAAATTAAAAGTTGAAAGAAAAACCATCAAAAGCTGGAACAATATTTTTAGGAAGTCTTTTTTTTAAAACTTGATAATCTAAATCTGAATGTAGATTAGTTAAAATAGTTTTTCTTGGTTTAACTAACTTCGCAAGATTTAAAGCATCTTCGTAATTAAAATGTGAAGGATGTTTTTCAATTTTCAAACAATCAATTATTAAATAATCTAGTTTGTATAAATGCTTGAGAGAAGCTTCAGGTATTTTATTGCAATCACTTATATAAGCTATTTTGTTAAATAAAAAACCATTGGCTTTGATCATTCCATGTATTACGTCAAATGCTTTAATTTTTAATATCTTTTTTTTAATCCTAATTTGGAAATTATCTTTTATTATATTGGCTGTCATAATTGGTTTGTAACCAAACCTTGGCTTGAAACAAAATAAATATTTATTGACTAGAGAAGTAATAGTCCTTTTACTTCCAAAAATCGGTATTTTCTTTTTATTTTTCCAAAAAAAAGGTCTCATTTCAAAAATACCTGAAGTCTGATCGGAATGATCATGAGTATACAAAATGGCGTCTAAAGTTTTAATCTTATTTCTTAAAAATTGATCTTTGATATCTGGAGAGGTATCTATTAAGATCGACAAGCCTTTATAATAAAAATGTGCGCAACATCTAGTTCTTAAATTTTTTTTATTGTTTTTAAGTTTTCCCCGATAACCTGTTATCCAAGGACTCCCTAATGAACTACCACACCCAAGTATAGTAAATTTATTCTTCAATTTAATTTACCAAAAAGTTTAAAAAAGTTTTGTGATGTAGATTGAGAAAGATTTTCGAAAGAAATATTTCTTAAATTAGCTAAAAATCTTACAGTATGAACTAAATTACTAGGCTCGTTAGTTTTCCCACGTAATGGCTCTGGTGACAAATACGGTGAGTCTGTTTCTACTAATAATTTATTTATTGGAATTTGTTTAAAAGTATCGGCTAATTCTTTAGATTTTTTAAAAGTAACAACACCACTTGCTGAAATATATGCGCCAAGATCAAGTAAATCGAAAGCAAAATCTTTAGATCCTGTAAAACAATGAATAAGAATTTTAAGATCGCATGTTTTAACTGCATCTCTTAGTATTTCAAGTGTCTCTTTTTCTGCAGATCTAGTGTGGACTATAATTGGTAAATTACTTTTTTTAGAAGCCTCAATATGTTCCAAAAATAATCTAGTTTGGTCTTTTTTTTCTGAGTGATTGTAATAAAAATCCAATCCACTTTCTCCTATACCTATAATTTTTTTATTGGTTTCTATTTTTTGAAGAATATTCTTAAAAAAAATATCTTTATGGTTTTTAGCTTCATGGGGATGGATTCCATATGAACCGTAGACACATTTGTAATTATTTATAATATTTAAAATTTTATCAAAACTCTTGTCTTCAGTAGATATTGTTAATAAAAATTCAATTCCGTCATTATTAGCACGTTTTATCGTATCATCTAAAGATGAAGACATTGGTTCATAAGTAAGATGGCAGTGTGAGTCGATTATCATGCGTCAATTTTTTTAAACAATATATCTAAATTTTTTAAATCTTTATTATGATTAAATGAACTTAGATTATCAATGGTACTAAGCTTAATCATTTTTTTCTCAATATTCATTGAATCTAACACTTTATTTGTAGCATTTGGAATAATCGGATTTAACAATATGCTTAAGTTTTTAATTTGTTCAGAAACCGTAAATAAAATAGCGTTCATTCTTTCTGGATCTTTTTTTTTAACAGCCCAGGGCTCTAAATCGTTAAAATACTTATTTGTAGCGAAAGAAAAATTCACTACTTTTTTAATATATTCGTTCAAATTTTGATTATTCATTAAATCTATTAATTCTTTAACACTTTCTTTCAGTTCATTAATAAGTTTAAAGTCTTCTTTCTCTAATTTTTTTGGTTCAGGAATCCTATTACGACAATTTTTTTTTAAAAAAGATAGAACTCTTTGACACAAATTTCCATAATTATTTGCTAAATCGTTATTAATACAATTTTTAAGGTTTTCCATTGAAATGTTTCCGTCATTTCCTAAGGAAACTTCTTTCATTAAATAATATCTAAGTTGATCAATGCCATAATCATCTATTATTTCTATAGGATCTAAAATATTTCCTTTTGATTTTGACATCTTTTTATCATCAGAAAGAATCCAACCATGACTAAAAATTTTTTTGGGTAGAGGTATTTTTGCGGCTAGTAAAAAAGCTGGCCAATAAATAGCATGAAATCGTAAAATATCTTTACCGATTACATGTATATCTGCAGGCCAATATTTTTTATAGCTAATGCTGTCAGTGTTAGAAAAATCCAAGGCGCTCAAATAATTAGTGAGAGCGTCAAGCCATACGTAAATTATATGATCTTTGTTTTTTGGTACCGGAATACCCCAGGAAAATGATGTTCTACTTACTGATAAATCTTTTAAACCTTTTTCTACAAATTTAATTACTTCATTTCTTCTCGATGGCGGTAAAATAAAATCTTTATTATTTTTGTAATGGTCTAATAACTTTTTAGACCACGATGAAAGTTTGAAAAAAAAAGACTCCTCTTCTACCCAATCAACTTTTGAACCAGAACTTTTAGAAATTTTTATACCGTTTAATTCTTCAATCTCTTCTTCATCATAATAAGCTTCATCAGAAACTGAATACCAACCAGAATATTTGTCTAAATAAATATCACCGGAATCAACAAGTCTTTGCCAAATATTTTCTACTGATCTGTAGTGCCTTTTTTCAGTTGTTCTTATGAAATCATTATTTGTTAAATTCAATATTTTTGTTAATTCTTTAAAATTTTTGGACAAATCATTACAAAATTCAATAGGAGTCTTGTTGTTCTTTTCAGCCTCTCTTTGAATCTTTAAACCATGCTCATCTGTTCCTGTTAAAAATAAAACATCATATCCATCTAATTTTTTAAATCTTGCAAATATATCAGAGATAATACTTGAATATGCATGACCCATGTGCGGTTTTCCAGATGGATAGTAAATTGGTGTGGTTATATAAAAGTTTTTAGTCATAGATAAAACTATTATTTACAATCTGTGATAAAGTTTTTTGATTTACAGTATTATTTACAAACTTATTTATATTTTCTAAAACAAAAATCCTTTTGTTTGAAATTTTTTCAAATTTAAAACTTTTTTCGATACGTAATTTGTAAAAATATAATTCTGTATAAAATAACAATAAATTTATATAATTAGAATTCTTTTCTTTTTTATAAAAATTCAATAATATTTCCATATTTTCAAGAAAATTTTGACTCAAGTCTAATTTTTTTTGATTGCAAATTTCATTATAAACTAAAAAATTTCCAGGAGATATATTGACTGACTCATAGTCAATTAAAATATCTTGTTTATTTAAGTTTATTAATTTTTTTATAATTTTTATTCGCGAAATATTATTTAAAAAAATTTTTATTTCAATAGATCTAGAATGAATAGTTTTTATTAAATTCTTTGTTTTATTGTTAATTAAAATAAAATGATCATTTTTTTTAGGTTCTTCAATAATTTTTAATAAAGCATTTAAACTATTGTTGTTGAATAATTCGATATCATCAAAAATGATAAATCTTTTACTATTTGATAAAGACGATTTGTAAATTTTAGACCGTAGGGTACGAATATCTTCAATTTTTATATTTTTGTTCAAACTACCAGATAAGTAAATAATGCTTGGATGTATATTTTCCTTATTTAGATTATAAAATGTCGATTTGTTAGATAATTTTGCATTATCTAAATCGTAATTTTCCTTATCAAAAAGATAACTTAAAAAATGATTAATGAGAGTAAATTTACCTACTCCTTTACTTCCGCTCATCATTAATACCTTAGGTAAATTATTTGTCTGGTGCAA
>MDTG01382405.1_pt1 | contig 12154 bp, 10 predicted proteins | sample 811421 | NCBI WGS metagenome assembly MDTG01 (sample SAMN05326645, study PRJNA326480) | marine metagenome | isolation source: seawater | place: Pacific Ocean: South East | collected 2011
AAGTATTTTGATAATCCACGTTTTAATCAAAATTTATATAATAATCAAGATAAGAGTGATTTGATACTTTTAGATTATTTTAATAAAAATAAGTTAAAACTAAAATATAAAAATACTATAGACTTTGTTAAGTTTAAAAGATTAAGAGAAAACATTTATTTTAATAGAAAAAAAAATAATCAAATTAAAATACCATCAAATTTTTTAAAAATTATTTTGAAAGCAAAAGAACTATCTGAAAAAAATAATTCAGAATTTTATTTTGTATATTTGCCCACTTTCAATAGATTTGTTGGTGATGAAAATATTTATCCTTATAAAAAATTAATAAATTTGCTTTTAAAAAATAAAATAAATTTAATTGACTTACAAAAAATTTATTTTTCAAAAAAGAAATTTCCTTTAAAATCCTTTCCAAATGAAAAAAAAGGACATTATACAGCTGATACCTATAAACAAATTTCAAATATTATTATTAATGAAATAAAAAAATATGAAGAAAAAAAATAAAGTTATTTTTCTAAATACTTTTTAATTATTTTGATACTTAAGAGTTTATTTTGATCTATAGGAGATATGTTAACTTTAAATTCTTCCTGTAGTGCTATTATAATTTTAATATGATTTAATGAATCCCAAGTTTTGCAATTTTTAGTGCTGAGATTATCATTAAATTTATTTGATTTTATTTTCAAAATACTACTAAATATTTTTAATAATTTTTTTTCTTTACTACCCATAAATAATTCTAATTTCTTTAAAATATTTATTTTTTTTTAGTTTACTTAAATCTTTATAATAGAGTGTTCCTTTTTTTAAATATTTATGATCTATAAAGAAATTTTTAACAATTACATTTTTTTTACTTTTTTTATATTTACCTATAACTTTTAAAAAACCATTTTTTTTATACTTTTCCTCAAGAAAAGATAAAAATGCACTCTCAACTTTACGACCTAATGCCCTACAGCTCATTAAAAAATTTTCAATATGAATTGATTTATCAATCTTTTTTATAAATACTAAACTTATCATCCCGTAAGCACCAAACTTATCTCTTAAACTTGCACAAAAAATTTCGTGCTCTTTACTATCAATCATTTTTAATATTTCTTTTTGATCATATCTTATTGTTGTTAAATTAAACTGATTCGTCCTATTATTTAGTTGAACAGCTCTCTCCAAATTTTCTTTTTTCAATTTTGAGATATTCAAAACCATTTTTAAATCTGAGATAAAATTTAAATTTTTTTTATTATTAATTATATTCATTCTTTTATTTTCAGCTTTATAAAATTGAGATCTTTTTTTATCCTCTTTAGTAATGCCAAATGTATAAAAGAAACTTTCCTGATTAATTTTTTCTAAAATTTCTTCAGGTTTCACATCCAAACAAATTGTTTTTACCTCAGGTAAAAATTTATTTATTTTTTCACACTCTATTTTTGAGTCGTCTACAAATACAAAACTATCAATTCCAAGATTTAATTTTTTTGAAATATTAATTAAAGATTTATATTTATCATCCCAATGGACTTCTAATGCTGAAAAATCAGACAATTTTAATATTAAATCATTTTTTCTCTTAACAAAAAGTTCTTTAACATCACTTAAATTATTTTTACTTGCTGCACACAAGAGAACACCTGAATTTTTTAAATTTAATAAATATTTTTGAAAATCAATAAAACAATTTCCCGGATAAGAATCCTCAATTTTGATATTTTCATACCCATCTTCTCCTAATATTCCTCCCCACAATGTATTATCAAAATCAACAACTATAACTTTTTTCCTTTTATTTTTAATTTGACTAATATATTTGAATATTTCAATAGATAAAATTTTAAGTCCAAAATTATTTAAATTTCTTAAATCTATAAGTTTCTGTTTATAATCATAAATTTGATTAAGACCATTTTTCTTAACAATTGAAAAAAAATCAAATATGTAAAAATTATTTATTTTATTTGAAATATTCACCAACATTTCATTTGCATTATTACAAATTTTTTCTCTAGAATTTTTTATTTTAAAGTTACAAAATTTTTGAAAATCATCATATGTATTTACAAAATTTGAAAAAAAAATTGGAGCATCGTATTTTTTTTGAAACTTTTTTAGACTAAATGTAAGTTTAGATTTTAAATTATTAATTTCTTTAAGCAAATTTCCATTAAAATGCAGATTAATTGAATATACATTAGGAACTAAATTCTCTAACTCTAAAAATACAAAAATATAATCTGGTTTAAAATAAATTATTTCATCACCATGGTCTATATACGACAATGAATTTCCATAACTTAAAAACTGAATTTCGATCTTTTCTTCAAATAAAAAATTTATATAATTTTCAATAAGTTGATTGGTAAAAGCTGTGATAATCGAAATTTTTAATTTCTTTTTGTTATTTTTGGTTTTATTTAAAATATCAACTAACTTTTCATTAATTAAAAACGTTTCTTTATTTTTGATTTTATCTGAATAATCAAGCATTAATTAATGACACCACCAGACAAAATTATATTTTGTCCGTTGATATAGTTATTTTCCTCAGTACATAAAAATTTTACGCAATTAGCTACATCGGTTGTTTTTCCCAATCTATTCATTGGATTTTTTAATTTTTCAACCATTGCGTTTGTTTCATCTAGAACATCTGATAACATTTTTGTTTCAGTGTAATATGGAGAAATTGAATTAAAAGTAACATTTTCATCAGCGTATTCGATAGCTAGCACTTGAATGAAATTTTTTAAAGCTTGCTTAGAAATTATATAAGATGATAAATTTGGAGCAATTTTTTCAGTTAAAGTAGATCCTATATTGATAACTCTACCAAACTTATTTTTTTTCATTTTGGTTACAACTGTTTGGCATAGGTTATAACTAGACCTTAAAGAAAAATCTAAATTACTTTGTATTTTTTCGTACCCTATTTCTAAAATTTTACCATGAAATATTCTTTCAGATGCACATATAATTAATATATCAATATTTCCACCCAGTATTTTTTCAACATTTTTAGTAACTGTGTTAGCATCATCTTTAACGAAGTCAGATTGATAAGAATAAATATTTTTATTTGATTTAACAATTTTAATAGCAGCTTTGTGAGAATTTTTATAAGTGAAACAGACTTTAAAATTGTCATTAGCTAATGTTCTAACAATTTTTTCTCCAATTCCAGATGACCCACCGATAATTAATGCTTTTCTAATTTTTTTAGATTTCTTTTTTACCTCTTGAAAATGTGTAGATAAATATTTTATTTCCCCATATCCATCTATTACTATTTGGTTTGCTTGATTTTTACCTGAACAATAAACTTTAATTATTTTTTGATTATTATTTTTTGAGACTATTCTACATTCTAGAGTTAATGAGTCTCCTATTAAAACTTTTCTTTTAAAATTAAAGTTTTGAGACAACCAAATGCTAGGGCCATTAATTAGCTGATTACCAATTAACTTTGAAAAAAATATTGCATAAGACATGCCATGAACAATTGCACCTTTAAAATATGTAGAATTAGATATTTTATTGTCAGAATGAATTGGGTTATGATCTTGGGTAAGATTTGTAAACTTTTTTACTAAATTTTCAGTAATTTTTATTTTTTTTTTTACTACTTTATTAATTTTTATTTTTTCAAAAGATGTCATTATAGATTAAATTCAGCAATTATAATAATAATTTATATGCATATTTCCTATGAAAATAAATAAAAAAAAAGAATATATATATTATTTATCTAGTATCATAACTGGTATCTGTATTGTTTTTGTTTTATTTTTAATTCCTTATTTTTTTTTTAAAAAAAATCACGAAAATCTTTCAATTTCTAAATTAGTTGATTATCAAATTTCAAAAAAAAATATTTATTCTTCTCCTATTAACATTGACTATACAAATTATAGTTTGATTAAATATTCAAAGCTTAAGCCAGAAGTATTAATTATTGGAACCTCAACTAGTCAGCATGTATCAGACAACTATTATGGAAAGAATGTACTTAAACTAAATAACAACTTTTATAATTTAGAAATGACAGAAAAATTTTTAAAAAAAATCATTAAAATTCATAAGCCAAAAATCATTCTCTACGGTTTAGATTGGTGGGTTCTTAATAAAAACTGGGTAAAAAAAAATAATTTTAATATTATGGATAATAAAAATCAAAATTCAATTAAAGAGAAATCTATTTTACAATATTCTACAAGTGATTATCTTTCTTTTTACAATTGGATTTTATCAAAAAAGATTGATTATAGAAAATTATTTTCCGAAAAAAAGAATATTGGGATCTTAGCAAACGAAAATTTTGAAGGTTTTACTGTATGGGGTAACTACATACCTGCAAGAATTTTACTTGATAATGAACATATAAATATTGATAAAAAATTTAAAAATAGTTTAGAAAGATTAAATAACAATGTATGGAATTTTGAAAAATTTAAAATTGATAATCATTCAATAAAAAAATTAATAAATATCGAAAATTTATTAATAAAAGAAAAAATAAAATTTATTAAATTTTATCCTCCAATAAGTCCAAAATTTTATAATATTTTTATCTCTCAAAGAGATGATTTTGAGAGATTAAATATAAATTTAGACTCAACTAATATTTTAAATTTTAGATATTCAAAATATTATAATGATTGTATGTTTCTAGATGCAATACATGCGGGTGAGACGCTAATGACATATATAGTGGCACAAATATTATTAGAAGAAGAATTAATCAATCATGATAATTTTGATAAAATAAAAAAATTATTCGAATTAAATAGAGAAAATGCATATTTTTCTCAGACTATATATCCTCTACAAGAAGTAGATTTTTTAGAATTAGGTTGTATAAAATGAATTTTAATTCAATCGAATTTTTATTCTTATTTTTTCCATTATTTTTAATTATCTATTTTTTATTTTCCCAAAAAAAACTCATTAAAAATGGAAATCTTATAATTATAATTATTTTTTCTTGTTTTTTTTATATCTACTTTAGTTTTAAATATTTTTTAATTTTATTGTCATCAATAATTATTAATTATTTTTTAACCACATTTTATTCATCAAATAGAAAAAAATTTGCATTATATTTGGCAATTACTTTAAATTTACTTCTACTAATATATTTTAAATATTCTGTAGATATATTAAATTTTTTTCAAAATGAATTTGTTTTTTCAAAATTAATTCTACCCTTGGGAATTTCATTTTTTACTTTCCAGCAACTTTCATATCATTTTGACGTATATCATGAGAAAAACAATAGAGTAAATTTTCTAAAGTATTTTTCTTTTGTTATATTTTTTCCACAATTAATTGCTGGCCCAATAATTAAAATAGGAGAATTTTATCCAAAAGTAATTCAAAAAAATAAAATTTTAAAAAATTTCTCAATAGGTTTTACAATTTTTATAATTGGATTATCAAAAAAAGTTCTGATTGCTGATAATTTATCTTTTTATGTTGATCCATTATTTGAATCTGAATTGAATTCATTGAATGCAACATTTTTTGAAGCTTGGCTTGCGGTTATATCTTATACATTTCAAATTTACTTTGATTTTTCGGGTTATTCAGACATGGCGATTGGTATGGCCAAAATTATAGGTTTAGATTTTCCAAGTAACTTTAGATCTCCTTTAAAAGAAATTTCAATTATAAATTTTTGGAGAAGCTGGCATATTACATTAACAAGATTCACAACAGGTTATATATTTAATCCTATAACTATATATTTTAGTAAATTTTCCTATTTAAAAAAAAACTATTTTATAAATTTATTTTTTTCTATATTGATTACTTTTTTTGTAATAGGAATTTGGCATGGTTCTGGTATCAATTTTATAATATTTGGTTTGTTACATGGATTATTTTTCCTGATAAATTATTTTTATAGGTTTTTAAAAGAAACTATTGAATTTGTTAAAATTGATAAAATAATGATTATTAAAACTATTTATTGGTTGTTAACATTTATCTCAATTGTAATAGCTTTTATATTTTTTAGATCTTCAAATTTAGATCAAAGTTTAATTATTATAAAAACTTTATTAGAATTTGATCAAATCTTGTTTCCAGTAACATTATCAGATCATTTCATTAAATTCTTATATTTAATTGGCTTTGATGAAATTTCTTTTGGAGACCTTAGATTATTAAAAGATTTTTATATATTTCCTATATTATGTTTATGTCTGTTAATTACTTTATTTATGCCAAATACTGAAGAAATTTCTATTAACTTTGAAAAAATAATTAAATCTAAATGGAAATATTTTTTTGGATTAATTGTAGGAGTCTCTTTAATGATATCGATTTTTTCAATTGGTAAATCTATAAGTTTTCTTTATTATCAATTTTAAATTTTATTACAAAAACTTTAATTATTACATATACTTAAATTTCATTTATTTAAAAAAAAAGTTTAAAACAAAATTTACAAACCTTGGAAAAATATTTTTTAAAAAAAAGTAAAATTTCATTAAAATGCTAAAATGCAAAACATTTTCATAATTCTCATATGATTTAAAAATTTTATATGCAACTTCATCTGGAGATTTTTTATTTATAGATTTTCTAAATTTAAACTTTCCTATTAGTTCAGATTTTTCATCAAAATCTGTTTTTACTGAACCAGGGTAAACAATTAATATTCGCCTATAATTATTTTCTGCTTTCAGTTTTTTTAAAAAAATATCTATAGTTAATTTAATAAGCGAATAATTGTTATAATTTGGTATATCAAAATGAGCTATATATGATGAAAGATAAATTATTCGTGTTTTCTTATTTTTATTAAAAATATTTTTTAATAACTTTAGATTGGAAACTACAAAGGTATTAAAATAATCTATAAATTTCCCATCCTCAATTTCATCAATTTTACCAAACAAACCCTTACAGCTTGAAAATACTACACAATCTAAATTTTCACTCTCATTTAATATAATTTTAGAGAGATTATTTACCTCTATTTCATTATTTAAATCACATTTTAAGTATGAACAATTTGAATTTATTTTTTTTAGTTCAATTAATGCTTTTTCTAAATTTTGAATGTTAGAAGAAACAATAGTTACATCATAATTCTTTTGAGCAAATATCTTTGAAATTGAAAATCCAATTCCACTAGTTCCACCAATTATTAAAGCTTTTTTATTCATTAATAATTATATCTGATGCTAATTTTGCATAAATCATAATTGTAAGCTGAGGATTATAACTTGTCGGGAAAGGAAATATACTTGAATCGACTACAAATAAGTTGTCATAATTAAACACCTTGAAATTTTCATCAATTACTCCAGTGTTTTCATCTTTACCAATACAGCATGTGCCAAACAAATGTGATGCTGTCAAAAGTAAATCTTTTGTTTCAATTTTATTAAGCAAATACTGAATCTCGTTAATATTTTTTGTAAGATTATTTTTATTTATTATATTTGGAAAAACATTTACTGCTCCTAGATTAAATAAAAATTCTGAAATCTGATTTATGAATTTTTTAACTTTTTCAAATTCTTCTGTTGTGATGTTAAATTTTAGTTTGTAATCAAAAAAATTTTTTGAAATATATCCGTTATTTTTTGATGAAACATTGTAAACCCATGAAGAAATTTTACTTAATTTTGATTGCAAATTATCTGCATTCTGAAAAGGAATCCTAGATAATATTATTTCATCAGGTACATTTTGATTTGCAAATTTTCTACAAAATCTATCATTTGTAGTAATTTCTATTGCGTTCAATGAGCCCTCAATTTCTTTTTTATCTTTTGAAAATAAAGCATCTACTGCACCACTCAAATGACAAGAAAATTTTTTTCCTAAGTTTTTATTTTTAATTTTTGATTTCAATAAAAGTTTTGAACTTTCAATTGCCCCACAACTAATTACTAATTTTTTTTTAACTTTAATAAATAGGTTTTTTTTCTTTAATTTGTCAAAACATTCTACTCCCAGTATTTTATTTTTTTCTTTTATAATTAACCTTACATCTATATTTGTAAGAATATTTAATCCTTCATATTTTCTTAATATTATATTTTCAATAGAGTTTCCTGATAGGGTTCTACCTATATAATTTATATCTGAAACCGCTCTTTTAGATAAATCGCATTTCCAATTTTTTCTCTCAACTTCTTTAGACAATATATTATCGTTAAGAAACTCTTTGCTTCCTGACATGATATTAAATTCATTTGAAAGTTCTTTTTGATAATTCATTAAATTATCAAATTTAAAATTTTTATTTTTTGTGTTTGCTTCTAAAATTATTTGATTGCAAAAACTTTCTTCAAGATCTTGCATTATAGAACCGTTTATAGTTGTTGAGCCTCCTAACGAAACACCTTGCAATATTGGTAAAGAAATATTTCCTGAAGCATACTGGTATCCTGATTGTTTCCAAATATTTTTTAAAGAATAATAAAACTGCTTTTTTAAATTTTCACTTTTCACATGAGGACCTTTTTCAATAAGTAAAACATTTTTATTTTTTTTTTTTAACTCATCAAATACTATTCCTCCTCCAGCCCCTGATCCAATTACAATATAATCATACTGTAAACTTTTAATTGTCATACAATTTACCCTTTAAAATTGAACAAAAAATAATTATAGACTGGCTTTTTAAAGCAATTAAACCCCGAGAAAGGTTATTTATTTTTAAATCAATTAAATTTTTTACAAATCTTCTCTTCTGTTCAGAGTTAATATTTTTTAAAAACTTAAAATATAAAAATAGTGATAGAATATTCAAAATTATTAATAATATTAAAAACTTTACCTTAAGAATAAAGTCAAAATTCTTAAACAACAAATAAAGTTTTATCGCAAAAATTAATTTTAATTTTTTATTTATTTGTATTTTTTTTGGAAAAAAAAAAAGAAAAAATTCAAAATTCCATAAAAAAAACTTACAGATTTTTTTTTTAAACATGTTATTTTTGTTTATCAAAATAAATAATATCAAACAAATTTAAAGTTTGATTAAACGTTAAATTAATTATAAGAAATCTATAATTTAGTATGATATTAATAGAAAACTCAAAAAAAATTAAATCAATAATCAACGAATTTAGAAAAAATTCTTGTAAAATTGTACTAGCTCACGGCACATTTGATTTGTTACACGTAGGTCATATCAAACATCTCAAATTGGCAAAAAAATTTGGACATAAATTAATTGTTTCAATAACAGCAGATAAATTTGTGAAGAAAGGTCATGGTAGACCATATTTTAAAGAAGCTTATAGAAAAGAAATGCTAGAGTCTTTATCTTTTATAGATTGTGTATTTGTAGTAAATGATCCAAGCGCTATTCCTGCAATTAAAATTACAAAACCAGATTTTTATCTTAAAGGCGAAGAATATAAAGACAACTCAAAGGATATAACAAAAAAAATTAAAAAAGAAAAATTAGAAGTAAAAAAGTATGGTGGAAAAATAATATACTCTAACGAGGTAGTTTATAGTTCATCAAATTTAATAAATAATTATTTTGAAAATTTTTCTAGCGAATTAAAAGAAAAAATTAATACTTTTAAGAAAAGAAATATAATTAATAAAATAATTATAAATTTAAAAAAAGTACAAAATAAAAAAATACTTTTAATTGGTGAAACAATTGTTGATGAATATAAATATGTTCAGCCATTAGGAAAAACGCCTAAGGAAAATCTTATATCAAATCTACTTTTAAAAAATGAGATATTTGCCGGAGGTGTTTTAGCGGCAGGTGTTCATTTATCTTCTTTTTCGAAAAATGTTAATATTCTTACTTCATATGATAAACCAATTTTGAACAAAATTATCAAAAGTTTTGGATCGCGTATTAAAATTAAAAATTTAAAACTCAATAGTCTTAAAACCATTGAAAAAATTAGATATGTTGAGTCGGGACTGAATAGAAAATTATTTCAAATATATAAAATGATAGATAAACCTATCTCAACTTTTGATGAAAAAAAATTATTTTCTTATTTAGTCAATAATCTTAAAAAATTTGACTTAGTTATAGTTAATGACTTTGGTCATAACTTACTAACACCTAAAACAATAAAATTTATTCAAACAAACTCAAAATTTTTAGCTATAAATGCCCAAAGCAATAGTTCTAACCAAGGATATAATTTAATTACAAAATATAAAAAAGCAGACTATGTTTGTATAGATTATCCTGAAGCAAAATTAGCATCAAAGAATAAATTTTTATCACCAGATAAAATCTACAGAACCATACTTTCAAAAAAAATCAAAACTAAGAAATTTGCGATAACTTTAGGCAAAGACGGCTCTATTGTTTTTGATAAAAATAAACAATTTAGAATGCCTGTTTTTTCAAACAAAGTTGTAGATACCATGGGGGCTGGCGATGCTTATTTTGTTATTACTAGTTTATTTGCGAGTTGTGGATTTGAAATTGACGAAATTGCATTAATTGGAAATACAATTGGGTCATTAAAGACAAATATTAGAGGACATAGCAAAAAAATTGATTTTGAAAATTTTCTGTCGTATTTAAGCACAATTTTAAAATAATGAACAAAAAAACTATATTAGTACTTGGTGGTGGAGGCTATGTAGGCTGTAACTTGGTAAGAAAATTATTAAACAAAAATTACCAAGTAATAGTTTATGATTTATTTCTTTATAAAAAAAATGTTTTTACAGATCAGTCTGATAATGAAAATCTTAAATTAGTTAAGGGCGATATAAGAAACTTAAATAAACTTGAAACTTTATTAGAAAATACAGATATAATTATACATCTAGCATGCATTTCAAATGATCCATCTTATGAACTAAATCCAAATTTAGGAAAAGATATTAACTTCGACTGTTTTCCAAAATTAATTAATAAAATAAAAAAATTTAATATTAAACAATTTATCTATGCTTCATCTTCAAGTGTTTATGGGGTTAAAGAGGAAGACTCAGTCACAGAAGATCTTAAGGCGGAGCCAATAACAGATTATTCAAAATTCAAGCTAGAATGTGAAGGAATACTTTTAAATGAAAGTGCAAAATTCAACAAAACAATAATTAGACCAGCAACTGTTTGTGGATACTCTGAAAGACAGCGTCTTGATGTTATAGTAAATATTCTAACAAACCATGCATATTTTAATAAAAAAATAATTATTCATGGTGGTGATCAACTTAGACCAAACATACATATTGATGATATGTCCGAATCTTACATAGAAGTTATTAAGAATGCAGATGCATCCAATAACGAAATATTTAATGTGGGAGACGAAAACCATTCAGTAAATAAGCTTGCTGAAATGGTGAATTCTTCTTGTCCAGATGCAAAATTGATAAGGGAAAAAGTGGTTGACCAAAGGTCTTATAAAATTTCATCTGATAAAATTTTTAATAAGATTGGCTTCAAAACAAAAAAAACAATTTCTGACGCAATAAATGATTTAGTAAATGCTTTTGAAACTAAAAAACTTATTAATACTTTTGATGATGATGGGTATTACAATATAAAAATTATAAAACAAAATCTTAAATCACTTTTAAATGATCAGTAATTATAACCTAAAAAGTTTATATAAAGATATACTCAAAATTAGAATTGTGGAAGAAGGAATATCTGATCGATACTCTGAACAAGAAATGAGGTGTCCTATACATCTTTCAATTGGTCAAGAAGCCATTGCTGTAGGTGTTTGTAAAAATTTAAATGATAAAGATCAAATTGTAAGCAATCATCGTTGTCACGCGCATTATCTAGCAAAAGGAGGTGACATAAACAAAATGATAAATGAATTCTATGGAAATTCAGATGGATGCACGGGAGGTAGAGGAGGATCTATGCATTTATTTGACCAAAATAGAGGTGTGTTGTCTAGTGTGCCAATTGTTTCTAGTGCAATACCTCTAGGTATCGGAGCTGGTTTTTCTTTTAAATACAATAAACAAAATAATGTTGCGGTTATTTTTTTAGGTGATGCCGCTATTGAAGAAGGAGTATTTTATGAAAGTCTAAACTATGCAAAAATTTTATCACTTCCTATTCTTTTTGTTTGTGAAAATAATTTATTTTCATGTTTCACTGATATTAAAGAAAGACAACCAAAAAACTTAATAAAAAATATTTCAAAAACTTTTGACATAAAAA
>MDTG01147098.1_pt1 | contig 12153 bp, 9 predicted proteins | sample 811421 | NCBI WGS metagenome assembly MDTG01 (sample SAMN05326645, study PRJNA326480) | marine metagenome | isolation source: seawater | place: Pacific Ocean: South East | collected 2011
ATAATCTGGTGGACCAAAGCAAAAAACATCCGTGTTTGCAATAGGGCGTGTGCCTAAACCCGTACCCAATATATCTCGATTAACTCCCACTATACCAGTCATCGCACCACCAAATGGGTCCAATGCGCTGGGAGAATTGTGTGTCTCTGCCTTGATGCATAAGCTCCATTCCTTCGTCCACTCAATAACTCCAGAGTTGTCATGGAATACACTCAGAAGCCAATCTACATCTTCTTGCATATCGTGGGTTGGTTGCATGATGTGGGTTTTGAATAATGAGTCAATTTCGGTCTCTTCGTTGGTTACTGTATCATTGTGGTGAATCTTAGCGGCGAAGATTTTGTGGCTACAGTGTTCTGACCATGTTTGGGCTAAGCATTCTAATTCGACATCTGTAGGAGCTTCTGCTGGCAACCCCAAGGTTTCTCTAGTGGCCTGTATTTGAGGATCTCGATAGTGTGCTTGAATGGCTTTCATCTCTTCTAAATTTAAGGCCAAGAGTCCTTCGTCAGAAATTTGCATTAGTTTTTGGTCGTCTACTTCTAAATCAATTGTTACTGGTTGGGTGAATTCTATTGCTGGTCGTTCTGGATATGGGAGTTGGGGCCATATGGCTTGTTTGCATAAATCAGGGGTCGCCATGGCTGCACGTTCAATCATTGGATTATGCAATATATTGGCCAGCCATTTGTAATCTAACCCATCAGGTAGTCCCCAAAATAGGTAAGTCATGGTGGTAGAAATCTCAGCGCCATCCAAATTGGGAAATAGGGTGTGGAGGCCGTCTAATGCGGCTTGGGCTGCATTGTCCGTAACACCTGGTTTGAAGCCTACCATAATCGCTAATTGAGGCTTGCCTGGATATGTTGTTGAGTCGTCGAGGAGGCTTTTATTGACTGTGCCTGTCTCAATTATCGGGTCAGTGAATAAATCTTGGAGGCTGTGTAATAATTGATCAGGAGTGAGGTTTGCTTTGACTTGGTAGCCTGTTATTGAACGAATCTTTTCCACGAATAAGGAATGGTCTGCAGCAAGCATTCCTTTGATGCTCTCGCCCCTTGTATCTTGTAAACCGGGGAGGTCGCGAGGTGTAACTTCGATGAGATGTACCGGTACTTGCCCCAAAAGCCTCCCCCTTTGAAGGGTCGGCTTTAGACGACCGTCCTTGAATAAACCGGAGGGAGGTGGTCAATTCCGGAGTTGTTCTGCAAGGAATTTTCCTGTGTAACTGTTCGGGTTTTTTGCTACATCTTCTGGTGTTCCTTCTGCCACCAATTTGCCTCCCTCGTCCCCTCCTTCTGGTCCTAGGTCAATCACCCAATCGGAGCTTTTCACAACATCCAAATTGTGTTCAATAATGACGACAGTGTGGCCATTCTCTCGTATTCTAAGCAACACTTTGATCAATTGATTTACGTCTGCCATGGAAAGGCCGGTTGTTGGTTCGTCGAGGACATATACTGTTGGCCGGTGGGCTGGGCGATGGAGTTCGGTTGCCAACTTAACGCGTTGTGCCTCACCTCCTGAGAGTGTTGTTGCTGGTTGGCCAAGGCGTATGTAGCCCAATCCTACATCTTCAAGAGTTTTCAAAATACGGTGGATTTTTCTTTGATTGGAGAAGAAGTCTGCTGCCTCTGAAACGCTCATTCCCAATATGTCGGAAATTGTTCTTCCTTTCCAAGATACTTCGAGAGTTTCACGAGTATATCTTGCTCCTTTACAAATCTCGCAAGTGACCCAGACATCTGGAAGGAAGTTCATCTCCAATTTGATTGAGCCCCCTCCCTTACATGCTTCACAACGCCCACCTTTTACGTTGAATGAAAAATGGCCAGGGGCGTATCCTCGCTCTCTTGAGAGAGATGTTTCTGAAAATAATTGGCGGATTGGTGTGAATACACCAGTATATGTGGCGGGATTAGAACGTGGTGTTCGGCCAATTGGTGCTTGATCGATTACTATTGTTTTATCAAGTTCTTCATGACCTGTAAGGGATTGGATTGGTCCGGGTGCCGTTTCAGTACCATTCAAATCACGTTGAAGGGTTGGGGCGAGGGTCCCAGTAACTAGGCTACTTTTACCACTACCTGATACTCCTGTAACTGCGACCATACAACCCAATGGAATGTCGACGTCTAAATGGTCGAGGTTGTTTAAACGGGCACCCCGAATTTCTATTCTTGCAGTAGTGGGGGTGGTTCTTGAGGGTGGTATTGGAATATTTCGGCGCCCGGATAAATAGGCCCCTGTAATGCTTGACTCAGAGGCGAGGAGGTGTTCGAGGGTTCCGTTTGCAACTATTTTGCCCCCCTCTTTTCCTGCACCGGGTCCTATGTCTACCAGCCAATCTGCCTGACGTAGGGTTGCTTCATCGTGTTCGACTACGATTAGTGTGTTCCCTAAATCGCAAAGTTCCCTCAGGGTGGCCAATAGACGGTCGTTATCACGACTATGTAATCCAATACTTGGCTCGTCAAGCACATACATCACTCCTGTTAACTGTGTGCCAATTTGTGTTGCGAGGCGAATTCTTTGGCTTTCGCCGCCTGATAATGTATTGGCCCGCCTATCTAAAGTTAGGTAATCTAACCCGACTTGGGCAAGAAAACGTAATCTATTGCCAATCTCTTTGATGATCTCTCTACCGATGAATTGTTCCCGTTCAGTCAATTGCCTAGCATCTAGATTGTTTGGAGGGATTCTATCTATTGCTTCCCAAAATGAAGTGTCAACATCTCCAGTTGACCAAATTTGGGTGATTGCTAGAGCTTCAAGTATACTCGATGCGTTGAATGTGGGGAGATTTACACCCCCTACGAAGACCCCTCTTACTGCTGGATTGAGTTTCGCGCCATTGCATGAAAGACATGGTTCGTCCGTCATGTATGACAATAATCGATTGCGTGTTCGGTCGCTCGTAGTTTCTGTGAAGGACCTCTCTAGTCTCGCGAATACTCCCTCCCATGGTCTATTCATTTGATATGATGATCCTTTTTTACTCCTGAACTCATAATTAATTGGTGTGGAGCCGCTGCCCCAAAGAAGGATGTCTTGTTCGTCTTCATCCAATTCGTTGAATGGAGTGAATATATCGATATTGTAATGCGAACATGTTTGTCTCATCAAAGATTTGTACCACCCAGACATCATCGATCGTCTGAATGGATATACACATCCCTCATCAACACTAGCTCTTTCATCGATGCACAAATCATGGCTGAATCGTCTTTGAACGCCTAATCCCTGACATTCGGGGCAGGCCCCCAACGGATTGTTGAAGGAGAAAATTCGAGGTGTCATTTCTGGTAAAAAAGCACCATGGGTCGGGCAGGCGAACTCTTCTGAGTATGGTGTTGTTGTTCCTTTTTTGGTTTGTCGTGACCGGCTTCCTTCAGTTAGTTGAGTTGTTTCTGATGGGGTTTCGAATGATTCTATCGCCAGCCCACCCCCTCCTAAGTGTATAGCTGCTTCAACCGCCTCAGTCAATCGCTGACGGGTGCTTCGAGACAAGCGCATTCGATCTATCCTGACATCTATATTGTGGCGTAGGTTTTTCTCCAAGTTTGGCGGGTCCTCAAATTCTGATTCCCTGCCGTTAATTCGGCCGGAAAGGTATCCTTGCTCCACTAGGTTAGAAAATAAATCGGCGTGGGTTCCTTTCCTGTCCCTGATAACTGGTGACCAAATATGGATGCCGTGCCCCTCATAGTGCCACATGACGTCATCGACTATTTCTTGAACCGTGCGCCGTGCTACTTCTTTACCACATTCAGGGCAGTGTGGTTGTCCGATTCTCGCCCACAACAGCCTTAGATAATCCATGATTTCAGTTACGGTTGAAACTGTAGATCGGGGGTTGTGACTCCCTTGTTTTTGGTCGATACTGATGGCTGGTGAGAGGCCTTCAATACTATCACAATCGGGTTTTTTCATTTGTCCAAGAAATTGTCGTGCGTACGAGCTAAGGCTCTCGACGTACCTTCGCTGGCCCTCCGCATATAGTGTATCGAAGGCGAGGCTGGATTTGCCTGAGCCCGATACTCCTGATACGACAACGAATTTCCCTCGGGGAATTTCAACGTCGATATTCTGAAGGTTGTGTGTGCGTGCACCACGCACTACAATCCAACCCTCGTCGCTCGGCATGCCCCGACGTTGTAGCGATTGTTCTTGAATCATTGTTGCTTGCCTAGTCGTTAAACCATAGTGCATCAATTTGATCTCCAACATCGGCATCTATGTTGGGTTGGAGATACGTCAAACCGTTGTGTGCAACCATAGAATGGATGTTTCCACTCCCTTGATGAGTCTGAGTTCGACCTGTTAATTTCCCATTTTCATTGACGATTTGTATTCGTCTAAAGCAGACTTTGTGGGGTGCTCCTTTGACTTTGTCTAACATCTTAACTCGTACGCGCTTGAAGAGTGGTGTGGCTGGCGCAAGCCATGGGGCGACTATTATTTGGAAAACCAGGTGACTGCTCACAGGGTTCCCTGGCAATCCAAACAATGGGGTACCTTTCCAAGAACCAAAAAGGGGCGGCCCCCCTGGTCTCATTGCCACTTTCCAAAAATGGATTTGTCCCTCTTCTTCCATGAGTTTTCTGACAAAGTCTCGCTCCCCCATACTAACGCCCCCACTCGTGATAATCAAATCGCAATCACTAGCGTCGAGGGTTTTGCGTAATCCATCGAGGGAGTCCTGAACAATGGGTTGGATGGTTGGCTCGCACCCGATTTTCTCCAAGAGGGCTGCTATTCCATAGGAATTAGATTCATAAATTTCGCCGGGTTTGAGAGATTTTCCTGGTTGGATCAATTCATCACCTGTGCTAATCACTGCGACTCTCAATTTCGTTTGTACTGGGATTTTATCATACCCCATTGTTGCTGCAAGAGAAATGGCTGCTGGTGTCATTTTTTGGCCTCGATGTAACGTAACTTTTCCAGCGAGGAGGTTTTCTCCTTGGCGACGGATAAAATGGGAACGTGCTTCACCCTGAAGTCCATCTTCAATCATGACGATGGCGTCGGCGCCTTCAGGGATGGGGGCACCTGTCATGATTCTGATTGCTTCACCTGGGCCGATTTTTGCAGGTGTTGCGCCCGCGCAAGTTTGTCCAATTTCGACTCGTGTTTTGTCCTGGCTCCGTACTGCCCACCCATCCATGGCTGAATTATCAAAAGCTGGATCGTCAACTTTTGATGGTAAATCCTCAGCAAGTGTTCGCCCCAAACTCTCCTGAATCGCAATTATCTCAACTGTTGATTGGAAGGATGTCTGGCGAGTAATTTCGATTGCTCGCTCGATAGTGACGAACTTCTCCATGATGAGGGGATGTTGGCAAAGGGTTTGAGGGCAACGCAGGCGAGGGGTCCGCATGGAGTGGGTGTTGGTCGTCATTTGCCTGGCACTCGCAGTTGTCGCGGCGCTGTATTCTAGTGTTGGACATGGTGGCGCATCTGGCTATCTTGCTGTCCTGTCCTTGACTACGTACGGAACTATGGAGGTTGCTTGGTTGAAACAGCATGCTTGGTGCCTAAATCTTGTCGTTGCTGCAATCGCCTTCTATCATTTCCATCGTGCAGGATACCACATTCCAAAACTGACTCTTCCATTCATTGTTGCTAGTATCCCAATGGCGGTAGTGGGGGGTTACCTCACCGTGGATGGGGTGATTTACGACCTATTATTATCGATATGTCTAGTGATAGCAGCTTGGAGGTTGTTCATCACCAACTCTACAGATTCTGTTGGTGAATATCAACCAAGGTGGGGTGTTGCTGCGCCTGTAGGTGGATCTATTGGGTTCGTGAGTGGGATTATTGGTGTCGGGGGTGGGATCTTCCTCTCGCCTATTCTACTATTGAAAAAATGGGCCACACCAAAGGGTGCAGCTGCGACCTCGGCGCTCTTCATCTGGGTTAACTCACTGGCTGGATTGGGTGGGGCGGCTTTGTCAGGTCAATTGATATTAGAGATGGGGGTTCTATTCCCATTTGTCGGCGCTGTGTTGATTGGTGGATTCATCGGCTCGAGATATGGAGCAGAAGTTGCGCCCCAGCAAATGGTTCGTAAGTTGCTCGTAATGGTCCTGATTGTTGCCGCTACGAAGAGGTTTTACGAGTTGTTTTAACTAAGTATGGTTCCAAATTTAATTGGCTCTTTCTCATTGGCTTCTGGGGATGGTTGTGGAATTTCTGATGGTTTGTTGTAGTGCTCTAAATTAGTGATTCGGGCTATTTTTTTCGCTATTCTACTCGCTTTGGATTTAGATGGAAGGAATCCATTGATGGAGAATATCAACTCATGAGTTCTGTTGATTCGGAAAAGGTGAATTTCATAGTGCGTTGCTGTGCCCGATTCGCCGTCCCTATTGGTTACAGTCTCAGTCCTTACTCTGTTAACAATACAATCTGAATTCTGGTATTCAATACAGAGGTATTGTTTGAATTCTGTTCTAAGGCCCCGCGAGTGTACTGATATCTCAGATTGGGCGAGGTTGACTGAAATTTTTGTGCCTAGTTTTTCGTTTGTGAGTAGTACGCCAGAGAATGCTAGCCAAAGAATAATGATGATGCCGATTAAGCTACATAACTCAAACCATGATGTGGTTGTTTCGATGTATGCAGATATCATCATTGTTGCAAATATGAGTGTTGCGAGGTATGGCAGAGATGCTGTAAATGGGGATTTGTGATAGACAACGACTGGTGGTGTTGTGATTTCTTCAGTCATTGATTACACCTTGTCCAAGGATCTTGGCGAATTCCATTGGTTCCTGTTCGGCTTCATTTGATTGTTGTTCTAAGTTAGAATGGTTTCACCAACTCAATCAAACAACACCGAGTTCGTCGACGTGGCCACAATCTGGATTTGCACATTGAACTTTGTAACGGGATCGTTTTGGTTTTGGAATCTGATTCATGGCCCCACACATCGTGCATTGGTGGCGAATGACTTGTGGTTCAACGGGACCGGTGTCTACAGGACTATTGTTCTGGACTTGTGACCACCCTACTTTGTCAGTATACCCTTGTTCTGATTTAAGTCGACGGGACTTGAGTGTGAGTTTCATCTTTCGGCGTTTCCTCTTCTTTCCTCCGCCGGGTGCTGCCGCCTTTCGTGCCATGCTATCGACCCATCCAACAAGGCAGACCTATTAGACCGTTGGGCCGCATGATATTTGGTGAGTTTCCAAGTCGTGGGATTATGGAGGGGGGTGGGCCGTTTCGGCGTTTGTTGAAACATATACGTTCGCATCGACGGACCATTCAATTGGCATCTTTTTGCTCCGTGACAAATAAATTCTGGGATTTAGCACCTCCTTTGCTGATTGGATTGGCAGTAGATGTTGTTGTAATGGAGGAGAATTCATATATTGCAACATTTGGGTTGGTCGACCCCTGGCATCAACTAATTTTACTCTCTGTGCTTACTTTTGGGATATGGGGTTTGGAGTCCCTTTTCGAGTATTTTTATGGTGTTTTGTGGAGGAATCTAGCGCAAACAGTCCAACATGAATTGCGCCTAGATACTTTTGAACATGTCCAAAAACAAGGGATGGGGTGGTTCGATGAAAGGCAAAAAGGGGATATTTTAGCGATATTAAATGATGATATCAACCAACTTGAAAGGTTCCTTGACAAGGGGGCTAATGATCTGTTACAAGTCTCCACAACTGTTGTAGTTGTGGGTGCTGTTTTTCTGTTAATTTCATGGGAGGTTGCTCTTTTTGCTGTACTCCCAATTCCAATAATTGTATGGGGTTCTTTTCGTTATCAACGGAGTCTGGAGCCTCGATATGCTGCTGTTAGAAAATCAGCTGGGGAAATGAACGCTCTGCTTGAAAACGATCTCTCAGGAATTTCTACAATTCAATCTTTCACTGCTGAGGAGCGAGAAATACAACGCGTTGAGGAATTGAGTGGAAAATATAAGGAAGCTAATAGGGAAGCTATCCGATTGTCTGCCGCGTTTACACCTCTTATTCGAATGGCAATTTTATGTGGTTTTACTGCAACATTACTACTAGGTGGTTGGTTTACGTTAGAAGGGAGGTTGGCTGTAGGTGCTTATTCAGTATTGGTGTTTATGACGCAACGGCTGTTGTGGCCCCTTACACGATTGGGTGAAACTTTCGATCTATACCAACGGGCTATGGCTTCATCGACTCGAGTGTTGGATGTATTGGAAACACCAAGAACTGTTCTTGATGGTGATTTTTCACCAGATGGTGAAATTGTTAACTCCAATATAGTCTTGAATGATGTTTCATTTGGATATCCTGGTAGAGATGTTGTGTTCGAGAATTTAAATGTTGAATTAAGGGGTGGGGAAAGTACGGGAATTGTGGGTTCAACGGGTTCTGGGAAGACTACTTTGATCAGGATGTTGTTGAGATTTGTAGACCCGTTGGAGGGTACAATTGAGTGGGTTAACACACCATTAAATGATTGGGATTTGAAAAGTTTGAGGGGGTCAATCGCTTTGGTGGATCAGCATGTGACATTATTTCCAACAACTATTTTGGAAAATATTCGTTATGGGTTGCCTTCTGCAAGTGATGAAGATGTTCACATTGCCGCAAAGGCAGCAGAAGCGATTTCTTTCATAGAAGATTTACCTGAGCAGTGGAATACATTAGTAGGAGAGGGCGGTCATAGATTATCTGGTGGACAAAGACAACGGATTGCAATTGCTAGAGCTGTGTTGAAAGATGCTCCTTTGTTAATTCTCGATGAGGCTACTTCGGCTGTTGATAATGAAACTGAGGCGGCATTACAAAGATCCATTGATTTTGTTTCAAAAAATCGTACGACTATAATTATCGCTCACAGACTTTCGACAATACGGAATGCAGATAGAATACTAGTATTGGAAAATGGGAAAATTGTAGAAGAAGGTGTTCACGAGCAATTGGTTGAATTGGGTGGTATTTATGCCCGACTTTGGGCCGTACAAACAGGCGTTGTATTCAGTTAATAGTGATGTTTTGTCCATTGATTGGGGTGTGTACATTCATCCCTTTTGCTTCCAGCTCTTTGGCTAGTATGGGGCGAGTTTCTGGGTCGCCATGAAACAATATTACGTGTTTTGGATTACAAGATTCTGCAAATGTGATTAATTCGGAATGGCCTGCATGATTGGATAGGTCGAATTTATCCAATTCACAGGCGACTTCTACATTGTGTCCATATATCTTGATTTTTCCAGATTCTAATAATTGTCTACCACCACTCCCTTCTGCTTGGTACCCTGTGAAGAGTACAGCACACCGATCATCAGAACGGAGTCGGTTTAGGTACCATAAAGCCGGCCCTCCATCCAACATACCTGATGTTGTGACAATTACATCTGCATCCAACGCCCTTTTTCGATCTGATTTTGAGCGAACTCGTTTTGACCACCTAAATGCTTCTTCAAAACCTTTCGAATCTCTAAGATGAGTGTTGTGCTCTAGCCATTTTTGGGAAACGGTCTTTCCCATTCCATCATAATGAACATTTAGATCTAATCCTGAATCATATAGTATTTTCAAAATATCTTGTCCACGGCCGCTGGCAAAGGCAGGTACTATAGCAATTCCACCCCTTTCTACAACTTCAATTATTTTTGCAAGAAATCTTGCTTCTTCTTGTAAACGATCTGGGTGATTTTTCCCAGCATACGTTGATTCTAGTAATAATATATCACAATTTATTGGGTGTGCACCGTTAACATTTGGACTGGAGCGTGTATCTATATCTCCTGTGTGCAAAATTGTATGTGATGGTGTTTTAATTTCAACCATTGCTGCACCTGGAACGTGGCCCGCTGGGTGAAGTCGCCATTTCCATGTGTCTGAATGTTGATGCCATTCACCATAAGAATGGGTTTGCCAGGCTTGGTTTGCTTCATCTTCATCTCTTCGATCCCATGGGAGTGGGTATCCTTCAATGGAGCTGACTTTGTATGTGTCTTTCCACATAATATGGGAAAGTGCTGCAGTTAATGTCGTAGCGTGTAATTTAGTTTGGTGATTTCCAACTAACCAAGGTGCCATTCCAATGTGGTCGATGTGTGCATGAGTAATTATTGCATCTTCAACTGGTGGTGCTTCTGATGGGTATCTGGGGGGAGATGTTGGGGCAAGACCGTAATCGATTAAGATGCGGCTTGTTGTTTGATCTTCAAAAACCACACCAACATTTCCTACTTCATCAGCTCCTCCAAGAAAGTGTATTCTTAATCCAGATTTAACTGGTTCATCTGGATATGAACTAGTTCTTCCTGGCGTATACAATACCATATTCTTTCCATAAGATGGTCTTTGATGAATGTTCGGTTGGGACGGGCCCCCTATTTTCCACTGGAAATTGAAATTATTGCCTTTTGAGAAATAATTTATCGATTTGTATGACTAAATGACTATACACTACATTCATCCCTTTCTTGAACATCGATGTTTTCGTATAATTAAACAGAGTTCACGATGTTTTATTCACCATCAAATTCAGACCTCCACTGGAAATGAGGGGGTGGGTGTCATATGGGTGATATATGGCGGTAATAATCCATCATCTTGAGAAATGCGAGAGGTGCCAGAATGAAAATCTTAGTTATCGGTGCGAATTTAATAGGATTGAGTTGTGCTCAATCCCTATGTAATCAAAATCACGATGTAACTATCATTGATTCAGTCAACGAGATCGGCCACCCTCAAAATTATCCAGGTTTAGTAGAAGGAATTGTTGATCTCTCTGAATTCGACACTCAAATTCATTTAACAGATACAGGATGCAGAAGGTCTTGGTTAGAGAAATCATTAGCTCAATCAATTCCAGCAACATTTCACCTTAGTGTTAATATTGAAAATTTTTCAAAAGAATATGATGAGATCATCGACACACGTTCAACATGTGTTGAGAAGTGGGAAGGAGGAGTCACACTAAATGGTCGTGAACCAACCCTAGAAATCATAGTTCACCGTAGTGATGGTACTGTTGAATGTTGGACCCAAGGCGAACTACCTAATGTTGAAGGTGGTTGGCTTGAAAGATTCTCAGGATATTTTGATATCCATACAGCCAGTATCGATTCAGCAATTATCAAAGGTCGTGAATTTGCTGAAAGTGTACAAATCAAAAAATCCAGATAGAATTGACTCATATAACAGCGTCAGAGCCAAAGACGTAATCCTCTTGCATCTCTATATGCGCCCCACATCTCACACCGACATCATCTCTTATGTTCGTGCACATTCAGGCCATTCCCATGTAATTTTGATAGATCCAGATGACGCTTCACCAGATGTGGCCGCGCAAAGATGTATTGCGGCTGTAGCTGCAGGTAGTAAGATGATATTTGTTGGTGGATCAAGTGGCACAGATGAAGACAACGTTCACCCCACAGTAGTTGCCATTCAAGAGGCATTAGAATTATGTAAGTGGAATTCCAGTCAGGATGCTGGACTTAGTGAAAATGCATGGGAGGTGCCAGTTGTCTTATTTCCACAAGGTGCAGCCGCCCTTTCTCCCTCTGCAGACGCGATAACATTCATGATGCTCATGAACAGCACAAACCCTGAATTTTTAGTTGGTGAACAAGTTCGAGGTGCACCATATATTCGAAAAGCGGGTGTTGAACCAATGGGGATGGGATATGTTATTTGTGCACCAGGTGGAAAGGCGGGCGAAGTTGGCCAAGCGAAATTAATTGAAGCGGATCAAACAGATCTAGTTGCAGCTTATGCAATGTGTGCAGAATCATACGGTTTTTCGATACTTTATCTCGAAGCCGGTAGTGGGGCTGAAACCCCAGTTCACCCCAACCTTATCCGAGCAGCCCGAGCAGCGAGTGACAAACTTGTGTTGTTAGTAGGCGGCGGCATCCGTGATGGGGCCACAGCCAAAGCTGCAAGGGATGCAGGCGCCGACTGGATCGTAACTGGAAATTTGTGTGAAGAATTTTCAAATGCTCATGAATTACAAACAACTCTTGAAACTTTTATCAAAGAACTAGAATCTTAAACATCCATAACAGTAGGGCAAGCATCAACCCAAGAGACTGTAATTGAAATCACTCGACCAATACCCTCACCAATAGAGTACACATCATGATTTGCAGCAAGTAATTCATCCACCCCATCACCATTTACATCAATACTTTCC
>MDTG01248249.1_pt1 | contig 12152 bp, 12 predicted proteins | sample 811421 | NCBI WGS metagenome assembly MDTG01 (sample SAMN05326645, study PRJNA326480) | marine metagenome | isolation source: seawater | place: Pacific Ocean: South East | collected 2011
ACTAACATTGATACCGCATTTTATGGAAAATTAAAACAAATATTTGTAAAACATCTATTAATGAACCCTGAACATCCAATTAATGTTAGTGAACTATTTAAAGATCTAAAATCATTAAACAACATATTAAATAAAAATAAAAACATTTTTAATTTCGGTATAACAAAAAATTTAAAATCACCTGAAGCAAGCTTCTTAAAATCTACTGAAACTATTCAATTTGATGCTATTAATACAAAAAACAAAAAAGAAATTAAAAAAATATTAAATAAAGCTAAAATAAAAAATAAAACTAAAAAAATACAAAAAAATAATAATATTATTAAAAAACACAGCAATCAAAACAATCAAAACAATCAAAACAATCAAAACAATCAAAACAATCAAAACAATCAAAACATAAACAACAACATTATTACCACAAAAACAGATAGTTATATGCTTCGTCAAGCAAGTATAATGAAAAAAACTAAAAAAAGAATTCGGTGTCCTAATGGAACAAGAAAAAATAAACAAGGACAATGCCTACCATATCAAAGTAAAAAATAATAATAATATATATTATATGAAAATAGAAATTATAATATTATTAGCAACATCATTTATTATATATAACACTTATCACGATGGTAAAATATTAACTTACATTAAATCCAACAAAAAATATATTGAAATGGGCGTTTATGCTTTTATTGGTCTATGTTTATACCTATTATTTAAAAAAAAACCAAATAAAGGAAAAGAATTTTTAAAACAAGCAAATGGAATGATTAAATATATGCCTATTGATAGAGAAGCTCTAAGTCTACTTAACCCATTAATTGATATGACATCCAGAACAAACGACAATTTTGATATATACGGTATTAATCAAGATACAAATAACGGAGAAACACGAATTAGACAATCAGGCAACGGAAACACAAATATTTCTAAAGCTACAAAACGTTCTGTGGGTGAAACAAAAAAGAAATGGGTAGCATCACAACAAAACTGGAATTGTAAACATTGTCAAAAACAATTAAACGCATGGTTCGAAGTTGATCACGTTATTAAACTTGAACACGGTGGCTCAAATAATGTAGATAATTTAGTAGCTTTATGTAGAGAATGCCATGGCGAAAAAACAGCAAAAGAAAGGTTGTAAAAATAAAAATCAAAAATGAAAAGTTATATATTATATAATGTATATTATATATAACTATGAGTAATCGTAATACTGTAACTAATATAGGGGGGAATATAAAAGAAAAAACTAAAAATATTATGACAAATATTATTTCCGAATCAAAAAAAACTAACCCTATACTAATATTATTAATTTGTCTATTTATAACTTTTATAATATTAACGTTATACCTTTTAACCGGCGATTTAAATTTAATGTATAATTATTTTCAAACTGAAAACGCTACATTATTAGGTTCCATTATTGGCTTACTTATCGCTATTGTTGTAACTTTTACACAAATTGGTTCAATAAAAGTAGAAAATAATGAACCTATCAACTTTTCTACTATATTTAAAAAATTTGGTATTAATACTATTGTTATTTGTGGTGCTGGGGCTATAATTGGAGCAATATTAGGCGCAGGTATCACTCAACAAAAATCATTTAATCTTATTGGAAATATAAGAAATAATTTAACTATAGCATTATTAATAATTGGAACATTTATTTCCATTTTAATGGTGTCATTAGCTTCTCAAAGTGATAATCAAAATAATACATACAACAATATAGACGAAAATACTAAAATATTTGAAAAAATATATAATTATTTCAAATCTAATTACAATTCATTTGTTATATTAACTGCTATTATAATGTCATTAAGTATATTTTTACCAACATACAACTACTATTACAAGTTTAATCCATCTTTTTTTAGTGGTTTACAAAGTCTAACATTATACTTACTATTATTTATTGTTATAGGAACTGCTTTCTATAGATACATATATAGTAATAAAAATGTATACAAATACTTTGAAGGACCTACTACTACAATATATAGACTATTCATAAGCATTATATGTATATTCAATGATACTATTAAAAATATTTATAATGATTATCAAATTACACCAAAATCATCATTCTTTGTCATTGCTATAATCATTTTATTCTTTTCTATATATTACTTATACCCTTACTTACAAAAACTATATTTAGATTTATTAACACACGACGGTATCGAATTAATAAAAGAACCTATATACTTAGATAATGAAATCGATATGGGACTATTTAACAAGATAAATAAAATTAATGAAAATATTGACCACGAAACAAGAAATAAACAAGCTGAAGAACTTGCAAACCAATACGCATTTGAATACGGTATTGAAATTAATAGTGAGGAATGGGAAACAATTAAAAAAGACTATTTAGATGAAATACCTGATACAAGAGATAATGCTGATATGACATATAGTATAAGTAGTTGGATTTATATTAATGATCAAGAAGGAAATGAATATAAAAATATATTAAATATGGGTTCAAAACCTGTTGTTAAATATAATCCTAATGGAAATATGTTACAAGTATCTATTTTGAAAGATGATGATTCAACACCTGTGATATTTAAAACTAATGAATTAAAAAAACAAAAATGGAATTTTATGGTTTTTAATTTTAATGGTGGAACAATCGATATTTTTATAAATGGTAATCTAATATCTTCGATTGATAGCACTGATTAAGATAAACCATTATATAGTTCTAAAAATGGTTATCTAATATCTTCGATTGATAGCACTGATGAAGATATTGAAAACGCTAAAATTATTTTTGGTAATGAAAATGGAATACAAGGTGGTATAAATAAAGTGGTATATTATCAACATCCATTAACGATGAATATGATAAAAACATTATATTCTTTTGATAAAAATATGAGTTTTCCTCGTTTATAATTATATATGTTCAGTTCTTTAGTGAAAAAAATCTATTCATATATTATTAAATGGATTCAAGAAATATGTTCATAGTCTTAATTTTACTTATTTTACTTTACTATGTTGTAACTACTTTTTTAACATCTTCAGGATTAACATCTATCACATCAGGTCAAGAAGAAATAACTATAGCTGCTTCTAAATTAAGGTCAACCGGTGGAACAAATTCAGCCTATTCTATATGGTTTTATATGGATGATTGGAGTTATAACTTCGGTAAAAATAAAATTATTTTTCAAAGAAATAATAGTTTTTCTTTATATTTTGACGAAGCAGTAAATGATGTTATACTTGCTATAAAACATTCTGGTGATCATGCTTCAACACAACAAAATAATGGTTTTGATTGGAGTACCCTTACAGCTTCTGGAAATGGTGATGAGATAAAAGCTAATGACCTTCCAAATAATAAAGAATATTATCCGCAAATGATTGATTGTAGTGGTGGTAGTACCGCACAAGTATCATCATTAGTTAATGGGTATTATTACGCAATGCCTAATACTGATTCTACTGGCTGTCCCACAAGTATCATGCAATCAGACGGTTCTGAAAACACTATTCTATATTTACAAACAAATGGTGGTGATGGTGGTGGTGATTCTGTTTCTAATAATGATAATAATTTAAGTGATTCTGGACTTGATATTAATGATGAAACTAAAACAAAAATATGTAAAATAAGAAATGTGCCATTACAAAAATGGGTAAATATGATAATTAGTTTTAACAATCGCACTATTGATATATATATGAATGGTAAACTTGTAAAAACATGCATATTAGAATATCCACCTAGTATAGACCAAGCAGAAGGTATTGTTATTACACCAGTCTCAAAGGGATTTGATGGAAAAACATCTAAATTTAAATTTTGGGGTTCTCCAATGGATCCACAAAAAGCGTGGTATACTTATAGTGATGGGTTTACCAGTGGTTTAGGTCTATCTAACTTTTTTTCAAAATATGGTTTTAAAATGTCAATACTTGAAAATAATGTAGAATCAGCAAGTATTAGTATTTAATTATTTAGGATTATATAACCATTTTGTAAATTAGTAAATTCATTTTTATATGCAATTATATATATAAATATGAATAACTATTATGGTGAAGCAAATCCACAACAATCAAGGTTAAATACATTTTTTTCAGGAACACAAGAATTTATGCAATCAAATAGTGCTATTACTAATTTTGCATTTTTAATAATAGTTTTAATAATGTTCATGATATTATTTCAAGTAAGTATAAATTTAATTAATTATTTATTTTTTCCAAAATCTAATGTAAAATTAATAGATGGTATGATTGACGCAACACAACAAGTTGAAATACCACAAGATCCAAAAATAAACAATTCTAAATCAATACATAGATCAAGTAACGAACATTCAGGTATTGAATTTACATATACAATGTGGTTATATGTGAAAGATATTAATCTTGATGAGGATATAGATACACAGAATAATGGAAATCATACACAACGTTTACAACATGTGTTTCATAAAGGGGAAAAAAATATTAATACATCTGGAATTAGTATAGATAATGTACATTATCAAAAAGGTATGAATTTCCCAAATAATTCACCAGGTGTATATTTAAGACGTTCTAAATATTCCAATCATCATGTAGAAGCACAACAAGCTGAACTTCTTGTTGTAATGAATAGTTATCCTGATAAAAATGATGGAATACAACAAGACCATATGATTGAAAGTGTTTCAATACCAAATATTCCATTACAAAATTGGATTCTTGTTACAGTTATGGTAAAAGATAAAAATCTTGATGTATATGTTAATGGTAATGTAGCAAAAAGAAAGGTATTATCAGGTATCCCAAAACAAAATTATGGTAATATTTATGCGGCATCAAATGGTGGTTTTAATGGTAATATAAGTAATCTTATATATTATAATAAGGCATTAGGAACAAGACAAATAAATGACATATTAAGACTTGGTCCTAATAAAAAAATGACAGGTAATGCTAATATTCTTAATACAGATTTCAGTTACTTATCAATAGACTGGTTTTTAGGTAGTTCATATGAATAAATAATAATTAAGTAATTATATAATTTTATGAGTATTTATAGTATGAATAATAATCCTGAAGCAGAACCAGAGCCGGAACCTCAACCTGAGCCAGAACCAGAGCCTGAACCAGAGCCGGAGCCAGAGCCTGAACCGGAACCAGAGCCGGAGCCTGAACCAGATCCGGAGCCTGAACCAGAGCCTGAACTCACTCCATTTGATATAGCTTGTAAAGCACCTACTGAGCCTGTAAGTGTAGGTAGATTTAGTGTATTAAGTCCTTATAATAGCTCAATTGAATCAGCGGTAATTACACAAGAAAAATTAAATCGAAGAAGAAAATGTGAGATATTATCATATAAAAATAATTCAACAAATATGACACGTAATAGAATATATACAAGAGCTGTAAATAGAAATATACCTAATCCAAATAACGTAGTTTGTGGTAATAATAATGGTTGTGATTTAAGTGTTCCATTATATAATTATAAAAATAATAGAAGATATAATGAAGGTGAAAAAAAGGTTAATTAATTTATTAATTGTAGTAAAAATCAATGTAAAATTAGTTTAATTATTTATTTAATTAATTTTATTTGTTTTATTAATTAAACGTATGGAATGAATCAAATCACCGTAAATCTTGACCTTGCGCATAAACTCAATTGGGTCATACCACCAGGTATCTTTTTTACAGTTTAAATCATTTTTATCAAATACTTTTTTTTCCCAAGGAAACTCAAGATCATAAAATTTGAACATTGGGAGGTTTTTAGCACTAAATATTTTTTGGTCTCTTGTTTCATCTCGAAATATTTGTCTTTTCTGAAGATTACAGTGGTTACATAGAGATTGAAAATCTTCTAATTGTTGAAGCTTTGTATCGAGAACATCGTTATCATTATAGCAATCGTTTTTATGGTCGCAAATGAGTTCACTATTGGAACCGCAAACGCAACAGGGTAGTTTTTTATAATGTTTTTTAATATCATCTCTTATAGGTCTTGTTACAATATTTTCTCTACGACTATGGACAAATATTCCTGCTATACCAATAAAATGTTCATTTAATTTACAAAAATCATCTAAAACGTCTTGTGGAATGTGGTCGTTATCATTTTCAGAATAAGTTTTTACTTGTTTTGAATTGTTTAGAATTCGTATGCTTGTATAATTAAATTTTTTATTACACCATCTGTCACCAACTCCATTACCACCCCAATAAAGTTCTTTATTTTTTTCTAATATGTTAGTTGGTATAATACGAGTAAAATTGTTTGATAAGATAATAACTTTATCTTCCAAAGCTTTGTTTTTCATATACTTTTCATATTGACGTTGGTATTTTTCTTCATTTTTCATTAATACCAACTCTTTTTTTTGTTCTTTTGTTGTCATCTTATATATTTTCTTATGTTTATAATTTTGTTTAAAACATAAGAAGTGTCGGTTAGTAATTCAATTTTAAATTTAATTTCTTAGATTAGGATTTATACATATATCTCTTGATGGAAATATTTCTCCAGACATACATGAAGATTGTTCATTTATAGGAACACAACTTCTATTTCCTCTGTCTTCACCAATATAACAATAACCTATAACACCTGATGCTTTTGAAGTATTATTGGTTAGACTACCGCTTAGCACTTGATCATCTTCATTTGATGCTTTTACATTTTGATTATTATTTGGTCGTTGATTTAATTTTTGTTGTGATATATTTAATTGTGATTGAGTTCTTGAATTTGTTTCAGGTAAAGTTTCATCGACTACACCAGCTGATGTATTAATTATATTTTTTAAAACACCAGATGTTGCATCAACAGCTACATTAGCACCAGACGCCGAAGTTTTTACAACTTCTTTTGTTGTTTCAGATACGCTATATCCAAAGAATTTTGCAACAGGTTCAATAACATATGCTGTAAATTCTGTTGCATCTCCTAAATAATAAAAAATATTTAATCCTAAAAGAGCGAGAACTATAGATACTGCTAATACTTTTAATATCGTAGATGTTATAGTTGAAGCTTCTTTTGTTTGAGTTGGTAAAGAAGTTAATTTCATAAAACGTGCGCTTGCGTTATCTTCCATGATACTATATGAAAATATTTATTTTCTATTTATTTTAATCGTATTGAATAAAATAGTTGCATAAAATCTCCTATTAATTCATCGCGAACAGTAATTAATTCACTATCATTATTTTTATCAAGCATATTGTTCATAGAACGTAAATAATTAATAAATTCGTGTATTACTTTAATAAAATGATTTTTATTTTGTATTTTAAAACAACTAAAACATATTTTTTCTATTTTATAATTAGTTTTTCCTATTAATAATTCCATAAATCTATCTATTTTTTTATTTAATTCAGTATATAATACATCAGTAGCATCATGAACACTTTTATTCATAGTTTTCCAATGGTATAATTTAATACAACTTAACATTTCCATAAATTTTGTAACCATAGAATTCATTACATTTTTGTTTATTTTATTTTGTATTTTTTTATTTTGTATTTTTTTATTATTTTTTATAGTTTTCTTTTTACCACCATTTTTTGTTTGTCTTTGAGTTTTTGTTTGTTTAGACATTGCTATAATATATATAAATACTAATATTTATAATAATAATTATTAGTAAATTAAATATTTTTTTATAAAAATTTGTTCATAATATCTAATTTTTCAATAGTTTTTTCAAGATTTGATTTCTTAACATCTTTAAATAAATAATCTGTTTCTGGTGATTTTTCACTTTTTTTGATTTGTTTATAAATATTATTAATTTTATTTGTAATATTTTCTAAAATAGTTTTATCTCTTAATAATTGCACATTTTGATTAACATGTTCTATTAAACACATAATAGCGAAATATATTACGTGTCTGCGTCTTCTAACAACACCAGGTGTAAATCTTAATGTAAATATATTAAATAAACTATTAACTAATTTTTTTATAAATGTATTTTTTTTTTCAGCAGTAATTAATATTGCTTCCCATATAATCCATATTATATCTTTTTGATTTGATGTTGGAACATTTCCATATTCACGTCTATCACATATACATTTATTTTTTTTCTTTGAACATTCTTGTTCGTATGCTAATATCCATTCAACCCACCAGCATACATCATTGGAACTTAATGAAGAAGGTGATAAATGATACATCATTTCATTTATAGCAACAAATAATTCTTTAGGGTCTTCTTTACGAAATATTAGATTTGCGTATGATGGTTTGTCTGCTTTAAAGTGATGATTCATTTTTGTTAAGTCAAAACGTTCATTTTTATCTAATTTTACAAGTTCAACAGTATGTTTTTTCATAGATAAACATAAAATAACACTTACTTCAGCAAATAACTTTCTTATTTTTTGTGAATTCCTCATTCTTAATTCATTACCTATAAAACCATTGTGAACAACATCCTTAAATGTATTAATTCTCATATCTATATATGATGGTAATTTTGGGTTTCCAAAATGTATATTTTTTGACATAAAAACAATAATAGCTTGCCATAAATCCATATAATGTCCACCACATACAAGCTCAGCACTCCAATAGCTTGATTCCTCTATTTTAGATGCTTGTAATGATTTTAAATATTCTTTTATTACATCAACACGTTTATATCCTGAAAATGATGACATTTTAAATTCAGTATCTTTTCTAACATCATTAATTTCGATATCCATTAATTCATTATTATATAAAAAATATATTAATAATACATATACATTATGAATTTTAAAAAATTAATATCTAAAAATCGATTACTATTTATAATTATTATTTTAATTATTGGAATTTTATTAACCATTTTTAATCGTTATTTGTATAACTTTGTTAATAATTATGGAATAAATATAGAAGGTTTTGATAGTTCTATAATAAATACAGATAGTTTTACATTGAATAGTAATATAGAAGAGATATATGATGGATTTTATTCAAAAATATATGACCATTTAACATATGATCAGGGAAAACATAATTTTGAAATAGATAACATAAAAGATAAAACATCTATTACAAAAAAATCTAATATTCTTGATATAGGTTCAGGAACAGGGCATTTACTTGGTGGTTTAGAAAATACAGGTTGTAATTTAACAGGTATTGATAAATCAAAATATATGTGTATAAAAGCAAAAGAAAATTATCCAAAAATTAATTTTATTAATGATGATGTATTACGAAGTATTATATTTGATAATGAAACATTTTCTCATATTACTTGTATGTATTTTACATTGTATTATATAAAAGATAAGCGTTTATTTTTTAAAAATTGTTATGATTGGCTTGTTCCAGGTGGTCATATGATAATACATCTTGTAAATAAAAATATGTTTGATCCTGTATTGTCTCCAGGTAACCCATTACATTCTGTAAACGCACAAAAATATGCTCCTGAAAGAATTGTAGAAACTAATATTGTTTTTAATAATTATAGATATAAATCAGAATTTTTAATAGATAATAAAAAACATAATAATACAGAGTTTGTAGAAAGGTTTTCAAATAAAGAAAGCAAAAAAGTATTCCGAAAAAACGTTCATACCTTATATATGGAAGAGCAAAAACCAATATTAAATATGGCTAAGGAAATTGGCTTTGTATTAAAGGCAAAAGCTGATATGACAGTTGCTACATATGAATACAATTATATATACTTTCTTCAAAAACCAAATTAATAAATAAAAATAAATAACAAATAAAAATAAATAACAAATAAAAATAAATAAAAAAATAAAAATAAATAAAAAAATAAAAATAATAGATGATATTATGATGTCATATTTATATTTAACTATCATAATAATTATATTATTTTTTATATTGGAAACAATATATTATAAATTAAGAAATCCATATTGGAGCAAACAACCAGTGTATCATAATTATAATATTTTTATAAAAATGTTTAACAATATAAGTAAGCCAAAAATAATAAATATATTACCACAACCAAAAGATAAATATGTAAATACTGATTCGATTAATATAATAACATTGGAAGATAAAGATACAAAAGAAAAATTAACAAAATTTTTAATAAATAATTATATTCAAACAGAAAGTATAAGTTATTTACCAACATTAGAACATATAAACACAATATTTTCTTGTGTTGAAAAAGATTCTTATTGTTCATTTATGTATGGTAATATTCTTCGTCAATATAATGAAATTAAAGAGGAATTAAAAATAATAGGAAGTATTACTTCAAAACCATTAGAAATGTATTATCAAAATAATAAATTAGATACATATTATGTTGATTTTTTATGTATTTCATTAGATAATAGAAAATTATATAATGTTCCGAAACTTATACAGACACATAAATATTTTGTAGATAATAAAAAAGGAAAAGCGAATATTTACTTTTTTAAAAATGAATCCTCACAAAACTTTAATATAGTTCCTTATGTAAAAACAAAAAATTATGTTTTTAATATTTTAAAATGGAAAACTCCACCTGGTATTGGTAATATTGAACTTGTGAAAATGAATAAAAATACTTTATCTTGTTTAATAGATAATTTATATAATTATGATAATTTTGATGTATATATTCATATTAATATACAAACAATAATAAATATGATTGATAATAATGACCTACATATTTATATATTAAAAACACCAGATAGATTACTTGGAATATATATTTTTAAAAAAACTTACACAAAATATAAAAATCACAATATTATTGAAACCATATCTTGTATGAGATTATCAAATTGTAAAGAAAATACATTTATAAAAGGTTTCCATAATGCTGCATACTTATGTTGTAAAGAATTTAAATATAAATATATTATTATTGAAAATATAAGTGATAATTATATATTTCTATATGAAATATTAAAATCACAAAATTTTGATATGTATTATGAAAATTCATATTACTTTTATAATTATGTTACTAAACCAATTGACTATAAAAATTGTTTTCTTTTATTTTAATTTATCTTTTATATTTTCCAATATTTACAAATGAATCAACTACATATATTACAAATACACCAACTAATCCATATAATAAAATTTCTTCTGTTACATTATCTGTTTTTTCTCCTTTTTGTTGTTCTATTAATTCAATAAGATAATTTATTTTTTTATCTAAATCACTTGTTGTATTAATAATATTTTTATTTTCAGCATAACCCTTATAATTTAAATGTGTTGGAGGAATATATTGATCATAATATTGTGTTGCGTAAGAACTTTGTTCTTCTTCTGGATTTTCATCATTTACTTTAAAATAATTTTCAAATGATTCTATTCTTTCATTCTCTTTTGTATCAACAATATTGTTAATATCATTAGAAGATATTCGTTCTGTTGATGCTGATATTGGTGCTTCAATAGGTTCAAAATTTTCAAGATTTGATACATTATAATTATTTTCATCATCTTCATCATCTTCTAAAGTAGAATGTATTGCTTGTAAAGCTTCTTGAACTTTATCTGTTTTAGTAAATCCACTAATTTGTTTTTTATTAGTAAATTTATCTAATTTATTATTCATTATTTGTTTTTTATTCATCATTTTTTTTATACTACACGACCTATTTGATTTTCGTTGTTTTTTTATATTATCTTCATTATTAAATTCAGCAGCAAATAAAGCTAATGACATTGTATATATATAATATCATAGAAGAAAACTATTTTTTTATTATTTCACATTTTTTGTTTTAATTTCTTATTATTGAATTAATATGTTTACTTTATATATCAAAAATAATTTATTAATATTACTTGCATTTCTAATTGTATCTATATATGTTCTTCAACCAGAAATACTTGCACGTTTAAATGATAGTATTTTAGGGAAATTTTTATTCATTGTCATTATTATTTTATTTGCAAAAACAAATACTATTATTGGTCTTTTTGTAGCAATATTATTTTTCATAATAAATGATAATATAAAATATACATTTGTTGAAAATATGTCAAGATATGTTGATAATGTAGATGGTAATATTACCGGATATAGTAAAAATAATAAAAATAATAAAAATAATAAAAATAATAAACACAATAAAAAAACTAAAAGAACACGTAAAAATTTATTTGGTGTATATAACCAACCTAATAA
>MDTG01417880.1_pt1 | contig 12149 bp, 13 predicted proteins | sample 811421 | NCBI WGS metagenome assembly MDTG01 (sample SAMN05326645, study PRJNA326480) | marine metagenome | isolation source: seawater | place: Pacific Ocean: South East | collected 2011
GTACTCCCCAGCACGAACAAGGTATTCTCCTCCAAATTTTTGAACTGTAGATACTACCTTCCCGACATATTCTTTGTAAGCCTCAGGATTTTTAACATCTATATTGGCAATAACATATCCGCTCATTATTTTAATATAATGTTTGAATTACTTTTTTTACTCGCTCAGCTCCATTGGGAACTAAAGCTTCGACGAAAGAATGACATTTTTCAGTTTTGGTTTCATTGTATTTTGAACCGTAATGCTTATCTACCGCTTTGTTTACAGCATCATCCCATTCTTTTTCTGGTATTCCTGTTTCAAGGGCATAAGCTTTTAAAACCTTTACAGTCGAAATAGATTTTTCTTTCATTCCATATTCAAATTTTTCTCCTGATGGCAGAAAATAATTAGCCATGTAAATCCCAACACAATCTAATGCTTTTTTTTTATCTTTTTCACTAATCTCTGCGTTGGCGTAAGTGGAAATTAAAATAGATAGTATAAAAACAATTTTTTTCATAATTAACCATAGTAAATTTAAACTATATTTGCTATGTTTAAATTAAATTTCAGATATGCAAATTGTCTACAACCGGAAGATGATTTATTTCCAATTCGGCTTAATTTTACTCAAGAAACTATCAATACCTATTTTTTTATTTTCCGTATCAAGTAGATTAAAAAATTCTTTTCTTTCAATGGTTATCCCTTTTTGAGGTGATACTTCTAAATTAACTAATCTTTTTATAATTTGTAAAGACTTTTTAGGTTTGGAGGAAATTTTTTTTAAAAATTCTAGTGTAAAGTTTTTAAAATTTTCTTTAGGAACTATTAATGAAACTAAACCATATTTCATTGCTTTTTCAGCATCCACAATGTCTCCAGTCATAGATAAGTATTTTATATTTTGATTTGAGATAAACTTTTTTGTTTTTTGAGTTCCACCTATTCCTGGAATGAGACCTAAATTTATCTCTGGTAGTCCAAATTTAGCGTCTGTGCTTGCGATAATAAAATCTGTTGATAAAGCTAACTCAAAACCACCACCTAGTGCAAAGCCCTCGACAAATGAGATGATTGGTATATCAATTTTTTCTAGCTGGTCAACAAATGAAAATAATTTATTTTTTTTTGCTTTTGTTGAATTTAGACTCCTTAATTCTTTTATATCTGCACCAGGAGAAAAGAACTTTGAATTTCCGATTAAACCAATACATTTTATTTTTTTGGTCTTATTAAGTAGCTTTGCTGCCCTGCTTATCTCTTTGAGAGTTTCTTGATCAAGGCTATTATTATTATTGTTAGCAATTTCAATAATTGCATAATTTTCTCGATTTTCGATTTTTATTTTTTTATAATTCATCTTAATAGAATATAAACTTCATAATGACAGAGCAACTAATTATATTAATTGAAATTATATTGATAGATCTCGTTTTAGCGGGTGATAATGCAATAATTATAGGAATGGTAGCATCCCAATTTGATGAGAGAAATAGAAAAAAAATTATAATATGGGGAATAGGTGGAGCAGTTTTTTTAAGAATAGTTTTTACTTTAATTGCTGCTTATTTGTTACAAATAACAGGGTTAAGACTTTTAGGCGGAATTTTACTTCTTTATATTTGCTATAAATTATACAGAGATGTTATTAAAGGAAAAGTTAATGAAAAGAACATCAATATTGATAAGAGTAATTTAAAAAAAGCAATTTTCACAGTAATTTTGGCCGATGTAACAATGAGCTTAGATAATGTATTAGGTGTAGCAGGCGCAGCTAAAGATCACTATTTTCTCTTAGCATTTGGTTTAATTTTATCCATCCTTCTAATGGCGTTTGCGGCAAATTATACAGCAAAGTTAATAAAAAAATATACTTGGATAAGTTGGGTTGGTCTTATTGCAATAATGATCATCGCCGTAGAATTGATATATACAGATATAAAGATATTAATATGAAAAAATTATTTTTAATATATTTCTTATTTATTTCAAATTTAGAAGCTGTAGAATTTATTGGAAAATTTACTCAAGGATCTTTTATATTAGGGAAAACAGATCCAAAAAATAAAATTTTTATAGATAAAAAAGAAGTTAAAGTCACAAAAGATGGATATTTTGCTTTTGGTTTAGGTAGAGATAGAAAAAACAATGTGTTGATAAAGGTCAAAAGCAGAAATTTTTTAGAAACTATTGAAAAAAAAGTTATAAAACGAGAATATAAAATACAAAGAATAGATGGATTGCCTTCTAAGCAGGTGACTCCTCCTCCAGAAGTATTTGAACAAATAAAAGAAGATAATAGAAAAATTGGAAAAGCGCGCTCAATAGAAAGTAATTTAGAATTTTTTGCTAAAAGTTTTATTTTTCCAATAAATAAATATATCATTACTGGAGTTTACGGTAGTCAGAGAATACTAAATGGTAAACCACGAAGGCCTCATTACGGAATAGATTTTCACGCACCTGAAGGAACACCAGTTAAAGCAATGATGGACGGTAAAGTAACACTTTCGGAAAAAAATATGTACTTTACTGGTGGGACAATCGTATTTGATCATGGACATGGAATTAGCACATTGTATATGCATATGAAGGATATTTCCGTTAAAGTTGGCGAGAGAGTCAAGAAAGGTCAAATTGTTGGAACTCTTGGTCAAAGTGGAAGAGCTACTGGTCCACATTTAGATATTCGATTAAATTGGTTTGAAGTAAAATTAGATCCAATGACAATTTTAAAATTGAAATAAAATTTAATCTAATTCAAATTTATTTTTATAATTTTGGACTAAATTTTTATCTTGTTCATTTTTGTATAGTAAAAAGTTTCCAATAGCTAAAATGTCAAGTTTAGTTCCCATAAAACAATTAAAGGCATCTGCCACAGTATTGACTATTGGTTCACCTCTTACGTTAAAAGAGGTATTAACTAAAACTGGACAGCCTGTTAATTTATCAAACTCATCAATTAAATCATAATATCTTTTGTTTGTTAATTTGCTTACTGTTTGAATTCTTGCAGAATAATCAACGTGAGTGACAGCTGGTATTGAGGATCTTTTAACGTTTAATTTATCAATACCAAATAACCTCTTATCAGTTTCTCTCATTTTAATTTGTTTTGTTTTTTTGACGTCAGAAACAAAAAGCATATAGGGACTTTCATTATTTATCTCAAACCATTCTGAAACCTTATCTTCTAAAACTGATGGCGCAAAAGGTCTAAAACTCTCTCTAAACTTTATTTTTAGGTTTAATTCTTTTTGCATTTTATCTGATCTAGGATCAGCTAGAATTGATCTAGCACCTAATGCTCTTGGACCAAATTCCATTTTTCCTTGAAACCATCCTACTGTATTGTTCTCACTAAGTTTTTTAGCAACAATTTTTATCAAATTTGACTCTTCTAATTTTATAAATTTAGCCTTTAATTTAACTAGTTCTTCTTCGATCTCCGCATCATTATAGCTAGGTCCAAGATATGAACCTTTCATAAAATTATCAGTTGAGTTTCTCTCTTTTTTTAACTCTTGATGCCAGTAAGCCAATGCAGCACCTATTGAACAACCAGAGTCACCTGCTGCAGGTTGTATCCAAATATTTTTGAAAATCTTTTCTTTTAAGAGTTTGCCATTGGCCACACAATTTAAAGCTACTCCTCCAGCTAAACATAAATTTTCTATACCATATTCTTTAGAAATCGATTTTCCAAGTTTAAGAATAATATCTTCTGTTACCTTTTGAATTGAGGAAGCTATATTCATATGAAATTCGGTTAAACGGTCTTTGTTAGGATTTCGTGGTAAATGACCAAACAAATTTGAAAAATTTTTATTTGTCATAGTCAATCCGGTCGCAAAATTAAAAAATTTCATATTTAGCCTGAATGTCCCATCATCTTTAACATCTATAAGGTTATTTAAAATTTGTTTTTCATAAACCGGTTTACCATATGGAGCTAAACCCATTAATTTATATTCACCACTATTTACTTTAAAACCAATATAAAAGGTAAATGCAGAATAAAGTAACCCTAGAGAATGTGGAAAATGAATTTCTTTTAAAATATCTAAATTATTATCCTTTCCAAGTGCAATGGTGGTAGTTGCCCACTCTCCTACCCCATCCAAAGTTAGAATAATAGCCTGCTTAAAAGGTGAAGGAAAAAATGCGCTTGCAGCATGACTATAATGATGCTCTGAAAATTTTATTTTTTTTATATCATTAAAACGTTTGTCATGTTGTTTTAATTTTTCAAATAAAAATCTTTTTTGAAATAATTTTTCTCGTAACCAAATTGGCATAGATAAGCTAAAAGATTTAAAGCCTCTAGGTGCAAAAGCCATATAAGTCTCTAAAAGTCTTTCAAATTTTAAAAAAGGTTTTTCGAAAAAAACTATATGGTCTATTTCTGATAACTTAAATTTACTTTGTTTTAAAACTGAATTTACTGCATTGAAAGGGTAACTAGGATCATGTTTAATTCTAGTAAATCGCTCCTCTTGTGCGGCAGCAATAATATTACCGTTGTGTATTATAGTAGCGGCACTATCATGATAAAAAGCTGAAATACCTAATATTTTAGTCACTAGAAAATTGTATAAATAAATGGTGCAACCGCAGAGCCTTGGCTCAATACTATTAAAATGCCAAATAAAGCCAAAACAATTATTATAGGCAGCAACCAATATTTTTTCCTTGTTATTAAAAATTCCCAAAATTCTTTTATAAAATCAATCATTAAAATTGCTTTCTCATACTTCCAATTTTTTTAGCTCTTTTAATCCAGTATGAATTTTTTTTATTTTCAAGTTTTAAGTTTAAAAGATCTTTACCAAACATTCTTACTATCAAGCTAATTGGAGTTAAAACTCCAAAAAAAATAAAGGCCATTACAACTGGTGCTATTATTCTACCTAAAAATTCTCCAAATTTAATCCATGATTTATTTAATGGTGTTAAAAGCTTTGAATTTAATACCCCTAAAATAAAAAATAATAATGATATCGCTATGAATATATATCGTGGGTTTCCCTGGTTAATCAGAGGCCACATTCCGATTAATAAAAAAACTAAAAAAAATAAAATTCCAAAACTTCTATTACTACTCATATAATTATTCAATTTTATTTAAGTATTTTAAAGTGATCAAGTCCCAATTTTCCTTTTAAATAAAAATAGATTTTTATATTTGCTTAAAATTTTTCTTAATGCAGCACCTATAATTCCCAAAACAATTGCTAGTAATATTGCGAAAGTTCCATAAAGTAAAGGCGCATCATTAGAGAATTTTATAATAAATTGATATAACGGACTTAATTGGTCAAAACTGATTAAATCTTTTTCTATAAGTTTTGTATCTTTATTGCTAAAGAATGTATCGTAAGCTATTGCTACGGAAACTGTACAGAGAAGCATGGCGAATAATGTTTTTAAATGTGAGCCAGGTAAGTATTGTCCAATTTTATGACCGACCTGAACTCCAATAATTGATCCAATAATTAACGGCATTATTAAAATTAAATCTATCGATCCATAATTGATAGAATGTAGAACGGTAACAATCGCGCTTATAAAAATTGTAACAAATAAAGATGTTCCTGGAATAAGTTTTATTGGCATACCTATAATGTAAATCATGGCTGGAACTAATAAAAATGCGCCTCCAACACCCATAAGAGCAGCAACAAAACCTACTATTACTCCTAAAATTATTGGTGTAAAGATACTTTCATAAAGTCTTGATTTATTAAATCTAAGCTTAAAAGGTAAACCATGAAACCAATAATGTGTGTGTAATTTTTTCTTCAATATTATTTTCCTTTTCGCTAAATCTATTTCTTTTGCACCCTCTAGTAACATTAAAGTTCCAATAATTGCTAATAAATACATATAACTCAAAGAAATAACTAAACTTAGTTTTCCTATTTCATTAAAAAATGTAAAAGTTGATATTCCGATGAGAGTGCCGACAACACCACCTATTATTATCATGAAACCCATCTTATAATCTAAAGTGTCTTTAAACCAATGAGTAAGTGATCCCGATACTGATGTTGCTAAAATATTATTAACCTCATTTGGAACAGCATATATAGGAGGTATACCTAAAAAAATTAAAAATGGTGTCATCAAAAAACCTCCACCGACACCAAATAATCCTGATAATACACCAACGGCAAAACTTAAAAAAAGTATGATTAAGATATCTATTTTAACTTCAGCGATTGGTAAATAGATCTCCATAGTTTGACATACACTTCCTATTCCTCTAAATGGATTTTGTCAAATCAAGACTTATTTAACTAAGCTGCTATCTGTAAATTATGCTTTTTGGTCATTCCGCTTAAGAAATTCCAAAGATATTTTGCCGTGATAACTGCGGATTTTTCAGCCTTCTCTTTATCTTTGTCATCCAAATTATCAAGCAATTTTTCACATTCTTTTCTATGAATAACGTCAGCAGCTTTATGTGCTTCAAAAAATTCTAAACCTTTTTTTGATGTTACTCCGTAATATTTTTTCAGACCCCTTATTTTTGTTTCAGCAATTTCAGGGATTTGGCGCTCATAAGTATAAAGAGATGATAAACCTTCTGCATAAGAGGCACGCGCTTGATGAAAAAAATTTTCAATCATATCATTTGTAAACCATTCAAGTTTTGCATTTTCGATTTTTTCTGGATCAGCGCCCATCGCTAATGCAAAATTTTTCCATAATTTCGGATGATCTCCATTTGGATTTTCTTCATCTTGTAAATTTTCTAAAAGAATTTTTCTTTTTTCGATGTCTTCGCATAAAGAATGTGTTGCGCTTATGTATCTTGGAAAAGCTTTTACGTGTTGGTAGTATTGCTCCGCATAATCTTTAATTATTTCTCTATTCAACTTACCATCATTCCATGATCTGTAAAAAGGATGGTTTAAAAGATGGTACTTATCTAACTTTTGGTTTAATTCTTTAGAAAACATATTTCTCCTTTGTTAATTGAAAATATTAAATTTTAACTTTCTTTACAAACTCAAATTTATCCACAATTTTGGTAAAAAGAAAGTCCGATGTTCACGTTTTGATTCTCTTTTGATTCCAATTCAGACTCAAAATACAACCTTAAGGTGTTATTGGAGCTTTTTGAATTGGCCTCTCGTCAATTGGTAGGTGTAATGCTGTGGCTATAAAAGAGAGTATTATTGCGAGATACCAAGCGTAGTCAAAGCTTCCAAATCGATCATAAAAATATCCTCCTAAGTAAGCTCCCAAAAATGATCCAAGTTGATGGTTTAAAAAAACCAAACCGAATAATAGGGTTAAATTTTTAGTTCCAAATATTTGAGCAACTATTCCGTTTGTAGCTGGAACAGTGGCTAGCCACAATAAACCAAACGATGTTCCAAATAAAATCGCAGATAAGTTTGAAACTGGCAAAAAGATAAAAAGTATTAAAGTAATACCTCTGAGAAAATATAAGCCACTTAGGAGAATTTTTTTACTATATTTATCACCTAGATAACCCATTACAAGAGTCCCAATAATGTTAAAAAAACCTATCAATGCTAATATGGCCATTCCTGTCCAATCAGCTAAACCTTTATCTTGGACATACCTTGGTACATGAGTCGCAATTAAAGTAATTTGAAAACCACAAACAAAAAAACCTAAAATTAATAATCTAAAACCTCTGTGTGCTAATGACTCTTTCAGTACATCTCTTAAGCTTCTGTTATCTATGTTTGAATTTAAAGAGGATAAATTTGTTTTTGGTAGTTTGACAAAAAAACCTGGTATACACATTAGAAATAATATTATCGCAAATAAAATAAAAGAAATTTGCCAAGAGGAAAAATTTTTAAAAATGTTTGCAAGTATTGGAAAAATAAACATTCCTAAACCTCCGCATGCAGTAACAATGCCTGCTGCTTTGCTTCTATTTTCATTAGGAAAATGTTTTGAAATCATGGGAGTAAGAATTGTTCCCGCTGCACCTGCTAAACCCAAACCAACAAATAATCCAAGATTGATTTGTAACCAAAAACCGGAAACAAAATTGTTTCCCATCAAAAACATTGCAATTGAATAAAAAATCAGAGCCGGAATTATTACGACATATCCACCATGTTTATCAGAAAGTCTTCCAAAAATAGGAGTAAAAATACCCCAAAAAATTGCATGAATGGCTATTGCTAATCCAAACTCTGTATTTGTCGTGCCGCCTGTCATTTCAAACTCACTAGAATATAAACCAAAGGTTTGTCTTACCCCCATTGTGGCGCATACAACAAAGCAGGCAGCTATTAAGGCATAAAATGCGGTTTTATTAGGAAAAAAATTTTTCATTATTTTATATTTCTAAGACCTTTTTTTAAATCATTAATCAAATCTTTTGGATCCTCCAAACCAATATGAAGCCTAACAATATGTTCATCATTTTTAAATCGATAAAATTGTCTCCCTTTTAAATATTGATCTTTTTTTGAACTTTTTAAATCTTGAAGAATTGCCAAACTTTCGAATCCTCCCCAGCTATATCCAATTCCGAATAATTCAAGAGAATTTACAAATCTTACCACTGATGATTTTTTTTTACTTTTTACAACTATCGATAATAAGCCTGTCGCACCTGAGTAATATTTTTTCCAAAGCTTATAATTTTTACTTGAGGGTTTATGTGGATAAAGAACCTCTTTAATTTTTTTTTGTTTTTTTAAAAAATTAATCACAATTCTAGTATTGTCACTATGTTTTGTTAGTCTGGTGTCTAAAGTTCTTAGACCTCTAATAATTAAGTAAGCTTCATCAGCTGACATCCTGTAACCAGAAAGTTTGTAAAAAAACATTATTTTTCGAAAAACTTTTTTATTTACTGCAAGAGATCCGCCCATTGCATCCGAATGTCCTGAAAAATATTTTGTTGCTGAACAAAAAGACATATCAAAACCAATTTTTAGCGGTTTGAGGTATAATGGAGTACCCCATGTATTATCTAACAAAGTATATATTTTTTTTCTTTTTGCTAATTTGGTGATTTTAGATAAGTCTTGGAATTCAAAAGTATTACTTCCAGGATTTTCAACTAAAATCATTTTCGTTTTTTTTGAAATTTTTTGTTTTAAATCATCAAAAGAATCAGGATTATAAAACTTAGCATTAACACTATACTCTTTCATCAGTTCTGAGGAAATTTCTTTAGTTGGTCCATATACATTGTCTGAAACCAAAATTTCATCTCCCGGTCTACATAGAGACATAAGGGCTAATGCAATACCGCCAAATCCTGTCCCTGTTAAAAAAACATGATATGCCTGCTCCAATTCTTTTAAAATATTCTCTAATTCTATTGTTGTCGTGCTGCCATAACGCCCATAGGTGTAATGACTAACTTTTTTATGTTTTTTAATTTTTAATTCATGTTGGTGCATTTCTTGCATTGAATTAAACAGAATAGTCGAAGCTCGGGTTACTGGGGGGTTAGCGGATCGATTAGTATTGTCTTTTATTGGATGTTTTAGAAATGTATTAACAGATTTTTTCATAATAATATTAATTGCACTTTATAAAACTTTAAGTACATTGGATATAAAAAAGGGGGCAAAATTATGGGATATCCTAAAAAACATAGAGGAAGACGTAAAATCGGATCAAAAAAGAGAAGAGCTAGAAAAAGAAATAAGAGAAAGTAAATAAGAATTAATGAACGAAATAGCTCAAATTCGTAAACTGAGTTTGTGGATATTCATCATTCCATTAGTCGCAATAAATTTCTGTCTTTTTATTTCTCAAAATCCAGAATTTTTAGAGAATACTATTTTTAATGTAGATCAAATTGGTCGTTCGGGTTTTTCAATACCATATTTTGATGGTAGCTTATCAATTAGTAGAGCCTCTAGAACATTTCCTCAATATCTTATTTTTAAACCAGGGATGTGGATTACAGCAATAATGCTTTATTTTTATTGGAAAAATAATAATGATCTAATTAATCATTTTAATTCCACAAACATAAACCATAAATTTAAAATATTTGGTGTATTATCTGCAATTTTTTTAGCTATTCATTCAATTTTTCTTGGTATAAAGTTTGATATTCAAATTTATAAGCTTTTTAGAAGACTTGTTTTACTTTTATTTATTATTTTTGAAATTATTGCGCAAGGCATTCTTGTTTTTCATCTATTTAAGATTAAAGACAAAATAATAAAACTAATTAACAATAAGGTTTTAATTATTAAAATATTCCTTGTATCCATTCTTGCAATTGTTGGTGTATTAAGTATCCCAATATTAGTTAGATCTGGTAATACACATTTTAAACACGCATTAGAATGGAATTATTTTGTAGGTGTTGTTTCTTTTTATTTACTTTCAAGATACTTTTGGAGAAGAACCACATAAATTTCCAGGCTTTCGCCCAGAAATTTAGTAGTTTTGGTTCGTCGTTTTAGGCGCTACCGCCGAACCTCCCGGTAAACCATTTTAGCGCTACTCAGTTTACCTTTCTGCCCTCTAAGCTTGAACCTCTCGGTTTTTCCTTAAATGGCCAGTTAAGAGTTGCCTCTTAATTAAAATCATTAAATCATAACAAACATAGCAAGTGTATCACTTAATAGTTGTCACTTTAAAATTGTGTGAGTTAAGTGGATAAGTTTCTGTTAAAAGTCTTATCTATCCAGCCTCCACCTATCAATTTATCCCCATACTTATCTTTTGTATAAAATACACAGGCTTGACCCGGGGAAATACCCGTTTCATTTTCTAGAATTCCTACTCTCGCTTTTTTATTACTTAAGTCGACCCTTGCATTTAACAATTTGCCTGTCGATCTAACTTTAATTTTTAAGTCTTTATTAAACTCCTCTAACTTTGCTAAAATATTTACATGCCTTAATTCAATTCTATCAATATTAAGATTTTTTTTATCACCTACAATTATAGAATTATTTTCAGAGTCAATCTTTACAACGTATAAAGGCTTCTTATCTGAAACTTTAATCCCTCTTCTTTGTCCAATTGTAAAATTAATTATCCCGTCATGATTTCCTATTTTTTTGCCTTCCATGCTCAAAATGTCACCTTTTTGAAAAGACTGAGGTCTGTATTTTCTTATAACTGAACTGTAATCCCCATTTGGCACGAAGCAAATGTCCTGACTATCAGGCTTTTCTGCTACGTTTAAACCCAATTTTGTAGCTATTTCTCTGGTATGGGTTTTTTCAATTTCACCCAGTGGAAACCTTAAAAAATCAAGCTGATCTTGTGTAGTACTAAATAAAAAATAACTTTGATCTCTTTTGTTATCTTTTGCTCTGTACATTGAAGCTCTATCACCATTTTGTTTTCTAGATACGTAATGACCCGTGACCAAAGCATCAGCTTTTAGATCTTTTGCATATTTAAATAAATCTCTAAATTTTACTGTTTGATTGCATTGAACACATGGAATAGGTGTTTCACCCGCCGAGTAACTGTCTACAAAAGATTCGATTACCTCTGATTTGAACTTCTTCTGATAGTATAATATCTCATGCTTTATATTTAAATGCTCCGATACTCTTTTTGCATCAATAATGTCTTGACCAGCACAACACTGTCTACTACTATCTTTTTTATTGTCATCATATAACTTAAGAGTAATACCAACTACGTCATACCCCTCGCTTTTCATTAAAGCTGCTACAACTGAAGAGTCTACGCCTCCAGACATGGCTACAACAATTTTAGTATTTTTAGGATCTTTTTTAATTCCTAGAGAATTTATCATTAAAAGTGTATATTACATCTAGTCAAAATTTTCTATAATGCAATTCGATCTTGAACCAGGTGATTTCGTAATTAATCCTTCTCAAAAAGATTGGGGTTTGGGCCAAATACAGTCTATTATCAAAGAAAAGGTAACTGTAAATTTCGAAAATGTAGGAAAAAAAGTAATAAACGTGAAAAATGTAAATCTTGAGAAAGTAAATAATGAGTAAAATTGATTTCAAAAAAATTGCAGAGAATTTAATTGATACATTTAAGTTTGCAGGGCAAAAATCAATAGAACTTTATGAAAATAAACTTAAAATTCAAGTAAAGAAAGATAAATCACCAGTTACTAATGGAGATATAGCAGTAAATGATATTATAGTTAGTAAAATAAAAGAGTTAACACCAAATATTCCTATTATTTCTGA
>MDTG01171564.1_pt1 | contig 12148 bp, 12 predicted proteins | sample 811421 | NCBI WGS metagenome assembly MDTG01 (sample SAMN05326645, study PRJNA326480) | marine metagenome | isolation source: seawater | place: Pacific Ocean: South East | collected 2011
ATTTGATTTTTCATGGTATTTAGAACACTTATATATGAAAATAACTAAGTTTAAAGAGGACATAACTTCAGAGATAGCTAGTTCATTTAAAAATAGCATCGCTATAGATACCGAAGCAACAGGCTTACAAATACCGGAAAGAGATAAATTAAGTTTAATTCAAATTTGTGACGAAATTGGAAATGTATTTATAATTCAGCCAAATAAAGAAAGTTATAAAGCACCAAATTTAGTTTCCGTTCTTGAAAATGAAAAAATTTGTAAAATTGGCCATTTTCTAAGATTTGACAAAAATGCTCTAGAATTTTTTTTGAAATGTAAAATGAAAAATATTTTTGATACAAAAATTGCTTCAAAAATTGTAAGAACCTACACTGATAGTCATGGATTAAAAAATCTTGTTCAAGAATTTTGTAATAAATCTTTAGATAAAAGACAAGGTAGCAGCGACTGGAATAAAGATATCAATGAATTGTCCGACAAGCAATTAGAGTATGCGGCTAATGATGTAATTTATTTACATAAAGTAAAAACTGAATTAGAAAAAATGCTGGTACGTGAGAAAAGAATGGATATTTTTAAAAAATGTCTTGTCTTTTTAGATACGAGAGTGACTCTCGATCAAAGTGGATTTAAATTTGATATTTTTGAACATTAATGAATAAAAATAATTACATAAAATTAGCTAAAAGGTCTGCTGAAATACAAATATCAGAACTTAAAAAGGTGAAAAAAATTTTTAATAATTCTTTTGTAAGAGCAGTAGATCTTATTTTAAATTGTAAAGGTAAAATCATTTGTGCAGGTATTGGTAAATCAGGATTAATTGCTAGAAAAATTTCAGCAACTTTTTCTAGTGTGGGAATTCCAAGTTTCTTTTGTGATCCTGCTCAAGCTTTACATGGTGATATGGGTCAAATTGAAAAAAAAGATATTTTAGTTATTTTTTCTTATTCTGGAAATACTACTGAACTAACAAATATGTTAAAATATGCTAACCGATATAGAATTAAAACAATAGGTATAGCATCAAAGCCTGACAGTATTTTATTAAAAGCTAGTGACATCAAACTAATTTTACCTAAGGTTCAAGAGGCAGATATTACCGGAATGGTACCAACATCTAGTACTTCGATCACTTTACTATTAGGTGATTGTTTGGCTACAACAGTCATGAACCAAAAAAAATTTTCGAAAGAAAAATTCAAAGTTTTTCACCCAGGTGGAAATATAGGTAAAGAGTTGTTATTAGCTAAAGATATAATGCTAACGGGAAAAAAAGTTCCAACAATAAACTACAAAAGTAATTTTAAAGAGGCTTTAAAAGTAATGAATCAAAAAAAACTTGGTATTGTAGTTGTTTTAAGGAATAAATATATTATTGGACTTGTTACGGATGGAGATTTGAGAAGAGAGCTCAAATTTAAAAATATTTCTGAAAATGAACAGCTAGCAAATTTTATAACTAAAAATCCTTTGGTTGTTAATGAAAATATGCCAGCTCAAAAAGCATTAGCAATAATGAATGAAAAACAAATTACAAGTTTACTTATAGTCTCTGATAAAGATTTCAAAAAAACTAACAAATCTTTAAAAGGGATAATACACATTCACCAATTGCTACAGACGGGTATTAAATAATGTCGAGTAGAAAGCGTAAAATAATTTTCATTCAGGTTTTTTTATTTTTAGTTAGTGTTTTAGTAATCTTTAATACGTATTTTAAAAAGGATAAAGTTTCAGATGAAACAATTATCTCATTTACAGATAAAGAAAAAATTAAGTCTAACAACAATGATGGTGAAAGAGAAGATGTGTTTTATAACATAGAGTACTCCGGACTAGATCTTTCAGGGAATAGATATATTTTGAAATCAAAGGAAGCAAGATCTAATAAAGAGTCCCAAGAAATAGTTAAAATGAAAATGGTAAATGCTATATTCTATTTTAAAGACGGAACAACTTTATTTATTGAGTCTGAAAAAGGTATTTATAATAATAAAAGTCTTGATATGACTTTTGAGGATAATGTGAAAGCATCATATGAGGAAAGTGAACTTTTTGGTGAAAAAATTGTTTACCTTAACTCAAAAAAGACGCTTTTGGTTTCAAAAAATGTTAGAGTAAATGATATCAGAGGCTCAATACTGGCAGATGACCTACTATTTGATCTGGAGACAAAAAAATTAGACATTACAGCTAATAATGCTAATAAGATAAAAGCTAATGTAAATCTAAAATGAAAAAAGGTTTTACAATATTAAAATTTAAAAAAACTAAACCAATCTTTGAGGTAAAAGATTTAAGTAAATCTTTTGACGGAAGGCCAATACTAAAGAAATTATCTCTTAAAGTTTTTCCTGGTGAATGCGTCGGTATTCTTGGCCCTAACGGTTGTGGAAAAACTACCTTGTTTTCAACTTGCATTGGAGAACAGAATATCGATGAAGGAAAAATCTACTTAAATAATAAGTCTATAGAAAGCATTCCTATACATCTTAGATCAAAAGAGGGTTTAGGTTATTTGCCTCAACAAAGAAGTGTTTTTAGTATGAGTGTGTTTGATAATATAATGGGGATAGCTCAAATTTCAATTAAAGGAGCTAAGGAACAAAAAGAAATTACGGAAAAACTTTTGGATGAATTTAATTTACAACATTTAAGATCTTTAAACGCATCAGTTCTTTCAGGTGGAGAAATAAGAAGGTTAATGATGGCTCGTGTGATGATTAATAAGCCCAAGATTGTCTTGTTAGATGAACCGTTAGCTGCTTTAGACCCTCTAGTAATACAAGATATTCAAAAATACATTATTAAAATACAATCATCTGGAACTGCAATTTTAGTTACCGATCATAATGTAAAAAATCTTTTTGATATCACAGATAGAAGTTACGTACTTGGTGAACAAACTATCCTTGCTGAAGGAACCTCACGTGAATTATTAAAATCTTCGAAAGCAATTGAACATTATTTTGGAACTGGTTTTAAGAATAATTTAAATTAATGAACTATAAAAGTTTTGATTTAAGCTTAAATTCTAAAATATCTCCTTTCAAAAAAAATATATTCGTAGATCCTGATAAATCTATTTCGATAAGAAGCTTTTTGATTGGCTCCATAAGTCAAAATATTTCTAAGGCAAAAAATATTTTAGAATCTGAAGACGTTTTATCTACAATAAATTGTTTAAAAAAACTTGGGGTAAAAATAAAAAAAATCAGGAAAAAAAATTACAAAATTTATGGTAAAGGTTTGGGGTCACTCTATTTAAAAAAAAGGGGGGATAAATTAAATTTTGGTAATTCTGGAACCCTAGCAAGACTTTTAATAGGTATCCTTTCAACGACCCCTGGTATCCGAGCAAATATTGTAGGCGATCACTCATTAAATAAACGAAGCATGAAGAGTTTAATTTCTGTCATGAAAGAATTTGGAGCTTATTTTTTGCCAAAAAATAAATTTCATTTTCCATTAAAACTAATTTCAGCAGAATTACCTATAGGTATTAATTATACTGCGGGAGTCTCTGCTCAATTAAAAAGTGCTGTAATATTTGCTGGATTAAATTCATATGGTGACACTTCTATTAAAGAAGTTAACAAAAGTAGAGACCATACAGAAAATATGCTTAAGGAAAATTCTCAGGTAATTGATATTAAAAAAAAACTAAAAAATACAATTAAAATATTCGGTAAAAAAAAATTACTTCCTATTGAAATAAAAGTACCTAATGATCCTTCGTCAGCTGCTTTTTTTTCAGGATTGACTCTATTAAATAAAAACTCTTCAATTGTAATTAAAAATGTTGGACTTAACCCTACAAGAATTGGCTTTTATCAACTGCTGAAAACGCAAGGAGCAAATATTAAATTTAAAAATTTAAAAAAAATGAATAATGAGATACAAGGTGATATTTTTGTAAAATCATCCAAGTTAAAACCTATTCACGCTACAAAATTTTACTACACTAATATGACGGACGAGTATCCAATTTTATTTACCATGGCTGCTTTAATAAAAGGAACTTCCACATTTAAAGGTATTGAGGATTTAACAAATAAAGAAAGTAACCGTATTTTTGAAATGCAAAAGATACTTGAACAAGTTGGTGTTAAATCAAAATATTCTAAAGGTGTCTTAAAAATATTTGGAAAAGGGATGATAAATTCTAAAGATAAAAACATAAAAGTTTCTAATTTGGGCGACCATAGAATATGTATGTCAGCTTTTGTTTTGGCTCTACTAACTGGAACAAAAACCAAAATAAAGAATTTTGAAACTGTTTTTACATCTTCGCCTTCTTTTTTAAAAATTATGAAAACTCTAGGTGCTAAATTTGAAACTCATTAAAAAATCTTTGCAAATTTCATGTGATGGTGGCGCTGCTACAGGAAAGTCTACTGGAGCAAAAATGATAGCTAAAAAATATAAATTAAAATTTCTTTCATCTGGATTGCTCTATAGATATGCGAGCTATTTATTATTAAATCATAGGCCAAATAATCAGTCATCTTTTTTAAAGAAAAATTTCAAAAAGTTAAATTATAAAAAACTTGATACAATAAATTTACACTCGCAAAAAATTTCAGCTTATAGCTCAATTATTGCCAAAAACTATGAGATAAGAAAGATACTTAAGAAATTTCAGCTACAATTTGCAAAAAAATATAAAAATTGTTGCATAGAAGGTAGGGATATTTCAACAAAGATTTTACCTAGATCAGATATAAAGTTTTTTTTTGTATGCAACCTTAATACTGCATCATTAAGGCGATATAGAGAACTTAAAAAGCAAAATTCAAAACTTAAGCTAAAAGACGTAAAAAAAGCATTAAGAATTAGGAATAAACTGGATACAAAAAGAAAAAACTCCCCTTTACTTAAACATAGAGATTCGGTAGTAATCGACACCGGAAAATTAGATAAACAAGCAATGTTAACAAAAATGTCAAAATGCGTAGAAAAGTTTAAAAGAAAATATGCCAACTGAACATCAGTTAAAACAATCTAGTACAGCTCAGAAAGAATTTCAAAATCTTTTGGATCAAGATTTTAAAGATCGAAAATTGAAAGAAAATGAAATTATAAAAGCTACTGTAACTGAAATTACAAAAAATTTTATAGTTGTTGATTGCAAAGCTAAAATGGAGGGCATGATACCTATTGAAGAATTTAAAAATGATGATGAACTTTCAAAAATAAAAGTAGGATCGAGCATTGAAGTCTACCTTGAAAAAATAGAAAGCTTCAAAGGTGAAATAATTATTTCTAGAGACAAGGCTAGAAAAATGAAAGCTTGGAAGAAGTTAGAAAAAACTTTTGAAACACAAGAGGAAATGACAGGTTATATCACTGGTAAAGTTAAAGGGGGTTTTATAACTACTGTAGATGGTCTACCTTGTTTTATGCCTTCCTCTCAGATTGATGTAAGACCACTAAAGAAAATTGATCATTTAATAAATACTCCCGTTAAGGTAATCGCGACAAGAATAGATAAAAATAGGGGTAACGTTTGTGTTTCTAGAAGGGCCGTTTTAGAAAAAAGTAAAAACGCAGAAATTACTGAAGCTCTAAAAAATATTAAAGAAGGAGATATTATAGAAGATTCCATAGTCAAGGCTACAACGGATTGGGGTATTTTTTTAGATATCAATGGAATAGATGCTCTGTTACACGTGTCTGATTTAAGTCATGGTCGTGTAAAAAAACCTGCTGACCTAGTTAGAATAGGTCAAAAACTAAAAGTTAAAATAACAAAAATTGATAAAGAAACCAATCGAGTATCCGCGTCTGTCAAAGCTCTTACTGAAGATCCATATGAGAATATTGAAAAAAAATATAAAGTTGGAAAAATATATGAAGGCGAAGTTACAAAAATTATGGACTACGGTTGTTTCGTAAGGATTGAAGATGGTATAGAGGGTTTAATTCATAATTCAGAACTTGATTGGACAAATCGAAACATAAATCCTAACAAAGTTCTCTCGGTTTCGCAGGTTATAAAGTTTAAAATTGTTAATATTGATAGAGAAACAAAAAGAATTTCTTTATCGTATAAATCAACTCTTGAGAATCCTTGGGATAAAATTAAAAATCAAATAGGAAAAGAGGTGAAAATTAAGATAAATAATATAACAGACAAAGCCATATTTGGTGAACTTGTCGATTATAAACTATCAGGAATGCTGCATTATAAAGAAATATCATACCAAGAAAACATTGAAGATCTTAAAAAATTTAAAAAAAATGAGATAATTGCTGTAAAAATTTTAGAAATTAAAGATGATAAAATAAGATTCTCAAAAAGAGCATTAGACAAAGATCCTCTAGACTGGTTTAAGGACAATAAGAAAAAAGTTGGCGATATTATCACAACTAGAATTCATGAAGTTTTGAAAACGGGTGTAAAAGTTGCAATAGATCAAGAAAAAAAGCTTATAGTTAATATAAGAAAAGCAGATTTAGCTATTCACTCATCTGATGCTAGACCAGAGGTTTTTTCTAAAGATAATGCATTGGACGCAAAAATAACAGAGCTTGATTTGGAGTCTAGAAGAGTAAAATTAAGTGTAAAAGCTGCCCAATTAGATGAGGAAAAATCTTTAATAGCAAAATTTGGAGAAGGGGCTACGAAATCTGGTGCAACACTAAAAGGCATTTTTGAAAAAGCTATCGGAAAAAAAAATAAAAAAGAAAAATAATTGTCTCGACAAAAGCTTATAAGACAGCTTAAAGAAAAAAATCAAAAACTTAATCAATCTGAACTAGAAAAAGTAGTTGATATTTTTTCTGAGTGTATATCTGAAGCATTAAGAACTGGTAACAATGTAGAAATTAGAGGGTTTGGAAGATGGTATTGCAAAAAATTAAAGGAAAATTTTAATGCAAGAAATCCTGCTACTAAAGAATTAATTTATAAACCTGAACGTATTAAGGTAAGATTTAGAGCATCAAAAAATTTAAAAAAGATAATTAATAAATGAAAAATAAAATTTTTATAGCCTGTGACACAACAAATATTACGAAAGTTAAGAGGATATTAAATCAATCAAAAACAAATAAAATCAAAATTGGTTATAAATTTGGATTAGAATTTATGAATTCTAAAAATGGGAGAAAATTTTTATCAAAATTAAAAAATAAGATTATTTTTATTGATTTAAAACTTAATGATACAGTAAATACAATGATATCGGCTGTAAAAGCATTAAAGGATTTAGAGATTAATTATCTTACGGTTCATATTTCATCAGGGCTAGCAGCTTTAAAAGCCGTAAAAAAATTCTCAGGTTCAACGAAAATTATAGGAGTTACAACTTTAACCTCTTTAGATAACAAAGATTTAAAAATAATTGGCTATCATAGAACTGTAAAAAATTTAGTAACTCATCAAGCAAAGCTTGCAAAAAAAGCAAATTTGGACGCTCTAGTCTGTAGTCCTCATGAAGTGAATGAAGTTAGAAAAATTTTTAAAAAGGAAATTATTACACCTGGTATACAAATTGGAAAAAAAAATTACGATCAAAAACGTTCTATGGAAGCCAAACAAGTTAAATCAGATTGGTTGGTAATAGGTAGAGCAATTACACAAGGAAATATCAAAAAAAATATTCAAAATCTTGCTAAAGAGTTAAGATAATGAAAATAAAGATTTGCGGTTTAAATCCAGCTAGAGATGTTCAGTTATGTATTGACCTAAATGTAAATTATTTAGGTTTTATTTTTTATGAAAAATCACCTCGAAATGTAAATCTTAAAGATATTCAAATTCTCTCTAGATATAATAAAAAAAAATCATCTTATGTTGCCGTAACAGTCAATCCAAGTGATGAATTTATAAGAAAAAATCTATTAGGAAATTTTGATTTTATTCAGCTTCACGGCTCAGAGTCAAAAGACAGGGTTGCTGAGATTAAGAATATGGGTTTCAAAATCATCAAAGCTATTAAAATAAAAGAATTACAAGATATTGATAAATATAAAGATTTTGATAATGCTGATATTATTTTATTTGATACACCAGGCATGGAAAAATCTTTAGAATTTCCAAAAAATCTCATTACAAAACTTCCCGTTGGCGCAAAATATGCATTAGCAGGTTCTATCTCTGAAAATAATATTGAAAATATAAGTAAATTAGGGGTTAACTTTTTTGATTTATCGTCTAGTTTAGAAAGTCAATTAGGTTACAAAGATCACCATAAAATAAAAAGTTTTATAAATAAAACTAATGAGCTTTAAAATTAAAAAAAATATACCTCTTATTGACCAACATGATAAAAATTTTATGTATGGCGGTAAATTTGGTGGAAATTATATTCCTGAAACTTTAAAAAAACCTATAGACGATTTAACGAATTTATTTGCAAGACTTAGAAAAGATAAAAAATTTCTTATGGAAAGAGATTATCACTTTGAAACGTATGTGGGTACTCCTACACCTTTAATAAAATTAGATAATTTAACGGATCATCTTAATGGAGCTCAAATTTATGCAAAGGTAGTATCTGAAGCCAATGGTGGAGCTCACAAGATTTATAATGCGACTGTTCACTGTCTTATCGCTAAAAAGTCAGGTAAAAAATATGTAGTAGGAGATACAGGTGCTGGATATGCAGGAAAAATGCTTTCTATGGCAGCTAAAAAATTTGGCCTTAAATGTAAAATTTTTATGGGAGCTAAAGATATAAAAAGGCAAAGACCTAACGTAGAGGCTATGAGAAAAAATGGTGCAGAAATAGTTCCTGTAACTACTGGAAGTCAAACCCTTGTTGATGCTGTAAGCGAATGTATGAGATACTGGGTTTCAAATTGCGACACTACACATATGTGTGTCGGTTCAACAGTAGGTCCCAATATATTTATAAAAATTTGTGCTTGGAGCACAGCTCAAATTTCGAGAGAATTAATCAAGCAAGTAAAAGAAGAGTTTGGAAAGATACCCGAAAAAATAAAATTAATTAATTGTGTTGGAGGTGGAAGTTCTGCAGCTGGCTTCTGGAATGAATTTATGGATACTCACGCTCAATTCATTGGAGTGGAAGCTGGGGGTCCAAAAAATAGTAAACTTCACGCGGCACCACTAACTAATGGTTCTAAAATTGGTATTCTACATGGTGCAGCACAGTACGTTGTACAAGACAAAGAAGGTCAAATAGGTTCTACAGAGTCAATTTCAGCAGGTCTTGATTATCCTGGAATTTCTCCTCTTCATTGTTTTCTTAAAGATACAAAAAGAGCAAGGTACACTTCTGCGAGTGATGAAGAAGCACTTAAAGCATATCAGTTGGTATCAAAACTTGAAAATATTTCTCCTTCACTTGAACCTTCACATGCTTTTGCTGAAGCAATAAAAATAGCACCTAAATTAGACTCCTCTGAAATTATAATTGTTAATTCATGTGGAGATAGCCTTAAAGATAAAGATATAATAAAGCAAAAATTAGGATCATACATAAGATGACATCTAAAATTGCTCAAGCTTTTAATAATTGTAAAAAAGAAAGAAGACCCGCTTTAATTACTTACACGGTCGCCGGAGATAACACCAAAAAAAATTCTCTCAAAATATTAAATAAAATATCTAAACACGCAGACATTCTTGAACTTGGATTTCCACATAATACACCTATTGCTGATGGAGGACAAATACAAGGTAGCTCACATCGAGCTCTTAAAAATGGAATTAAGTTAAAAGATGTTTTTCAGATTGTAAAAAAATTTAAGAAAAAAAATTCTATTAAGCCAATTATTCTGATGGGGTATTATAATCTAATTTATCAAAATGGAGAGGAGAACTTTTTAAGAAGTTGTAAAGCATCCGGAGTGGATGGCTTAATTATAGTTGATCTCCCTTATCCTGAAAATAAAAACTTTGCAAAAAGATGTAAGAAAAAATCAATTAATTTTATACAACTTCTGTCTCCGACTACGTCTAAAGATAGAATGAAAAAAATTATTAAAGATTCACATGATATGGTTTATTACATATCAATGTTGTCAACTACAGGAGGACAGCTAAAAGTTTCACCAAAAAAAATTATTAAAAATTATAATATTATAAAAAGAATTAACCCAAAAAAGAATCTCGTAATAGGGTTTGGTATTACAGATAAGACCATATCTTCTCTTAAGTCGGCTAATGGACTAGTAGTGGGGAGTTTGCTTTGTAAAATAATAACAAATTCACTCAAAATGGGACAAAATCCTGTCACAAATTTAGATAAAGTTGTATACAATCTAAAAAGAAAAATTATATGAATTGGATCTCGAAGTTTATTAAACCAAAAATAAAATCACTTTTTGAAAAAAAATCTTCAAAAACAGAAGAAAATCTTTGGACTACCTGTGGATGTAAAAACTTAATATATAAAGAGGACATGGATTCCAATCAAAAGGTCTGTCCTAAGTGTGGTGCGCATCATAAATTAACTTGTCGAGAAAGATTTGAAACTTTTTTTGATAATAAAGAATTTCAATTGATGGAGACACCTTTGCCTAAAGATGATCCTTTAAATTTTTGTGACAAGAAAAAATATGCTGAACGATTAAAAGCAGCTCGTAAACTAACTGGCCAGGATGATGCAATTTTGATTGCTAAAGGGAAAGTTCAAAACATTGACATGGTAGTTGGAGCGCAAGATTTTAGGTTTATTGGTGGATCATTTGGCGCAGCATCAGGTGAAGCATTTATAGCTGGAGCTCAACATGCGATTGAAAATAAAATGCCTTATATATTTTTTAGTTGTTCTGGAGGACAAAGAATGATGGAGTCGTCTATCGCGTTGATGCAAATGTCTAGAACTGCTTTAGCTGTCAATGAATTGAAAAGAGAAAATATTCCTTTTATTGTAGTTTTAACCGACCCAACAACTGGTGGCGTTACTGCCTCTTGGGCAATGTTAGGTGATATTTTAATTGCAGAACCAAAAGCTACAATTGGATTTGCAGGAAGAAGAGTAATTCAAGATACCGTTCGTGAAACCTTGCCAGAACAATTTCAAACAGCTGAATATGTAAAAGACCATGGTGGTATTGATTTAGTCGTTGAAAGACAATATTTGAATTCAACTATAGGAACGTTGCTAAATGTTCTATTGAAAAAAGCAGAGTCTCAAGCTAAACAAGACTCGAATGTCACTATCGATAAGTCTCTACAAACAGCTAGCTAATCATAAGCTTTTCAACAAAACTATTAATTTTGATTTAAAAAGAATTAAGTTAGCTTTAAAAAAATTAGGTCATCCAGAAAGAAAACTACATAATGTAATTAATTTTCTTGGCTCAAGTGGAAAATTTACAACTTTACACTCCTTGAAGTGTTTTATTGAAGCTAATAAACAAACAACGACTGCTTATATCTCACCATCTCTCAAAGATATTAAAGAACGGTTTTGGATGGGTGATAGATATTTAACTCATCAAGAAATCAAACAATCAATCATGCTAATTGCAAAATTAAAAGTCCCTCTTACTGTTTTTGAGGTTCTTACAGTAATTTATATAATTCATGCTTCAAAAAAAAATACCGACTATCACTTAGTAGAAGCAGGTGCATTATTTGCTAAAGACTCAACTAATGTATTTGATTTTCCTTTAGCTCAAGTAATCGTTAATATTAATAAGCAACATTTAAACTTTCTTAATAAAAAGACTTTGGATGAGGTTATCTTTCAGAAAGTAGGTTTTTTAAGTAATTTTACAAAAATTTATGTTGGCAAACAAAGGCCCGATGTATTAAGCAAAATTAAAAGAAATCTCAAAAAGAATAAAAGTATAATAAATTATCCAAATTCATGGAGATTGATAAAAAAAAATAATTCCTTTTTTTATGAAGATAAAAGAAACAAAATTAAGCTTAATGCTAAAAACATTTTTTCAAAAGGATTGTTAGAAAACCTTTGTCATGCAATTAAAATAGCTCTTGATTTTAAAATTGATATAAAAGTCATTGAAAGAACTATTCCCAACATTTCTTTTGAAGGGAGATTTCAATATTTAAAAAAAGGTAAGATAAAAAATAAACTTCATAAAAATGAACAGATTTTACTAGATGGTGCTCATGCTGAGACGGATGCTAAAAATTTAGCAAATTATTTAAGAAATATTAAAGTACCTAAATACGCTGTTTGGGCAATGATGAAAA
>MDTG01314996.1_pt1 | contig 12146 bp, 17 predicted proteins | sample 811421 | NCBI WGS metagenome assembly MDTG01 (sample SAMN05326645, study PRJNA326480) | marine metagenome | isolation source: seawater | place: Pacific Ocean: South East | collected 2011
AGAACTTGAAAGCGCTTATGGGGATGGTCAGATATCAGTTACTGAAACTGAAAAAGAGGTCAGAAAAAAACTAAGGAGGTCTTAATGGATCTGTATAGAAATAATATTTTTGAGGGTGGCTGGTATTCATTTAACGCCACAGCAGAGGATTGGGTTGATCACTACGCTGATAAAATGTGGGATACTTTTTTTGGATCTGTTTTACTAGATGATATGTATGGACCCAGAGTTGTAACAGATGAATTACTAATTACAAAAAACATAGATTACTCTGTTATGCAGAATAAATCAGTTTTAGTAATAGGTGGTGGACCGTCCTGTGATATATTGACTGATGATCTAATCGAGTCTTATGATTTTATATTTAGTGTTAATCATTTCTTTAAAAATGATTTAATTAAAAAACATAAAGTTCACCTAGCCTTGATAGGAGACGAGATAAACCTACAAGACCAAGATTTTATAGATTACCTTAACAAGCATAATCCAATTATCGGCTTTGAACATACAGCTAAAAGAAGCTTATTAGAGGTAATGGACTTCAAAGATATGTATCCTTTGAATTTTATTTATCTAACAAGATATTTTTCTAGACTAGGTTATACCATGAGGGCTTGTGTATTAGCTAAACTTATGGGCGCTGACAAGATAAGCTTTGTGGGTGTAGATGGATTTAAATCTAAAACTAAAGCTCACGCATTTGAAGAAGGTAAAAAAGCTCCAGACTTTGATGATAACAACAAGTTCATTAGTCAGATGGAAATTTTTTATAAGTATATGTTGATTGATTTAAAGATGCACCCAGATAAGCTCGAAAATTTATCTGATGGTCATGAACAGAGCATATATACAGGTATTTTAGATAAAGTAAAAAGTAATCTATGAAAACAGCGTTATGTTACTCTGGTCAAGTAGGAGCTTTTAGAAAGGCCGTGGATGAACAAGAGCGAGCATTTTTAAATGACTGTGATGATGTTTACGCTTACACCTCAAATATTGTTACTCATAAAACTCATAATCATAACTGGTTAAACCCTATAGATGGCAAGGTCCACAGGTATTTACATGGAGGTGAGGGTTGGAGAAAAAATTTGCCAGATTATGGCGTTGTCTACAAAGTATCTGATTCTACTGTGGAGCAAGAGCTTAAGTTATTAAAGAACAAGTTGGTAAAATATCACATATTAAACGAATCGCTAGAGGACACATTGAATGATTCTAACATGAGCAAATGGGAGTGGTTGAAAAAAAGACAACTCTTTAAAATGTTCGAAGCCAATGAAATGCTTAAAGATTCAGATGAGGAATATGACATAGTAGTGAGGTGTAGGTTTGAGTTTGCTCCAAATTTAAATATTCAGATAAAAGAAATATTTGAGAAGCATGGAGGCCCCGGCAAAATATTTATCTTTGGTGGTTGGCCCTGTGTCCAGCCGATGGTGTTTATGGATGAGATGATGTGTGATGGGTTTGCATTCGGTTGCCCCAAAACAATGAATGTATTTAGCTCTTTGTATCTTAAAGAAGAGCCTTATCCATACGATCCTAAATATAAAGAATGTTGGGATAAATTTGGAGATAACGTAGAATATCAGTTAAGAACTCATTTAGAAAAAAATGATATAGAGATAATATATCTAGGCAACCAAAGAAACTTTTTTCACCTATATAGATAATGAGAACATACGCAGAACACTATCAAGCTTGTAAGCATCAATACAAGATTCAAAATCCAGATTTAGAAGAATCTAAATACAAAGATTTACACGATCTAAGATTAGATACAGACATTTTCCCTAAAAATGAAAAATATTACCAGATAGTTAACGCAGTGTCTAAAGCAGTTAATGAAAAAATAGAAAATAAAGATGATCTGGTTGAAAACCCTTGGGCTACACATTTAAATTCTTGGGCAGAGATAGATGAAATCCATGATCTTTTTAATTTTATAATGCCTGACATTGAAGAAAAAGTTTTCAAGTCTAACGCTCAGATAGAACATTTACATGTATACAGAAACAAGCAGGGCGCAGAACCTGCTAGCTCTTGGATCTGGCATTACGATGACTGCCCAAACGAGTTTTTAAAATTAGTTATATATTTAAAAGATGTTACAGAGGACAGTGGCAGCTTTCAATATCTAGAGAGTGATGAAGGTTATTTCCCCATGGTCCCTACAAATAGAACATTTCCCGGTCACAGTGGAGTTCCCTTTTATTTTCCGAACAAAAGGATACCAAAAGAAGAAGTAGATAAAAGAATAGAGGAGGGCTGTAAACTTAAAAACCTTACGGGTAAAATTGGGACATACGCTTTGATGTCGCCAAATATTTATCACAGAGCAACTGTTCCAGAAAAAACAGCAGATCCTAGAGAGTGTTTGTTTTTCTTTATAAGACCAGCTCTTAGTAAGAAACCTTCTTATTCTGACGGCATTCACTCAATCAAACCAGAAGTTAATGTCAAAATGTATCCTCTAAACTAATGGATTTAGATAAACACACTTGGGAGAATAGCGATACGATGAAGGGGCTTTTTATTAGTAAGGCCCATAGATTCGCTCACAATCCAATTAGATCCGATAAGTATCTTTCTAGGTATTCTTTCTTGGGTAATAGTCTAAAAAGAAACTCTGAGTATATATATGCAGATATAAAAGAGTTTGATAAATTTAAAAACAGTAAAATCTTAGTTGTTGGCGGGGGTCCATCTACAATGGATTTTGAATGGGATCATACTCAATATGATTTTATATTTTCTTGCAATCACTTTTACAAGTGTCCTAAACTAAAAGATGTCAAGGTTGATTTAACAATGCTTGTGGGTGGGGAATTAAATTTAGATGACAAAAATTTCTTACAATATTGTCAGAAGTATAAACCATACTTTGCCGCTGAAGATTGGGGTGGATCAATAGACAAAATTAAAAATTTAAATCAATTGATACCTGACAGGGTTTTTGAATGTGTTTGTAGGTTTCAGGCTAAGTGTTGCGGTGTGGGGCCAAAAGTTGTTATACTCGCATTAGTATTAGGAGCTAAACAAGTGGATTTCATTGGTATAGATGGCGTGTCTAAAGATCATCATAAATCACAACCGCTTAGTCACTCTTTTGAAGATGCTAAAGTTTGGCACTCAGGTAAAATGGCTCAAGGAAGATATCAATACAACACGCTACTTAAGCACTATGCCGTTTTAAAAGCTTATCTCCAAACAACATTCTCCAATCAAATAATAAATAATTTAGGCGCTGGTCATGAACATAACTGCTTATCAAAACTATGAGCTTCTTAACTAATAAAAAATTTTTCGTAACAGGTGGCACAGGATCATTAGGTAAAGCCTTGGTTGCAAGGTTGTTAAAATTAAACGCCATACCTATTGTTTACAGTAGAGATGAGGGCAAACAGGCTTTGAACTTTCAAGACCTACCACCATTTACAAAAATTATTGGTGATATAAGAGATTTTGGCAAACTTAACACTTCTCTTAAAATACATAAACCGGATTATATTATACACGCTGCTGCTTTAAAAAGGATTGATGACATGGAATTTCATCCAGACGAATGCATCAAAACAAACATAAACGGCTCTGATAATGTTGCTAGAGCTGCAATAGAAAACAACATAAAAAAATGTATACTCGTTTCTACAGACAAAGCTTGCAAGCCTATAAATGTTTATGGATCTTCAAAGTTTATCGCTGAAAGAATTTTTACAAACTACGACTTTAATTCTGAAAATACTATATTCTCCTCTGTGAGATATGGGAATGTAATAGCCTCAAGAGGTTCATTCATACCAATGTTTATTGATCACATAAAAAAAGAAAAAGTTCTAGGTTTAACATCTAACGAAATGACTAGATTTCTTTTTACTTTGGAAGATGCAGTTGATGTTGTTTTGAACTCGATTGAAAACAGCTTGGGAGGCGAGGTGTTTGTTCCTCAAATAAATTCTTATACTTTGCCGACTTGTGTTAAGGCTTTAGAAAAACTACTAGATAAAAAGTGTGAAACATCTGTTGTTGGTTTAAGACCGGGGGAAAAACTTCACGAAGACATGCTGTGTGAAACGGAACTGCCATTTACATATGAGGTAGATGATACTAATCTTTTGCAAATAAGACCTCAATACTCAAAAAAATCTTATCAAAATTTTACTAAGTATGAGGGTGATCATTTTAACTCAAAGCTTTGGGTAAAAGATAATATTGATGAGCTTCTTACATTAATCAAAAAGGGTATCAACAATGAGTGAAGACACACTAATAACAGGAGCTAACGGAATGCTAGGTTCAGAACTACGTGAGCATTTTAATAATCCTGTTTTGCTACAAGGTCGTAGCGATATTGATCTTACGAAAACTAAGGCTGTATCTAAGTTCTTCAAAAATAAAAGATTTAAACAAATAATTCATTGTGCAGCTTTTACTGACTTAAATTATTGTGAACAAAATCCGCTAGATACATTTTTTCTTCATGCTGGGATCATACCATTCTTAAGATCTAAGTGCGATAAACTTATATACATCTCGACCAACCCATCTGCCTCTAGCAAAGTATATTATAGATCTAAACAAAAAGGAGAATTACTGACAGCTGAAAGAAGCAGTGATTTAGTAGTGAGAGTTAATATTTATGGTAATGGAGGATTGTCAAAGTGGGCTTTGACAGCTTTAGCTAAAAAAGAAGTTATTAGTGGTTATTCTAATGTATATTTTAATCCAGTCAGTGTGCATCAGTTGTCTAAATTTTTATCAAAAAAAAGTGATAAGTATCAAGGCATAGTAAATGTGGGTGCTAATAAAAAAGTAAGTAAGTATGACTTCATAATTATGTTAGCTAAAAAATTAGGTTTTGATAGCAACTTGATAAACGCTACAGAAATTCAAGGAGACGAGAGCGTTTTAGACTTGACTGTTCCTCTTAAAAATCAGTATTTTAAATACAGCCTTAGAAGAGGCATCAATCAATATGTCAAACACATACTTCATAGCTGACATCGCCGCGAATCATGACGGCAGTTTAGATAGAGCTAAAAAACTTTGCCTCTTAGCTAAAGAGGCTGGAGCCGATGCTGCGAAGTTTCAACATTTCAAAGCAGAAACAATAATAAGCGATAAAGGCTTTAGGGATTTAGGCTCCAAGCAATCACACCAATCTAATTGGAATAAATCTGTTTTTGAAGTTTATAATGACGCTTCAGTTCCACTTGATTGGACCGAGCAACTAAGCCTATATTGTAAGAGCATTGAGTTAGATTTTTTCACTACCCCTTATGACATAGATTATGTAGATTACTTAGATAACTATGTTGATAAATACAAGATAGGCTCTGGAGATATTACTTGGCATAAAATGCTTAGGAAGGTTGCATCGAAAGGTAAACCCGTGATCATAGCAAGTGGTGCTAGTGAATTAAGAGAAGTGGTAGATGCTGTAAAATTATTATTTCAATATAAAGATGTCCCTCAGATATGTTTAATGCAATGTAATACAAATTACACAGCAGAGGACAATAACTTTAACTACATCCATCTAAATGTTTTAAAAACCTATCAACGTATGTTCCCGGACATTCAAATAGGTTTGAGCGATCACACTCCCGGTGATGTTACAGTTTTAGGCGCTGTATCACTCGGTGCTACAATGATAGAAAAACATTTTACAGATGACAACAATAGAATAGGTCCAGATCATAAGTTTTCTATGAACCCAAAAAGCTGGCGGGATATGGTAACAAGGACAAGACTTTTGGAACAATCTCTGGGTGGGACAGAGAAAAAAGTAGAACCTAATGAGCTAGAAACAGTTGTGTTGCAAAGAAGAAGTATTAGAGCTAAAATCAATCTAACTAAAGGCCACGTTATTCAGGAAGAAGATCTAATTGAAGTTAGACCATGCCCCTCAGATGCGATACCAGCTAACGTAAATTTAGTTGGTGAAAAACTTAATCAAGATTTAGAATCTGGTGATTATTTAAAGTATGAGCATATTATATAAAAATATAAAGCTTAGGCCGATAGAACGCTCTGACTTACCTATCATCCAAGAATGGAGAAATGAACAAAAACTTATGAGATACTTTAGGGAGTATCGTCTCTTCTCTTTAGATCAAAAAGAATCTTGGTATGACTTGATGATAAAAGATAACAGGTTTGAGTTTTTTATTATTGAAGGTCAGGATGTGCCGTTAGGTGTCGCAGGATTAACTTACATAGATTGGGTGAACAGACATGCAGACGTTCACTTTTATATAGGAAAGGACAATCTTTGGATTGATAATGAGTTTACTCCTCAAGCCTTTGATTGTATTTTGGATTATGCTTTTAATAAATTAAATCTTAATAAAGTATGGGCTGAGATTTACTCCATAGATAAACTTAAGTTAGGTTTTTTCAAAGAGAAAGGGTTTACTGTTGATGCAAATCTAAGGGAACACTATTTTTACAACGGACAATATCACACATCTCATTTATTATCGTTACTAAGAAATGAATATACACAAAGCTTTGATAGTTGCAGCCCATCCTGATGATGATATACTAGGATGTGGCGGCTTACTTAGTAGATTTAGAGGAGAAATACAATTTAAAGTTGTTTTTATCGCAGAGGGAACTAGTGCTAGATTTGATAACAACTACAGCTCTGATTGTATAGCTGAAATAAATCACAGAACAAAATGCTCCCAAGATGCATTATCTTATCTTGGTGTTGAAAACATATCAGTGAACAATCTTAAATGCTGTAGCCTAGATACTGTTGGTCACCTAGAGGTAAACAAAATCATAGAGAAAGAAATAAGATTATTTCAACCAGACACAGTATTTACTCATTCAGACTGTGACTCTAACCAAGATCATCATATTGTCTACAACTCTAGCATTATAGCTACTAGACCGGGTAGTGTAGTAAAGAACCTTATTAGCTATGAAGTCTTAAGTAGCACAGAGTGGGGTTTTTCTAAAACATTTGACCCAAATCTATTCTTTGATTTACCTGAAGTAAACATAGAAGAAAAAGTAAACGCTCTTGAATTTTACAATACAGAGGTAAAAGATTTCCCATATCCTAGAAGCGCCAAAGGCGTAAGAACTTTAGCTAATTTTAGAGGCTTACAATCTGGCTATGAGAACGCAGAAGCGTTTAAAGTTATAAGAAGCTGCATATGAAAATACTATGTGTCACATACAGGGATTGGGCTAAAAAAATTTATGAAATGTTAATGTGTGAGTTTAATCAACACTCTTTTACATTTATTAACAGTAAAGAAGCTTACTCTGATAGTTTAGTTGAAGAAATAAATCCAGATTTGATATTATGGTATGGGTGGAGTTGGATTATACCTGACAATATTGTAAGTAAATATTTATGCATTATGCTACACCCATCCCCACTACCAAAATATAGAGGTGGGTCTCCAATACAAAACCAAATAATAAATGGAGAAAAAACTAGCGCGGTAACTTTATTCGTAATTAATTCTAAAATGGACGAGGGCGAAATAGTAAGGCAGGAATCTTTTACATTAGATGGAAATCTAGAAGATGTTTTACATAAAATTACTAAATTAGGTTATGAACTTAGTGCTGAAGTAATTAAAGAGATGCCTTATATTGATACTTATTCTCAAAAGGGTGATGCTACTTATTGTAAAAGAAGAAAGCCAGAGGATAGCGAAATAACCCTAGAGGAAATATCTAACAAAACAGCAGAGCAACTTCATAACAAAATACGATGTTTGCAAGATCCATATCCAAATGCATTTATTAAATGTGGAAATGGTGAAAAGCTTTATATAATAAAGAGTAAATATGAAAACTAATGACGATATCTGCTTGATTGTCCAAGCTAGATTAGGATCTCAGAGGATACCGGGTAAGATGCTCCGTGAGTTTTGCGGCACAACCTTAGTGGATATATTGTTTGAGAAGCTTAAAAAGCTAAAAAACCTTCCTTTAAATAATATTTATTTTTCTGCTTATGAGCCTGAACTTAAAGAGGTCGCTGAAAAACATGGCATAAAAATTTTCCATAGATCTAAAAAATCGGCTGATTCTGAAGGTCAACCTCTAGATGAGATATATGAATGGTATAACAAGATACCGTCTGATCCTAAATATGTTGTTTTAGTAAGTGCTTGCAACCCTCTCTTGAAAACAGAGACCATTGATTCATTCATAGATTCTTTTAAAAAATCAGATAAGGAAGGCGCGTTTGCAGTTTTTGAAAAAAAGACTTACTACTGGGATAAAAATAAAAATAATATTACAGATTGGGCTGGTTCTACAATTATGAACACAAAATTTGTAGATCCAGTTTATGAGGCTGGTCATTGTTTATATGCTAGCAGAATGGATATAATAGGAGACAATAATTGGCTTGATACAAAATCTCCTCCAGAACCAGAACTGTTTGTAATGAATGAGCTAGAGGCTTTTGATATTGATTATGAGTGGCAATTTAAACTAGGAGAACTTCTTTATGATAATTTACGTTGATATTGACAATACAGTGTTTAAGACAAAAGGAACTAACTATGAGGATAGTGTGCCTATGCCTCGCAGAATAGAAAAAATTAATAAATTATATGAGAACGGGAACACTATTGTTTATTGGACTGCAAGAGGCACGGGATCTGGTAAAGATTATTCAAAATTAACAGAAGATCAGCTTAGAAAAAGTGGCGCTAAGTTTCATAATCTTTTGATGGGTAAACCAGTCTATGATTTGTTCATAGATGATAAAAATATTAACTCAGAAACATATTTCGGATCATGAAGAAAATAATTATTACAGGTGTAACAGGCCAAGATGGTAGCCTAATGGCTGATTATCTATTAGAGCATACCGAACACGCGATTATAGCTGGGGTTCGAAGGTTGAGTGTAAAAAATCACGATAATATTTCTCACTTAGTAGATCATAAAAGATTTAAGTTAATTGATCTAGATATTACAGATCAAGCTAATGTAGATAGGGTTATCGCTGAAGAAAAGCCTGATTACTTTATTAACTTTGCTGCTAACTCTTTTGTAGGCGTTAGCTGGAAGATGCCAGTTAATCACATGGAGACAAATGCAATGGCTGTTTTATATCAGCTTGAGGCGATCAGAAAACATTGCCCTATGTGTCGATACTACAACGCTGGCTCTTCAGAGGAGTTTGGTGACGTTGTGGAGACTCCACAAGATGAGACGCATCCTTTGCGCCCTAGAAGCCCGTATGGGGTTTCTAAGTGTTCTGCTAGACACATTGTAAAGGTTTGGAGGGAATCGTATAATTTGTATGCAGTCCAAGGTTGGTTATTTAATCATGAAGGAGTCAGGCGTGGTGAGGAGTTTGTTACAAGAAAAATCACAAAAGCTGTAGCTCGTATTTATAATGAGTTTGTAAGAACAACGGGTGATAGGTATGACTGGGCAGAGGAAAGTGGCAAAAAAAGAATTACTTCTTTGAAGCTGGGTAACGTAGATGCTCAAAGAGACTGGAGTGATGCTGAAGATTTTGTGTCTGGTGTTTGGAGAATGCTTAATCAAGACAGAGAAAATCCAAAAGATTATGTTTTATCCTCTGATGAAACACATACAATTAGAGAGTTTGTCGAAGAGGCTTTTAATTTTGCTGGATTTGCTACTCATGAATGCGAGTGGGTCGGGAATGGTGTCGATGAAAAATATATGCATGGACAATACGCTCTTGTGGAAATAGATCCACAGTTTTTTAGAGAGGCCGAGGTTAATTTACTTCTAGGTGATTCATCTAAAGCTCGCGCAGAACTAGACTGGCAACCCAAAACGACTTTCTTACAGCTCGTCAAAAAAATGCTTGACCGAGATATGCAAGAGTGATATTTTTGACATATGCCCCGTGGTAAAAAAGAATGCCCGTGTTGCTCTGAATTTGTCGCAGCACGGGCTTCTTCTTGTAAGTGTGGTCACATTTTTAAAAATAAAAAAAAGAAAAGCTCTAGAGTTCCTAAAAAAGAAATATTGTATAGGCTTGTAGATGTCCCAGCCAAGGGTAGAAATAATTTTTACGCTAGGGAGTTTAAGCTTCTCAATATTTTGATTGACAGATATTCTGTAGAGTTTATGAATGTTGTGACTTTTAATAAAAAGTTTGAATCACTTAGCTATCTTGTAAGTGAAAAACTAAAAGAAACACTTGACAAAAAGTTTCGCTCATTCAACTACAAATCTGATCCTTCTAGATACGATGTGTATACTCTAGGTGAAAAGACCGGAGAAGATGCGGTCGTAACCAAAAACAAGAAAACAATAAAACAATTTTTAAATGACTGAACAAACTGAATCTAGCAAGCTGTTGAAAAACTTCCTTAAAACAAACAAAGAAGATCATTACAATTTTGAAGATGAGATAGACTACAAAGTTTCCAGCGGATCTCTTAACTTTGACTTACAACTAGGAGGAGGTTTCGGACCCGGACTCCATAGGTTTGTGGGCATGAACGAAGGAGGAAAAACCTCGGAGGCTCTTGAGGTTATGAAAAACTTTTTGAATGACATGCCTAAAACCAAGGCTGTCTACATAAAAGCAGAGGGTAGACTTTCTCCAGAGATGAGAAAGAGATCTGGTGTAAAGTTTGTGTTCGATGCAGATGACTGGGTAGAGGGAACCTGTTTTGTTTTTGAATCAAATATTTATGAAACTGTCGTGCAGCTTTTAAGAGAGCTTGTCGGTAAAAATGAGGATTCTTTAAAATATTGTTTTGTTTTGGATTCTGTAGATGGATTGATCTTAAAAAACGATTCAGATAAAAGTTTTGAGGAGTCAACTAAAGTAGCTGGGGGTGCAGTTGTTGCTGCTAAATTTATGCAGAGAATGAGTATAGCTTTAGCTAAGAGGGGTCATATGGCTATTTTCATATCTCAAGTTAGAGCCGACATTAAGTTAGATCCATACACCAAAGCTCCTGTAAGACAAACTACGGCAACAGGAGGTAATGCTCTGCTACATTTTGCTAATTGGATTATTGAGTTTGAACCAAGATTTGTTTCTAGAGATATGATCTTGCAAAATCCAACTGTAAAAAAGATGGACCCGAAAAAGAATCCGGCCATTGGTCATACCGTCACTGTTACTGTAAAAAAATCACCTAACGAAACAACAAATAACAAAATATCATATCCAATTAGATATGGTCGTAAAGGTGGCAATTCTATTTGGGTTGATAAAGAGTTAGTAGATTTGTTAGAAGCTTGGGAATTCATCTCTAAGTCTGGCGCTTGGATTACCTTTACAGAAAGCTTCAAAGAAGTTTTAGAAAATACTGAGTTTAAACTCAAAGATAAATTTCAAGGCGTTAATCAGCTGTTTGAATTCATAGAGCAAAACAAAGATTTTTCTCGCTTTTTAATAAACTACTTTAAAAATGAAATTGGCTCATTTTCATGAGGTTTTATGACTCGGGTGGTAGACTTAGGAATCTTAAGCAAGCTAGGCGATATCTTATCAAATGGGAACAGGCTAGCCGTAGTAAGTTCCAAAAGGGCGTAAAAGATTTTTTGAAGCCATATTGGAAACATGATATGGTTTTTGAGGAGTTTAGAATAGTCGGATCTAGACTGTCTTTAGACTTTTACAATGCTAATAAAAAAATAGCTATAGAAGTCCAAGGAGCGCAGCACACTAAATATGTTAAGCACTTTCATAAAAACAGATTAAAATATTTAGATCAGCTAAAAAGAGATCAGAAAAAGCTAGACTTCTGCGAAGCGAACGATATAAAGCTGGTGGAAATATATCCTACAGATGTAGTCGATACTTCATTCTTCGAAGATAAAGATATTTACTTATGAGCGAACCCACAGGTAAACTAGAGTTTAATATACCACAAAATTTTTTAGAGCAGCTTTATGAGTTCAGCGGCGGGGCTGATAAATATAAAGGTATGGTCATAGCCTTATGCTCAGAAAGAGGGTCACCTATAGTGTATTCTAAATTTGAATCTCCAATCATGGAACTTGGTTTAAAAAAAGCTATAGAGGATTATATTAATGATCAAAATATGAATGAAGAAGAAACAGATTTATGATATACGACTTTGAATTAGAGAGGCAGTTATTGGCTGGCCTAATAAAAACACCTGATGATTTCTCAGAGATATCAAATTTTGTTG
>MDTG01340751.1_pt1 | contig 12146 bp, 8 predicted proteins | sample 811421 | NCBI WGS metagenome assembly MDTG01 (sample SAMN05326645, study PRJNA326480) | marine metagenome | isolation source: seawater | place: Pacific Ocean: South East | collected 2011
TGCCCCGGCTCCCATAAGGGTGCCGCGACTTCCCGTCGTTTGCCCCGCACCCAATTCCCGAGTCGAATCAACTATTACCTTTATCTGTTCCGCCGCAACACCCAGTTCTTCGACTGCAACTTGGAGAGCGACGTTATGCACTCCTTGGCCCATCTCAGTCCAACAATGTCGAACTTCTACGGTTCCGTCTACCTCGAATCTGACCACGGCTTTTGCTATTTCATCAAAACCATTTCCAAGTCCTGAGTTTTTCAGGCCCAAACCAATTCCGACTGGCAACCCATCCTTGACTGCCTGGTCATATGCAGGTTTCACTGCGTCTAGACAAGCTCGAGCACCCAGGCACCCATCGTCCATTATCTGGCCGGGACCCCAAATGTCTCCAGGGTTCACGACATTGAGGGATCGCATTTCCCAGCCGCTGATACCAACTTTTTCGGCTAGCCGGTCGATTATGCCTTCCATAGCAAACTGGGCTTGGTTGGCACCAAACCCTCTGAAAGCGCCGCAAACCGAGTTGTTAGTCCGAGCTGCGACCGCTTCAACATCCACAGCCTGGAGCACATACGGGCCGGTTGCGTGGCCGGCAGCTCGCTCTAAGACTTTCATACCGACCGACGCGTAGGGTCCTGAGTCTCCCAACATTCTGGCTCGAAGGCCTGTCAGCTTCCCTTTTTCATCACACCCGGCTTCGTATGTCATTCGAATCGGGTGACGCTTCGGATGCATAAGCAATGATTGCTCTCTAGAGAGCGTGATCTGAACGGGTTTTCCCAGGAGCCACGCAGATAACGCTGTGTGTACCTGATTCGACATGTCCTCTTTACCGCCGAAGGCTCCACCATTACTTACAAGTTCAGTAGTAATTAGGGATGGATCAAGATCTAAAACTCGGGCAATGTCATTTCGATCATCCCAGATTCCTTGACCCCCGGTGTATACGTAAAGGCCTCCGTCGGTAGGTACTGCAAGTGTTGATTCAGGTTCCAGAAATGCGTGTTCAACTCGTTGCGTTTGGAAAGTTTCACTCACGACATGCGCAGATTGTTCCAAGACCGAATCAACATCTCCTCTCTGGTATGCAGATTTCGAAAGGATGTTTCCTTCTAGTCCCCAGACAGCATCTTCGTCACTATCGACAACTCTGACCGGGTCAGTCATTGGCTCATGGACTCGGCATTCGACCTGCACTAAGGCCGCTGCTTCCACAGCTGTCTTTCGATCGTCAGCAACCACTACTGCCAGTACATCTCCCAGAAATGAAGTGCGACCGCCTACTGGAATCATTACTGGCCAATCTTTGTGGATTAATCCAACCCTGATTTCTCCAGGTATATCCGCTGCTGTGAAAACCCCAGCTACACCTTCTACCGACAACGCAGCTTGTACATCAATTGCGATGACATCAGCTCGTGCATGATCCGCCAGCCTCAGCGCACCGTGGAGCAGGCCATCTACCCGCATGTCATCAATAAACGGTCGCACTCCAGCCGCTAAAACATCTGCTTCGTATTTAGTTCCTCGGGACCCAACACCTTTAGGCGGCTGTGGTTCTCTGTTCACTCCCGAAGCTATGTCCAGAATGGCATCGAGAATCTTGATGTACCCAGTGCATCTGCACAAATGAGCTCCGAGGTGGCGAGCTGTTTCGTCTCGGGTGAGAGCTTGGCCCTTTTTTTCTATGAGCGCTTTTGCCCGAACCAAAATCCCAGGGATACAAAAACCGCATTGCAGCGCGCCATGTGCAGCAAAAATATCGCAATAACGTTGAAGCTCTGCCTCCTCGAACCCCTCGAGTGTGGTGACATTTTCGCCGTCAGTTCGTTCTAAAGAGGTTTGGCAAGCAACTCTGGCTTTGTCCCCGACTAAAACCGTGCACGCTCCGCACTGACCCGAGGGTGCACAGCCATCTTTGGCTGAAATCACTCCAAGTTCATCTCGCAACGCTCCCAACAGGTGGTGGTGCGATTCAGAAACGCTCACCGGTTGGCCGTTCAATTGGAATGACGTCATTGGTCCGTTTTCTGCCTCGTTATGAATTCGTACATTTCAGGTCGTCGATAACGATCGAAGTCAAAAAGAGTGTCCTTATAGTGCTTGCACCAGTCAAGATCGCAGTCCGCTACCAAAAGTTCATCACCACTGGTTTTAGCTTGAGCCACGATTTGACCCGAGGGAGCGATGATGACTGATTCAGCTAGAGAATCGACTCCCTCTTCGACGCCTCCTTTTGCGACCCCAATAACCCAAGTCCCGTTCTGATAAGCGCCTGCCTGCATAACCAAGTGGTTATGGAATGACTGCAACGGATTTTGAGATGGATCAGGGGCGTAGTGCAGTGGAGTGTTGTACCCAATAAGAATCATCTCGACGTTTTGGAGTCCCATAACTCGATACGTCTCGGGCCAACGACGATCATTGCACAAGGCCATACCCATGACACCGCCAAAAGCTTCCCAAACACTAAAGCCATCAGGTCCTTCTTCGAAGTAGCGGCGCTCCAAATGTTGAAATGGACGCTCTGGTTCATGTTCTTCATGGCCAGGTAAGTGCACTTTGCGATATTTACCTACAAGCGAACCGTTTTCGTCTACAAGAATCGAAGTATTAAAGCGCCGGCCTTCTGAGGTCAATTCGGCGTACCCAAGATAAAAACCAATGCTGAGTAATTTCGCCTGATCAAACAGTCTTTGCGTTTCCGGACCAGGCATTTCAGTTTCGTAATACGAGTTCAATTCCTCGGGAACATCATCCAAATACCAACGCGGGAAAAAGGTGGTGAGGGCCAGCTCCGGGAACACGACTAATTCACAACCCTGGTCACTTGCTTCTTTCATCAAGGTAACCAACCGATCCACGACCTCATTTCTTGTGTTGTCTTTAGCTATTGGCCCCAATTGAGCTGCGCCCACTCGCAGTGTCCTCACCAGTCAACCTCAGTCAATGCAAGCATTGTGTCGCTAAGCAGTTGTGCTCCGGCTATCAAATCTGCGTCATCAGTGTGCTCAGCGGGGTTATGGCTAATGCCATCCAAGCTAGGAACAAAGATCATTCCAGTGGGACAAATACGCGCCATCATTTGAGCATCATGTCCAGCCCCAGAGGGCATGCGCTTTGTTGAAAGACCAGTCTGTTGCGCTATTTGTTCAATCTGCTCAACAATCCTGTTATCAAACTCCACCGGTTCGAAGCGCGCCAGTGATCTCGATTCAACTGTTATACCTTCATCAGCAACAAGAGCTGCTACATGGTCGCGAAGTCGTTCTTCAGCTAGTTGTAAAACGGCCTCGTCAGTGTTGCGAAGGTCGACAGTCATGGTCGCACTCGCTGGGACCACGTTCACCAGGTTTGGATGCAAATTCAGCGAACCAACAGTGGCTACTTGCGTGCCTCCCATTTCTGTCGCTATAGACCTGGCCGCTACTACCACCTCGGCGGCTACGCGCATGGGGTCTCGACGAAGCGACATCGGAGTTGTACCCGCGTGATTCGACTGACCAATCAAGGTCAATTCTGTCCACGAAATACCCTGTACCCCTTCAACAACTCCAATTTGTATGTCTTCGTTATCCAAAACCGGCCCTTGTTCAATATGCAACTCAACAAAAGCGTGCGGCGCGACACCCGGACATGGAGCGGCCCCTCGATAACCAATACGTTCAAGTTCCTCACCAACAACAGTGCCGTCTGCGCCCTCAACTTCAAGCACAGCTTCAACACTCATACCGCCTGCGTAAGCAAGGCTCCCCATCATGTCTGGTGGGTAACGTGAACCTTCTTCATTAGAAAAGAAAGCCACAGCCAGAGGACGTTTGAGTTCAACTCCCGTCGCGATTGCTGCTTCGATAACCTCTAGTCCGGCTAAGACACCAAGGTTTCCGTCGTATCGGCCTCCAGTACCCACGGTGTCAATATGAGATCCAGCCATTACCGCTCCGGAAGCGCCATCTAAATGGGTGGAAGCAACAACATTTCCTACGGCATCAATTGTGACTGTCAGGCCCAAATCTCGCATCCATGTAACAACCAGATCACGCCCTCCGCGGTCAGCATCACTGAACGCCAACCGCGAACACCCTTTGGTGCCTTCGATTTTTCCAATTTGAGCAAGTTCAGCTATACGTTCAAGAAGCCGTTCCCCATTGATCAGCACAGATGAACTATTTGGCAAAGCCATATCTTTATTGAACCGATTCGCCCGCAAAATAGCTAGTGATTCTTCTTACCCTCAGATTTCGTTAATGTTCACTAACTACTATCCGATGGGAGATCTCGTGAATCGACCAGCTTTATACCTGCAAGATGCTCACGCGATTAGCGAAGGAATCGAATTCGCTAAATACGCTGAAAAAAGCGGATTTGATGCAATTTGGCAGGCCGATTCTCGGCTAGTTCGCGAGGCATCTGTGCCAATGGCGGCTTTCGCGGCGACAACAGAAACAATCAAAATCGGTTCAGGTGTAGTGGATGTGTGGACACGCAACCCAGCCCGGCTCGCCTCAATGTTCGCAACTCTTGATGATTTAGCACCAGGACGAATTTTATGTGGACTGGGAGCCTGGTGGGATCCCTTGGCCTCCAAAGTCGGAGTTTCACGTGACCGACCTTTAAAAGTTATGCGAGAAGTAGTTACAGCTGTGCGGGCACTTCTCGCAAACGAAACCGTCACCTTCGACGGAGACTTCGTACAACTGGACGGAGTTGAATTGGATTACGTGTACCAAGAACGCAAACCGAAGGACGTACCGATTTACATCGGGGCAACTGGCATGAAGATGATGGAACTCACTGGCGAAATCGCTGATGGGGTCGTTTTGAACTATCTAGTTTCTCCCGATTACAACGCCCGAGCAATGGACGCTTTAGAGCGAGGTGCAACAAAAAGTGGTCGCTCAATTAATGACCTTGATCGGCCACAGCTCGTAGTTTGTTCTGTTCACGAAGACAGAACTACAGCTTTGAACATGGCCAGAAATATGGTTGCCCAATATTTGGGTCAACAACCTCACATCATGGAAGCCTCAGGAGTACCCAAATCATTACTCGAATCAGTAGGTGAAGTACTTACTTGGCCAGCAACGCATGAGCAGGTCGAGGCTGCGGCAAAACTGGTGCCCGATGAAATTGTGCAAATGCTCACAGCTTCCGGCACGGCTGAAGAAGCACGGGAAGCAGTGCAAACTTATATGGCGAACGGTTGCACTTCCCCAGTGTTATATCCACTAGGCGATGTTTATGCCACGATCGATGCTTTTGCGGGCTGGACCGGATCTGACTAAACAAATTTTCCGCAACGTCGCCAGAATTTAAAAGCTAATCACTTCCACGATTCAGCTTTACTAACTCTTTCTACAGTGGGCTCACCGCTCTCCCAGAATGTGACAAGATGCGGGGGTTCGAAGTCGAAAAATTAGAGATAGGGCGGTAGAAATGCGGAGGAAGATTGCAGCATTACTGGCAGTCTGTATCGGGCTAGGTTTTGTATTAACAAGCTGCGGATCAGACGACGATGCTGATACGAAAGCTGCGTTTGTATACGTAGGACCAGTTGGCGATGCTGGTTGGACATATGCACACGACGAAGGTCGACAATACGCGGAAAATGAAACCGGTATCGAGACTGCTTATGTAGAAGCGGTCCCAGAAGGAACAGCAGACTTTGCGAACTACGTTCGTGATTTCATTGACCAGGGTTACAACATAATCATCGGTACATCATTCGGATACATGGATGACATGCTGGCATTAGCTGACGAATACCCCGACGTGGTCTTTGAACACGTCTCCGGCTACAAGATGAACGACAGCAACTTTGGCAACACTTTTGGCCGAATGTATGAGCCACGTTATCTCTCTGGAATGGTTGCCGGAGCAGCAACAAGTTCAGATCTAATTGGTTATGTAGCTGCCTTCCCAATTCCTGAGGTAATACGAGGAATCAACGCATTCACTCTCGGTGTGCAAGCCACTAACCCAAGCGCCCAAGTGGAAGTCATTTGGACCAGTACCTGGTTTGACCCAGTAGTTGAAGGTGACTCTGCCCAGGCGTTATTAGACAAAGGTGCTGACGTAATCGCTATGCACCAAGACTCAACAGCCGCTGGCGAAAAAGCTGAAGCAGCGGGTGCACGCTGGGTGTCCTACAACTCTGACATGAGTGCTTTCGCTCCAAATGCTTTCCTGACAGCACCTGTTTGGAATTGGGGTCCTCGATACGTCGAAATAATCGAAGACGCAAAAGCCGGTAACTACGCTCCGACCTCCTACTGGGGCTCAATGGCAGACGGCATCGTGGATCTAGCTCCAATAGCAAGCGACGTTAACCAATCTGTGGTTGATCAAGTCATGGACGCAAAGGCAGCGATTGTTGCAGGCGACCTTCATCCATTTACTGGTCCAATCATGGACCAAGATGGCAATGAAGTCTTAGGCGCTGGTGAAGTCATGGACGATGGCGCAATGCTTGGAATGAGTTTCTTCGTTCAAGGCGTCATTGGGTCGACTGGCTGAGTTAGTTAGCAATTAACAACACGAAGCGGCGCCGGCGAGGATTACCCACGTCGGCGCCGCTAACGCGTTTGTACAAAGCAGGTATTCCCATAAATGACCCAACCCCCACCCATTAGCGACAAAGAACCCTTCTCAGTCGAATTGACTGAGGTGTGGAAACGATTTCCCGGAATTGTTGCAAACGCTGGAGTTGAACTTGCCGTACAACGTGGTTCAATTCACGCCCTTCTAGGTGAGAACGGAGCAGGTAAGTCAACCCTCATGAACATTCTCGCTGGGGTGTACCGGCCCGATAGTGGGGAGCTAAAGATTCATGGATGTTCACACCAATTTCGAAATCCAGCTGATGCATTGTCAGCCGGAGTTGGGATGGTCCACCAAGAGTTTCGTTTAATACCTTCCTTCTCCGTTGCAGAAAATGTTGTCCTGGGATCAGCTCCATCAATAATCAAAACTGGACAATTTGAAAGCAACGTGGCCGAAATGGCCGCCAAGTTCGGTTTACAGGTCGATCCATCACAACCCTTATGGCAACTTTCTATGGGAGAGCGGCAAAAGGTCGAAATATTAAAAGTGTTGTGGCGCGACGCACAGGTTCTAATTTTGGACGAGCCCACCACTGTTTTGACGCCGAGTGAAGTTGATGAGTTAGGCGAGATTTTGCGTCGGATGGCGGACGATGGACGATCGATTATCTTTATCAGCCACAAGTTGCATGAAATTTCTGGAATCTGTGATGAGGCCACTGTTCTTAGGCAGGGTAAGACAGTTGCTAACTCCTTACCCATGGCGACAACTAATCAAGATGAGCTAGCACGTCTCATGGTCGGCGCATCTCCCAGTATCGCTAATCGACAGACAGCATCAAGTCCTGGCCACCCCCTACTGGAACTCGAAAACTTGAGCGCCCAAGGCGACCGAGGAGTCGACGCATTCTCAGGGATTAATTTTCAAATCCGTTCCGGAGAGATCGTTGGTATTGCTGGTGTAGCGGGCAACGGACAACGGGAATTAGCAGACGTTATTGCAGGGCTGCGGCCTTCAAATAGCGGAACAATAACTATGAACGGCAGTGACATAACAATAGAAAGCCCGCACCACCGATTTCAGTCAGGGCTGGCATACATACCTGAAGATCGCCTAGGTGTGGGTTTGGCGCCTCGTCTTTCCATAACCGACAACGCGATTCTTCGCGTCTACCGCCAGCAACGAAAAGGCCCCTTTATTTTGGCTGAAAAAGCTCTCTCCTATTGCACTGACATAATCAGTCGCTTTGGAGTGAGGGCCGGGGATCTAAGTGGTCCCATCGCTTCTCTCTCGGGTGGAAACCTTCAACGGCTATTAGTAGGTCGAGAACTAGATGGACAGCCTGCTGTCGTGGTTGCTTCACAACCAACGCGAGGCCTTGATGTGAAAGGGGTAAAGGCCATCCAAGAGCTACTAATTGCACAGCGAGATTCAGGTGCAGCAGTGATGATGATCTCCGAAGATCTCGATGAGCTTCTCGCAATAAGCGACCGACTTCTCGTAATGGAAGGCGGCTTAATTCGCGGTGAATTTGATCCTCGAACTGCCTCGCGACAAGAAGTTGGTATGGCAATGCTTTCTGACACCCAGGCCGCGTCAAAACCATGAGGCGTCCTAGGTTGAACCTACGAGAGCAACCACTTCCCGGTGGACAACCGCTGGCATTCGGCATAGGCCTAGCTATCGCCTTATTTGTAGGGATATTGCTTCTTTTAGGAGCTGGCCATGACCCTGTGAAGATCTATTCCAGGATGTTCGAAGCCTCTTTAGGAGATCCAGACGCTTGGTCTATAACGCTCAATCGCGCCGTCCCTTTGGGGCTGGCGGGGCTGGCGGTAGCCGTTGCGGGCTCTATGGGACTTTGGAACATTGGCGCCGAAGGCCAAATAATGGCAGGAGCAATAGGGGCTGCGTGGGTTGCCCGTATAGGTGGTGATTGGCCTGGTTTGATCCTCATCGTAATGATGCTGGTTGGCGCTATAGGCGGAGGAGCGATCCTTGCTATTGGGCCCGCGATTGCGCGCGCCAAGCTCGGCGTCAACGAAATCATCACAACTCTGATGCTTAACGAAGTGGCAATTCGCCTAGTGCAATGGCTAATTCACGGGCCTTGGAAAGATCCTGATTCATTTAACTTTCCCCTAGCTCCAATGTTGCCTGATCAAGCTCGGCTACCAACCCTCTTCAGCCGCGCCCACTTCGGTCTACTTATCGCTGCTGCTGTAATTATTGCGGCCTCTGTCGCAGTGCGTTACACCGCTTGGGGTTACGAGCTGAGAATTGCTGGCTCGTCAGAAGCTACGGCCAGATATAGCGGAATCTCGCTTCCCAAGAAAGTCTTAACGGTTCTAGTTCTGAGCGGCGCCATAGCCGGGTTAGCAGGCGGCGTTGAATTAACGGGCACCGCTGATCGTCTAACAGAAACTATTTCAAATGGTTTTGGATTCGCGGGGATCATTGTCGCGGCGTTGGCACTTATGCGGCCATCCGGCGTGGCTGCGGTAGCCATACTTTTTGGGGCAGTTCAGATTGGCGGCCAGAGCATTCAGACACTGGGTGTTTCGTCCTCGGTCTCAACAATTCTCCAAGCATTTGTCTTATTTGGGGCAATAGGCGCCGGTGTCTTTAGCCGCTACGCGATTTCTTTCGACGGCGATTCGAGACCAACAACCGAGGAGGCAAAATCATGAACGAAGCCTCATTAGTCGGTCTCCTTTTCGCAACGGTTTCTTTCGGTGCGCTTCTCTATCTGGCAGCTCTTGGCGAGTTATTAGCCGAAAAAGCTGGCGTATTAAATCTAGGCGTCGAGGGCATGATGGCTATTGGCGCGGTCACTGCCTTTATAGCTGGAGTCGAATTTCAGAATCCTTGGCTCGCTTTAGTGATCGCAATGCTCAGTGGAGCTCTGTTGGCTTCGGTTCACGGGTTCTTTACTGTTGGTTTAGGAGCGGAACAAGTCGTGTCTGGCTTGTCACTTACAATTTTAGGGGTAGGCCTAGCTGCATATTTAGGCAAGAGCTATGTCGGGTTGCCACCTGGCGCAGAGCTGGTGCCCGTTGAGTGGGGATCTTTATCTGATTGGCCGTGGGTGGGTCCAATTCTGTTTAGCCAAGCCCCAATCGTCTATTTAGCACTGGTTCTAGGGATCACAGTAAGTCTGACCCTTTCACGAACTCGCCTCGGTCTAGCTCTAAGAGCCGCTGGGGAATCTGCGTCCTCTACTGATTCCGCTGGGCATTCAGTCTTGGGATTGCGCCTTTCTGCTGTTGCCGCGGGTGGTGCTTTAGCTGGGGCATCTGGAGCCTATTTGACTTTAAGTATCACCCCTCAATGGGCGGAGGGTGTAACCGCAGGTCGGGGATGGATAGCTGTAGCTCTTGTCATTTTTGGGGCTTGGCGTCCTGGTCGTGTTGGTTGGGGGGCTCTGCTCTTCGGTGGAACTTTGGCACTAAAAACCCGCCTCCAAACCTTCGGGGTTGATTTTTCACCGATAATTCTGTCGATGCTCCCATATGTACTTACTCTTCTCATTCTTCTCATCATTTCAATTCAGGCTCGTAAGCGCCCATCTCCGGCTCCAGCAGCTCTTGGTTTGGCTTATCGACGAGAAGAGCGATAACAGGCTCGGGCTATAGAACTGAACTACAGAATTGCTCGAGCTGCCGCCCAAATGTAGGCAACGAGAATAATGAGTAGCGCATAACGCCAGATTCGTTTACTCACACAATCAAACCTAAAGGTTAACCAACGACCTTCCATCGGAAACTCGATGGACATTCCAAGACTCGCTCCGATTTGCGGCAACTAGACCCGGACAGTCTTACACAGAGAAGTTCCTGTCTAACTGTGTTGGCATTCGCTACCAAAGACAACTGCACTCAACAGTGGCTTCTAGGGCCTTCCAGCGAAACGGTGTGGGCTCCGAGGTTGCGTCGCATCCTGTACATCTCAACACAAAGTTTCCATCTATTTTGCTCATCGTCACTGGTTGTTCACCAGTTGACAGTCTCGCTTCCTTTTTTGGAGAGACTTTTTGTCGGGCAATTTCTGGTAGTTCTAAGACATCAAAATCAAGATACAACGGGTCCGGTGATGAGATAGGAGGGTCATCCCAAGCTTCTCTATGGGCGTCAGTTTCTTCGCTCCAACCTAAGTAACTTAACCACGCGTATTTATCTACAGCGTCAAGCTTGTCAGGGATCTCTTTCACTGAATTCATTGGGCCAATCTTCTCTGGAACAATCAACTCCTCGGGACCCGAATAGTTAAGGAATGAAACCAAATCATCTTGTTCGCCTATCCCAAAAATTCGAGATGACTCACTAATAGCTTCAATTTCCTCCATAAACCCGTCACGTTCGGACGCTGTTGGGTCCTCCAAGGTGTCGCTGGCGTACAACACAACAAATCGGGCTCCAACGCCTAATTGCTTCAAACGAAGGATCCGGCCCATGCGTTGGATCATTTGCCTTCGTGTTCGGCTGGCATTTACGACAACCCCGAGGTTGGCGTCTGGGACATCAATTCCTTCATCTAAGACCCTGGGCGCAGCTACTGCGTCAAGCTTTCCATCTCGAAGATCGTTCAAGATGGTTTCGCGTTCCAATCGAGCAGTGTCGCCGGTAATAATTTCGATCCCGAGTAGCGGGTCCAACCGGTTAATTGCGTGGTTCGCTGCTTTTACAGTTTGGGTAAAGATGAGCGCGCCCGAGGCTTCAAGAATTACTGATGAGAAATTTGAAAGAACTTCATATTTTGAGCGGCTTGTTGCAACAATTTCACGGCGCTTTGAAAATGAATCGAGGTAAGTGGTGGCAGCCTTGCCATTTGGTCCTGCATCGTTCTCAGCTAAGTAGCTGACGGCAGCCAGAAAAGCTCCAAAAGGCTCCTGAGGCATATCGGGAATCGCGCGTAATGTTTGCCGAGCCGCAACTAACTCAGCTTCCATCAGATCGTATTCATCTCGTTCTTCTTTAGCCAAAGGCACTGCTACAAAAGCGACTCGCGGTTGTGCACAGACTCCATCAGCAATGGCCTGACCGAAATCGTATCTGTAACAAACTCCACCAAAATAGGGGACCAACGTCTTTTCGACTGCGTCATCAGAGCGTTCAAGAGTTGCAGTTAGTCCTAAGCGCTCTTCGTACTCATGGATGAGCGATTTACGTAAAGTGGCTCCACCAAACCCATGGCATTCGTCTGCGATCAAGAGGCCACCGAGATCTCCCGGCGGCAGTGGTTTCTTAGCGCTCGCAGAATGTCGAGTTGTGACTAACACATCACAATCATCCGCTCGGTCACTAAAGCTGTCTCCTAGACGCCCAATAACGCACTGGGGCAGCGCTTTCTTAAGACTCTCTGACCACTGCTCCATAAGGACACGGCTGGGAACGACGACCAACACAAACAGACCTCGTCTGTGGGCGTCAGCTGCAGCCTGAAGGGCAACATTTGTTTTCCCGGCCCCAGTAACCGCCTCGATAATGCCGCGACGACCGCACCGTAACCAGCTTGCCAGCGCTAATAGTTGCCACTTATAAAGGAAATGTTGAGAGATATTCATAGACCGATCCGTTGAAAGACGCTAAGGCCCAACGCCCTTAATTCCA
>MDTG01328803.1_pt1 | contig 12145 bp, 8 predicted proteins | sample 811421 | NCBI WGS metagenome assembly MDTG01 (sample SAMN05326645, study PRJNA326480) | marine metagenome | isolation source: seawater | place: Pacific Ocean: South East | collected 2011
AGGTAACACATATAATTACTGGCCTGAAAACTGGAGGCGCAGAACGGGCACTTTATAATCTACTAGCAAGTGACTTCAGTTCCAAATATGAATGCTCGGTTATTTCTTTAATTGATGAGGGTATTTATGGAAGCAAGATTCGTGCTTTGGGGATCCCTGTTTATCCCATGAACATGAGGATAAACTTATCAATTTTCCGTTCGCTAATCTTATTAAGGTCAATTGTTAAGAGGCTTGCACCGAACGTACTCCAGGGATGGATGTATCATGGTAATCTTGCTGCAACAGTGGCTAAATTTTTCTGTAACGACAAAGTCTCATTGGCCTGGAATATAAGGCACAGTCTTTACGAACTTAAATCTGAGAATTTTGCTACCCGTCAGATTATAAAAATGAATAAATTATTATCTAATCGAGCTGATGCAATTTTTTACAATAGTAAAATTTCTCTAACTCAACATGAAAATTTTGGTTTTAATTCTCATTCATCAATTTTAAACCCTAACGGATTCGATACTAATATTCTCAAACCGTCTTTTGAAACAAAGGAACTTATTCGCAGGGAACTTGGAATTTTAGATAATGATACTGTCATCGGTCATGTTGCCCGTTATCATCCTATGAAGGATCATATTACATTTGTTAAAGCTCTGATTAAGGTAATGGTCGAGAGATCAGATGTCGTAGCACTTATGATTGGGCGTGAAGTTAAGTCTGGCACTGCTTTCTTAATTAATGATTTGCCTGAAACAATAACTTCAAGATTTTACTTTTTGGGTGAACGATCAGATGTCTACGATTTGATGCAATCAATGGATGTCTTGTGTCTTACTAGTGCTTGGGGTGAAGGATTTCCAAATGTCTTAGGTGAAGCTATGTCGATGTCAATACCCTGTATTAGTACGGACATAGCGGACAGCTCAGAAATTATTGGCGATACAGGAATTGTTGTTCCTCCAGGCAAGCCCTGTAGCTTAGCCGATGCTATATTTGCATTCTTGAGTATGTCTAGCTCTGAAAAGGTTACTCTTGGGAGAGCGGCACGTGAAAGAATTGAAAAGAAATTTTTAATGCAAGTTAATGTCGAATGTTACGAAGCTATTTATGAAAAGTTATCAAAACTTTATGCTTCAACGAAATAATAAAATTATGAAATCTGAAATGGGTAATTTATGTGTGGAGTAACCGGATCATGGTCCTTGTCTGATTATGATCATGATTTAATTGCATCACGAATGGCAGATCAAATTTCATCTCGCGGTCCTGATGATAAAGGTGTTTGGACTGAAATTAATGAAGGTTTTGCCTTTGCTCATCGTCGCTTATCTATTCTCGATTTATCCCCAGCTGGACATCAACCCATGGTTTCTTCTTGTGGACGGTATGTGCTTGCTTACAATGGTGAGATATACAATCATCTCGATATCAGAAAGTTATTATTGGCGGAAGTGAATAACCCTGTTTGGAAAGGGCACTCTGATACTGAAACATTATTGGCAGCTATTTGTCATTGGGGTTTGGAGGAGACATTACAGAGAATAAATGGCATGTTTGCATTTGCGCTCTGGGACAATAAAAGTAAGGACCTCTATTTAGTCCGAGATAGAATTGGTGAAAAACCAATGTATTATGGCCTCTCTGAAAGCACATTTCTATTCGGGTCACAACTGAAGTCACTATATGTTCACCCTTCCTGGCAAGGAAAGATAGATCGAGATGCATTGTCACTCTATATGAAATATGGTTATGTGCCTGCACCATTCAGCATTTATGAGGGTATAAAAAAATTACCACCTGCTCATTTTATTGTCGTCAGCAACGGCGGAAGATCAGTTTCTGAGCCTAAATGCTACTGGAAAATAAATAATCTCACTGAACCAATGGAGTCTAATGATTTCAAAAACGAAAAGTCATATGTAGATAGTTTAGAAAGCTTACTTATTGATTCTGTGAAGCGCAGAATGGAGGCAGATGTTGAAGTTGGTGCATTTTTATCGGGCGGAATTGACTCAACTACAATAGTTGCACTGATGCAGAAAATATCGAAGGAGCCGGTTAAAACATTTTCAATTGGCTTTAAAGAGCAAGATTATGACGAGGCAAGACAGGCCAAAATGGTTGCAAAGTACCTTGGTACAGACCATTCAGAGCTTTATGTTAGTCCCGAAGACACAATTTCTATTCTACCAAAGTTACCATTGATTTATGATGAACCGTTTGCTGATAACTCTCAGATTCCAACATTTATTGTGAGTGAATTAGCTAAAACTAAAGTTAAAGTCAGTCTATCTGGAGACGGAGGAGACGAACTATTTTTTGGCTATAGTCGTTATTTTCAAGCATATAGTTGGTGGAGAAAATTGCGCTTGATCCCGAAACCTATAAGGCATTTATTAACACTAATTTTAATCTCCATTCCAGGTACATTGTTAAATGGACTGCATGCTTTCATATCTCACAGGTTTGGTATTAAGCATCTGAGAGACCGGATTCCAAAATTCGCTCATTTAATCAACTCACCTGATTGGCTTACATTCTATGATCGTATAATCACTCAAGGTAACTATCCGGAACCTCTTGTTCTTTATGCTTCCAAAAATAAAAGTTTTCTGAGTAGGTATAAACAAAGAATTGAAGGCTTATCTGAGCCAAAAAAAATGATGTATCTCGATACTATGCAATATTTGCCTGATGATATTCTAACCAAAGTAGACCGCGCTAGCATGTTTGTTAGTCTCGAGGCTAGAGTCCCTTTTCTAGACCATAGACTTGTTGAATTTGCCTGGCGAGTACCTTTCAAATACAAATTCAGAGACAATCAAGGAAAATGGATTTTGCGAGAGACTCTTAATCGACATGTGCCTAAATCACTTGTTGATAGACCTAAGAAAGGGTTTGGAGTGCCAATCGAATCTTGGTTAAAAGGGCCTTTGAAAGAGTGGGCTGAAACTCTGCTCAATGAAGAGGAATTAAACTCGCAAGGATTCTTTGATTCTTCTGCAGTTAAAAAAATGTGGACTGAGCACAAAGAGGGTAAGCGGCGATGGCATGTTCAATTATGGCGGTTATTAGTTTTTCAGATGTGGTTTAAAACAAATATTAAATAATTTAAAAAAAGAATATTTCAATTTATATTTTTTAAGTAAAAGAGCAGATTAAAATGAACGCAATTGTTTCTAAAAAATTTACAGAAAAAAAAATAGTTTATATCGATGTCGGTACTCATATTGGTCAAGAATATAAAGTTCTTTTCGTTTATTCTGTATGGGAATTTCTTTTTCGATTCTTAAAAATTTTTTTAGCTTCATGGCTATTTCCTAAGAATAAAAAAAATACTATAGGCCTGAATGAATTTCTGCTTATTGTTGATCAGACAAAAAAAATAAGAAGAGAGAAAAAAAATATCACTACTATTTTAGTTGAGCCAAACATACGATTGCATAATGAAAAAGTTTATAGACATGCAGATAATGTTTTTTGTTTAGCTTTAGGTGATACAGATGACCCTTTACATTTCTCAACTTTATTCCATCCAGATTCGAATAAAATTAGTCAAGGTGCCAGCATATTTAACACAAATGAGGAAATAGATCATAGTGATGGTGACAAAATTATTGTGTGCGGTTCTTTACCTTTCGCAGAGATGCTTAAAGTTAAGCTAGATCAAGAATTAGGCAAGAATAGTTATGAAATTATCCTCAGAATAAATTGCGAAGGCTCGGAAGACAGCGCAATTTACGGTCTTCATAAGGTATTTAAAAATCAATTCAAAACAATATTAGGAACCCTCACAGATGTAGGAAAAATAAAAAGTTCTACTGAGATGAAAGCTTTATTGGATTATATAGAGAATAATGGTTTGAAGTTTGTGCCTTTTTCAACTCTAATGACAACCTGGAAGTTAGCAAGTAAAGAAATCCTAAGTCTTCTTGAATGACCGAGCCAGTTTGAATTCTTTAGATCTACATTCAAAACCTTTGAGTATATTTGAGCATCATTTAATATGAATTATAGACCCGAAATAGATGGGCTGAGGGCGATCGCAGTCTTGCCCGTTATTCTTTTTCATGCGGGGCTTGAATTATTCAGTGGAGGTTTCGTTGGGGTCGATGTATTTTTTGTTATAAGCGGGTACTTGATTACAAAAATAATCCTAACCGATCTTGAGCAGGATAGATTTAGTATAGTTAATTTCTATGAAAGGCGAGCTAGGAGAATATTGCCAGCACTCTTTTTTGTTATCTTTAGTTGTTTGCCTTTTGCTTATTTTGCACTGTCACCAGGTGCTTTAGTTGATTTCGGACAAAGCCTCGTTGCAGTCCCTACCTTTTCATCAAATTATCTCTTTTGGAGCGAACGCGGATATTTCGGAGGAGCGGCTGAATTAAAGCCATTAATACACACTTGGAGCCTAGCAGTTGAAGAACAATTTTATCTTTTGTTCCCTCCTTTATTAATGCTTTTTTGGCATCGTATGAGAAACTGGACTGGTTTTCTCATTTTATTATCCATTTCATGTTCACTATACTTATCTTGGTTTCTTACAAAACTTCATTTTGAGACGGCTTTTTATTTGCCTTTTGCTAGAGCTTGGGAATTAATGATAGGAGCAGCGGCAGCCTTTTATGGAATACAATTGGGCAATTTTGGATATAAATATTCTGGTATTCTTTCAGCGATTGGTCTTATTCTTATATTTTTCGCAGTTTTTAACTTCGATAGTACTACAAGCTTTCCTGGACTTGCTGCCGCAGTGCCCGTTACTGGAACATTTTTGTTAATCATTGCGGGACCAAGACAACATTTAATAAACCGTATTTTAGCAAGTAGATGGTTTGTGAATATTGGTTTAGTGAGCTACAGTCTTTATTTATGGCATCAACCAATTTTTGTTTTTTTTAGACATTTAAGCTTGTCTGATTACATTATTATTTTTGGGATTCCTCTATCTGTCTCTCTTTCTTTATTGTCCTATATATTTATAGAGACACCTTTTAGAGATAAAACTAAGTTTTCTAAGAGAAATATCTTTATTTATTCTGCTTTAGCATCCTTGCTTTCTATAGCTTTCGGTTTGATATTAATTTTTAATGATGGATTTCTGAATCGATATCCAGAAACTGATCAAAAAATATTGAAGCAGTTTGTTAATCAAGGCAGCTACAACCAATTTCGTTTTGACCAACTTGAAATGAGGCCTTTTAAAATATCTTCTAAGCGTCGTATATTATTGATTGGGGACAGCTACGCAAAAGATTTAATTAATGTTATGTATGAGGGCGGTGCTGATAAGGAACTTCAGTTCTCTACAAAACAAATAAATTCAGAATGTGGGAATTCATATACCACTAATAATATAGATGATTTCATACCTGCTAATCGTTTAACAAGGTGTGAGTGGATGGGGAGATATGAAGATCCAAATTTCAAGTCTCTTATGGAGGAAGCTGATGAGATCTGGCTAGCCAATTCTTGGCTTGACTGGGTAATTGAACTTTTGCCTGAAACTCTAGAAGCCTTATCTGCAGAATTCAATGCAGAAATAAAAATATTCGGCAGCAAAAGCTTCGGCAAAATAACATCAAATAGTGTGTTAGGAATAGATCCATCTGAGCGCATTCTTTATGTACAACCAGCTGATGAAGAGGTAATTACTAGAAACCTGAGACTCCAATCAATTATTCCTGCAGAGAATTTTGTTGACCTAAGTGTTGTTTCATGTGGCGGAGATGTTAAAAAATGCAAGATTTTTACTAAAGAAGGTTTACTTATATCATCTGACGGAGGTCATCTAACAAAAGCAGGTGCAATACACTTGAGTGATGCATATTTGAATCTACCTAGTCTTCCATTACCAACCTCTTCAAACAAGTAAAGTTACATCTGTATATGTTATTCAAAACTTTCATAAAGCGTAGTGGGAAAATGTTTAAAATTTTAGTTGAATGTTGAAACAACTCACTTGGTGATGTTAAGAATCTAAATGAAAATAATTTTATGTGGTTCAGAAGCATATTCTGTAAAGATTTTCAGAGGAGACTTAGTTAGAGATTTGGTGTCAGCGGGACATGAAGTAGTCATTATGGCTAATAATGCTTCCAAAAAGAATTTATTAGAATTTTCTTCGCTAGGAGCTAGATTTATAAACTCTCCAGTTTCTAGATCAAGCTTAAATCCTCTTGAAGATATAAAAGTTTTTTTCAAATTTCTACAGGTTTTTATTAAGGAACAGCCTGATTGTGTTCTGAGTTATACCGTCAAACCAGTCGTATGGAGTGGTATAGTGCTACATCTCTTTCCAAAGATACGATTTATTGGAATGATTACAGGACTTGGCTATGCATTTGGCGGGGAAAGAGGTTCACGAACCTTCGTGAATTTAATAGTGAAATTGCTATATAAGTTTGCTCTATTAAGAGCTAATGCGGTAGTTTTTCAAAATCCAGATAACAAGAAAACCTTTATAAACCTTGGGCTAGTCAATCCCAAAAAAGCAGTTGTAATTGGTGGGTCAGGAGTAAACTTGGATTATTTTAATTACAAGCCTTACGATGAAAAAACCTCCCGCTTTTCTTTCCTGATGGTTGCAAGGCTTCTCAAGGATAAAGGAATTTTAGAATTTCTTTCAGCTGCAAGTAAACTTAAAATCGATTATCCAGATGTAGATTTTATATTACTTGGACACGAAGATAAGTCGAAAAATGCAGTCCCTATATCAGAAATAAATAAGCTGAATACCGAAGGAGTTATTGAATATCATGGCTTTGTTGATGACGTTAGAGATTTCATAACTAATTGTGCAGTTTTTGTACTCCCCTCATACCACGAAGGTATGCCTAGATCTGTCTTGGAAGCTATGGCTATCGGAAGGCCAATAATCACAACAAATGTAGCTGGATGCAGAGAAACAGTAGTTAATGGCACGAATGGTTGGCTTATCCCAAAGGGAGATACCGAAGCACTTGTAGAAAAGATGAGATGGTTTTTGGATGCCCGATTAGAAATCAATAGAATGGGTTCTGTAAGTAGAGAAATTGCGGAAAAAAAATATGATGTTAATAAGATTAATAGGGATGTTGTGGATTTAGTCACAAGAACTTAGTTTTTAAGATTTTATATTTATTAGAAAAATAGATATGACTTATGAAAACGAAGGATATAAATTTTAAGATAGTTTGGATTTCAAGAAGTTATACAATGATGAAGTGATGTTCACCTCAAAGTCAATTATTGATATAACGCTCTCTTTTTTTGCTATTCTCTTGCTTTTTCCTCTGATACTTTTTATTGCTCTGTGTATCTTAATATTCGATGGCAGACCTGTATTTTTTGTTCAAAATAGACCTGGACTAAATGGAAAGATATATAAAATGATTAAATTCAGAACAATGCATCCACAAGGGAAGCATGAAGTTATTGAGGACAAAAGAAGGATTACTAAATTAGGGAATTTCTTAAGAAAAAGCAGTTTGGACGAGTTGCCAGAACTTTTTAATGTAATAAAGGGCGACATGAGTCTTGTCGGACCTAGACCTTTATTGGTGGAGTATTTGCCGCTGTATAGTCAAGAACAGATGAAGAGGCATAATGTAAAACCTGGTATTACTGGATGGGCACAGGTTAACGGAAGAAATAAAATTGGATGGAAAGAAAAATTTGATCTAGATATTTGGTATGTAGAGAATAGAGATTTATTATTGGACTTAAAGATAATCCTGTTAACTATTCAAAAGATTATTTCAAGAGAAGGTATCTCTGCTGATGGTGAAGCTACAATGAGTAAATTTAAAGGAACTGAAAATAAATGAAAATTATCTATGGTTTAGTAGGAGCTTCTGGCAATGGTTCAGAGATTATGCCTCATATGATAAGCAACGTAATGAAAGATAAAAGATCTACTGATGATATTGAATTTTTTTTTATTGATTCTAACGAAAAGATAAAAACATTAAATTCAATTAAAGTTATCACAGAAGATGAATTCTTTTCTTTAAAAACTGATAAATCTTTCTTCAATATTTCTATATCTGATTCAAAAATAAGAGCAGACATTGCTCAAAGGTTCGAACATAAAGGGAGTATAGCGCTTGATATACATGCAGACAGTTCTCAAATCTTACATAACTGTGAGGTAGGCCGCGGGAGCATACTTGCATCAAACTCACTCTTAACCTCTAACATAACTATAGGAAAATTCTTTCAAAGCAATATTTTCTCTTCAATAGCTCATGATTGTCATGTTGGTGATTTTGTAACTCTTGCTCCAGGTGCAAGAGTAAACGGTAACGTGCGTATTGATGATCATGCATATATCGGCAGTGAGGCCGTTATAAAGCAAGGCACACCTGATAAACCTTTGATCATAGGAGAAGGCTCTTTTATAGGAATGGGTGCAGTAGTTACTAAAGATGTATTGCCCAACACGACTGTAATTGGAAATCCAGCTGAATTGATGGAGAAGTGATCTATGAATCAATTAGACTTATCATCTTGGCCTGTTTTTTCTTCTGAAGAAATCAAGGCAGTAAGTAAGATATTAACCTCTTCGAAGGTGAACTACTGGACTGGAAATGAAGGAAAACTCTTTGAAAAAGAGTTTAGTTCGTGGACCGGATCGAAATATTCTATAGCTTTGTCAAATGGAACGGTAGCTTTGGATTTAGCATTGAAAGCTCTCGATATTAAAAAAGGAGATGAAGTAATCGTCACTCCTCGATCATTTATCGCTTCGGCATCTTCAGTTGTAAACGCGGGAGCCAAGCCAGTTTTTTCAGACATTGATCCCGTATCAGGAAACATAGCTGCTGAATATATAGCGAAGAAGATAACAAAAAAAACTAAAGCAATAATTTGCGTTCATCTTGGGGGAATGCCATGTGAAATGGATAGCATTATAAAACTAGCTAATAAACATAATTTATTTATTGTTGAAGATTGTGCACAAGCACATGGAGCAAAATACAAAGGTAGAAGTGTTGGTTCACTTGGTGATATTGGCGCATGGTCTTTTTGTCAGGATAAGATTATGACTACTGGTGGTGAAGGAGGTATGGTCACAACAAATAATAAAAACCTTTGGAATAAAATGTGGTCTTACAAAGATCATGGAAAAAACTTCAACTTAGCAACTTCGTCATCTAGCAAGGTAGGGTTCAAGTGGTTGCATGACTCTTTTGGTACCAATTTTAGAATGACTGAAATGCAATCTGCGATTGGAAGGATACAGTTAAGTAAGTTAAAAAATTGGAATAAACTCAGACAACGAAATGCCTCTGAGATTATAAGAGTGTTGAAAAAATTTCCTCAACTAGTTGAAGTACCTACGGTGCCTGATCATGTAAATCATGCATTCTACAGAGTATATTGCTCTGTTAACCCTTGTATGCTTAAAAAAGGCTGGTCTAGGGATAAAATTATTGACAGTATCAACTCTAGAGGAGTTCCTTGTTTTTCCGGAGCTTGCCCTGAAATTTATAATGAAAAGGCTTTTGTGGAATCTAATTTCCAACCTAAAACAAGGCTGTCAAATGCAAAATTGTTAGGAGAAAATTCTTTAGCCTTCCTGTGTCATCCAACTATTCGACTAAAAGACTTGAAGATAATGGCTATCAATATAGAAAAAGTACTAAAAAATGCTTTGCGCTAAGCAGAGTCTAATGTTGTAGATATTTTGAAAAAATCCATATTAAAATTGCCAAGAATAAGTAAGCAGCTTATAGCCGCTTTCACAGACTTGAGTATTATTGTTTTTTGCTTCATGGCTTCGACCTACATTACTCAAGAGCCTTATTTCTTTTTTCAAAATGATCATACTTTTATTGTGTTAGCCTCAGCTCTTTGTATCTTAATCTTTTTCTTCACAGGTGTTTACAAAAACGTACTCAGATTCATTGATCTAACTTTAATCTATTTGTTACTAAATTCTATATTGATCTTTTCTATCATTATAAGTTTTTTGATAGGCGCATTATTTTTAACTGGTCTGGTGAGTAACCTGCCAACACTTAATCTTGTTGTCTTGATGCTTCTTCTGAGCAGTATATTAATCATTGCCTTTAGATTGATAGTAAATAGATTATTAACTGATGAAGATTTTTTAAAGAAAGTAGTTATATATGGCGCAGGCTCTGCGGGAATGCAACTTGCGGGTGCCTTAAGAGTAAGTACTGAAATTCAACCTGTGGCTTTTGTGGATTCAAATAAGGCCTTGCATGATACATTTATTGCAGGAATAAAAGTTTTACATCCTAAGAAACTTAGAAAATTAGCTTCTAGAGGTAAGATCGATGAAGTTTTAATCGCTATACCCTCTGCTTCAAAATCAGTACTCAGAAAATTATTGGAAGAAATAGAAAATTACTCAATCAAAGTAAGAATATTGCCTGGTTTAGCAGAATTAGCTCAAGGAAAAGTTTTAGTTTCAGAGCTTAAAGAAGTCAATATTTCTGACCTACTAGGTAGATATGAAATTGAGGCTAAACAAAACTTAATAAACAAAAATATAAAGGGGAAGGTAGTTTTAATAACAGGCGCTGGTGGCTCAATTGGATCTGAAATATCTAGGCAAGTAGTGGCAAATAATGCAAAAAAAGTAATCCTATTAGATGCAAATGAATACGCTCTGTATTCAATAAAGAAAGAGTTTGAAAGTTTAAGGAACGATATTGATATCTATACTGTCTTAGCCAGTGTAAATAATAAAAAGAGAGTAACAGAAGTTTGCAAAGTATTTAAAGTCGATACTATCTATCACGCCGCAGCTTATAAACATGTACCTTTAGTTGAAGAAAATCCATTTGAAGCTGTGTCTAATAATATTTATGGTACTAAGATTTGTGCCGAAGCAGCCTTGGAGGCAAAAGTTGAAACATTCGTATTAATTTCTACTGATAAAGCTGTGAGGCCAACTAATATCATGGGTGCTACTAAGCGATTTTCTGAATTAATACTTCAATCTTTATCACCAAATAAACATACAAGAATGATAATGGTAAGATTCGGAAATGTCATAGGTTCGTCAGGTTCTGCAATACCTCTTTTTCAACAACAGATAAGAGACGGTGGTCCTGTTACAGTAACTCATCCCGAGGTAATTAGATACTTTATGTCAATACCTGAAGCAGCTGAATTAGTTATACAGGCAGGAGCGATGGGCAAGGGTGGTGATGTTTTTGTTCTAGACATGGGAGAACCTGTAAAAATTTATGAATTAGCAAAAAAGTTGATAAAACTTAGTGGGATGGAAGTTAAGGATGCACACAATATAGACGGTGATATAGAAATAATCTTTACAGGTTTGAGAGCGGGTGAAAAACTCTATGAAGAACTACTGATTGGTAATAATGTAAGTACAACCGAACATAAACAGATCTTTAGAGCTGAGGAGGACTTTCTAAATTCTGATGAGCTTTCAATTTACATTAAACAGCTTGAAGCTTTAGAAAAAGAAGGCGATGTAGCTAATCTTAGAGAAATTTTAAAAAAAGTTGTATCTGGCTTTGCACCTGAAGAAGAAATAAGTGATATTGTGTATCAACAGGAAAAAACTAATATTTAGAAACTTGTATACCTATATTGATTCCCTAGAAGATTTAGCATGTTTAAATGAAGAGCTTTTAGTCAAACCATATCTTGGTATTGATACCGAATTTAGGAGAACAACTAAGGAAAATATGAGATTAGCATTATTGCAGGTGAATGACGAAGAAGAAATTTATCTCATTGATACAATCACAATTAAAAATCCAGGGAAACATGCAAATTTTTTGTTCTCTGGCTCTATAACTAAAGTTCTTCATTCATGTAAGGAGGATCTAGAAGCGGTTTTTTCATGGACCAAACGGGAAATGACAAATATTTTTGATACGCAGATAGCAAATTCTTTATTAGATGGAGATTTCACTATTGGGTATCAAGGTTTGGTTGAACAAGAGCTTGGGATAATTTTAACGAAAGAAGAAACTAGGTCTAACTGGATACGAAGACCACTGACAGAATCACAGTTAAAATACGCTTCTCTGGATGTTGAATATCTTCCACATCTATACAAACTACAGAAAAAAAAATTATCTCAAACTTATAAACTTAGTTGGCATGATCAGGATATCGAAAAGCTTCTGAAAAGTTATTTCAATCCCTCTAATAT